>Ga0075429_100003827_pt1 | contig 12850 bp, 7 predicted proteins | sample RhiMetdeltSRZDD3_FD_75295 | JGI IMG/M metagenome (GOLD analysis project Ga0075429, IMG submission 75295) | Populus rhizosphere microbial communities from Tennessee, USA - Rhizosphere MetaG P. deltoides SRZDD3 | ecosystem: Host-associated > Plants > Roots > Rhizosphere > Soil | place: USA...
GCCCCGTGAGCATCGATCTCAACTACCGCGAGGCGTTGTGGCGCGGCCGCGATCCCCGTCCGGTCATCGAGCCCCTGGTGCGCCGCGCCGACCTCGTGATCGGCAATGCGGCGGCGGTTCGCACCATGCTCGGCATCGAGGCCCCTGATGACAGTCTCACCCAGCGGATCGCGGACGGCCTCGGCTGCCGGTACGTGGCCGTCACGCAGCGCGAGGCGATCGGTGCCCGCACCCACGCGTGGAGCGCCATGCTCTACGACGCCGCGGCGCGCCAAAGCGCCGCGAGCCGCCGGGAAGAGGTGACGGTCGTGGACCGCGTCGGCGGAGGGGACTGCTTTGCCGCCGCGCTCATCGCGCGACTCCTGGCCGGTGCGCCGCCGGCCGACGCGCTCGAGTTCGCCGTCGCGGCGAGCGCGCTGAAGCTCACCGTGCCCGGCGACTTCAGCCGGGCGAGCGTGGCGGACGTCGAGGCGTGGCGGCGGCGATGATCCCGACATTTCGCTGGTTCGGTCCCGGCGATCCGATTCCCCTCGCCCATATCCGTCAGATCCCGGGCGTGCGGGACGTCGTGAGCGCGTTGTACGATGTCCCCGTCGGCGCGCCGTGGACGCCCGAGCGCCTCGGCAGCCTCAAGTCGCAGATCGAAGACGCGGGGCTCGGCTTCGCCGTGGTGGAGAGCGTTCCGGTCCACGAAGACATCAAGCTGGGCCGCCCCGGACGCGACCGGTGGATCGACAATTACTGCGCGAGCGTCAGCGCCCTCGGCGCCCTCGGCATTCCGGTGTTGTGCTACAACTTCATGCCCGTGTTTGACTGGATGCGCACCGACCTCGCGCACCGGTTGCCCGACGGCTCCACCGCGCTCGCGTATGACGACGGCGCGCTCGCCGCGATCGACCTGTCTCGTGGCACGGGCGAGCTGCCCGGGTGGGCCGCGTCATACAGTCCGGGTGAGCTGCAATCCCTTGTGGCCGCCTATCGCGGTGTGGACGTGGAGCGTTTGTGGGACCACCTCGCCTATTTCCTGGAGCGGGTGGTGCCGGTGGCCGAGCGGTCTGGCGTGCGTCTCGCGATCCATCCCGACGACCCGCCGTGGTCGATCTTCGGGCTGCCGCGGATCATCACTAATGCGCAGGCGCTCGACCGCCTGGTCAGGCTGGTGGATAGTCAGGCGAACGGTGTCACCTTCTGCACCGGCTCGCTGGGGGCCGATCCGGAGAACGATCTCGCCTCCATGGTGCGCCGCATCGGCGCCATGGGACGCATCCACTTCGCGCATTGCCGCAACGTGCAGGTGACGGGCGTGCGGCGGTTTCACGAGACCGCCCATCCGTCGGCGTGCGGCGGCGTGGACCTGTTTCAGGTGCTGCGCGCGCTGCGTGAGGTGGGGTTCCAGGGTCCGATGCGGCCCGATCACGGCCGCATGATCTGGGGCGAGACCGGGCGTCCCGGGTACGGCCTCTACGACCGGGCGCTCGGCATCACGTACCTGCAGGGTCTGTGGGAAGCCATCGAGCGGGGCGGAGGGGGGGGCGACGCGTGAAGATCGGGTACCGCTGGACCGTCTGCGCCCTGCTGTTCGCCGTGACGACGGTCAACTACATGGACCGGCAGGTGCTGAGCATCCTCGCGCCGACGCTGCAGCGCGAGCTGCACTGGTCGGAGTCGCAGTACGGGGACGTCGTCTCCTGGTTCAGCCTGGTGTATGCGTTCGGCTTTCTCGCGGCGGGTCGGTGGCTGGACCGCGTCGGCGTGCGCACCGGTTTCGCCGTGGCGGTGGTCGCCTGGAGCCTCGCGGCCATCGGGCACGCCTTCGCCCGCACGACGGCGGGGTTCTCCGCGGCGCGCGCATTCCTCGGTTTGGGCGAATCCGCCAACTTTCCCGGCGCGATCAAGACGGTCGCCCTCTGGTTCCCGAAGCGGGAGCGCGCGCTTGCCGCGGGAATTTTCAACGCGGGGACGAACACCGGCGCGATTCTCACGCCGCTCATCGTTCCCTGGATCGCCCTGACCTGGGGATGGCGCTGGGCGTTCGTCGTGACGGGGTCGCTGGGCTTCCTGTGGTTGATGCTGTGGCTGGCGCTGTATCGCGCCCCGGAGAGTCATCCGCGCGTGAGCGCGGCTGAGCTTGCGCTCATCCAGAGCGACCCGCCGGATCCACCGGCCGAGGGCGTTCGATGGCTGCGGCTGCTCGGGCACCGGCAGACGTGGGCGTTCGTCGTCGGCAAGTTGATGGCGGACCCGGTCTGGTGGTTCTACTTGTACTGGCTTCCGAAATTCCTCGACGCCAGGTACGGGATCAAGCTCACGCAGCTGGCCCTGCCGCTGATCGTCGTGTACCTCGTGGCCGACGTCGGGTCGGTCGGTGGTGGATGGCTTTCGAGCGCGCTGATCAAGCGGGGCTGGACGGTGAACCGCGCGCGTAAAACCGCAATGCTCGCGATGGCGTTGCTGATCCTGCCCACGGCGTTGGCGCCGCTCGCGAGCGGCCTGTGGACGGCCGTGCTGCTCGTCGCCGTCGCGGCCGCGGCGCACCAGGCCTGGTCAGCCAACGTGTATACGTTGGCCAGCGACATGTTCCCGCGGATGGCGGTAGGGTCGGTGGTGGGCATCGGCGCCTTCGCCGGAGCCATGGGCGGTGTCCTGTTCCAGCGGGCCACCGGCCGGATCCTCGAGGCCAACGGCAACAACTACACGCCCATCTTCGCGATGTGCGGCCTGGCCTACGTCACCGCATGGTGCATCATCCACCTGCTGGCGCCGCGCATGGAGCCGGCCGAGATCGGTGGGAAGCCCTGACGATGGAAACTGCTGCACTGCACGAAGACCGTTTCTTCGATCCTGAGCCCTCGGTGCGGCGCGCCGCCCGTGCCCTCTACGACGAGACACGGGCGCTGCCCATCATTTCACCGCATGGGCACGTGGATCCTCGCCTGCTCGCGGAGAACCGGTCGTTCTCCGATCCCGCCTCGCTGATCGTCACGCCGGACCACTACATCCTACGGATGTTGTACGCCCGGGGCATCCCGCTCGAGTCGCTCGGCGTGCCGGCCTCGGGCGCCACGTCCGTTGAGCCCGATCCGCGCGCGATTTGGCGACGATTCGCCGAACACTATTTCCTGTTTCAGGGCACGCCGACCGGCGCCTGGCTCGATCACGAGCTGCACGTCGTGTTCGGTGTCAACGAGCGCCTGGACGGCAACACGGCGGGACGGATTTACGACGCGATCGCGGAGCGGCTCGCGACACCGGAGTTCCTGCCGCGTGCCCTGTTCGAGCGCTTCGGCATCGAGGTGCTCGCCACCACGGACGCCGCGGGCGACAGCCTGGAGCACCATCAGGCGATTCGGCGCTCGGGGTGGAAGGGCAGGGTCATTCCGTGCTTCCGTCCCGACGCGGTGTTTCGGATCGCGGCCCCCGGCTGGCGGGCCGCGCTCGAGGGGCTTGGACGCGCGCACGGGACGTCGATCGAGGATTACACCGGATTCGTTCGCGCGCTGGAGGCCAGACGTGCGGTCTTCAAGGACCTGGGCGCCACCGCGACCGATCATGGTGTGCTCGAGCCGTACACGAATTGGCTCGACCCCGAGGAGGCCGAGCGGCTGTTTCAGAAAGCACGCTGCGGAGACGTGACGGACTCCGACCAGCGCCGGTTCGAAGGGCATCTGCTGATGGAGATGGCGCGACTATCGGTCGAGGACGGACTGGTGATGCAGATCCACCCGGGCGCGCTGCGGAACCACAACCAGGTTCTGTTCGAGCGGTTCGGCCCCGACCGGGGTGGAGACATCCCTATTGCCACCGAGTTCACCCGCAACCTGCGCCCGCTCCTGAACGCCTACGGCAACGATGCCCGCCTGACCCTCGTGTTGTTCACGCTCGACGAGTCCACCTACAGCCGCGAGCTGGCGCCACTCGCCGGCCATTACCCCGCTGTGCGACTCGGCGCGCCGTGGTGGTTCCACGATTCGATGCAGGGCATGATCCGCTTTCGCGAGCGGACCACCGAGACGGCCGGGCTCTTCAAGACGGCCGGCTTCAACGATGACACGCGGGCGTTCTGCTCGATTCCGGCGCGCCACGACCTGGCGCGCCGGATGGACGCGAACTTTCTCGGAGGCCTGGTGGCCCGGCACGTGATCGGCATGGATGACGCCCGCGGCCTGGCGCGAGCGCTCGCCTACGACCTCGCCAAAGAGACGTACAAGCTGTAACCAGGCGCTGCCTTCTGTGCGCCTGTGGGACGAGGCGTCCCGGAAGCGCGCAGGTCGAGGTCCCGAACGGCTTGGACCTTCCATCGTAAGTCATTGAGAGACTGTCGTGTCGTTTCCGGCAAGCCGTTGGTACGAGCCGTGCACTTCACACTGACCATCGCCATGGACATGCTGCTTCAGGACGTGCGCGTCGCGCTGCGTGGGTTCCGCCGCTCTCCGGCGTTCGTGCTCACGGTCGTGCTCACCATCGCGCTCGGGCTCGGGCTCAACACGAGCGTGTTCACCGTATTCGACGCCTACGTGCTGCGTCCACTCGACGTTCGCGACGCGGGATCGCTTTACGAAGTGTCGTTTCGGGACCGGCGCGGATTCGGGCAACGGCTGTCGTGGCGGCAGTACCAGGAGCTGCGTGCACAGCCGATCGCGTCGGAGGGTTTTGCGCACGCCTTGGCAAGACCTCGTTTCGAGGGACGGCCGCTCTTAGGGCAGGTCGTGACCGGTGACGCGTTCGTCACCCTGGGCGCCGTGCCGGTTCTGGGCCGCCACATCCTTCCCGAGGATGCGGCGCCACCGGACGGAGAAGCTGCGATCGTGCTCGGCTACGACGCCTGGCGGGCGAGATTCGGGAGTGACTCCGGGGTCGTGGGACGGCAGGTTCTCCTGCACGGCGTTCCGGTGACCGTCGTCGGCGTGATGGGGCCGCGCTTCACCGGTATCGGCTCGATGCCCCCGGATTTCTGGGCCCCGGTGACCTTGTACAGTCGTCTGGAGGGAACGGCGGACCTGTTCGGCGCCGCTGAGCAGCAAGCGCTCTCAGTCGTACTCCGATTGAAGGATGTGCACCAGGCGCGCGCGGCGCTCACGGCATGGGCTGCCCGCGAGACGGCGAGCCTGCCGGATTCGCTCCGTTGGATCAATGCCGAGCTCGTGTCGGCTGCCAGCGCGATCCCGCTCACGACGGAGACGATCGCCCTCTTCACCCCGGCGGCCGTCGCTTTCGTCCTCGTTCTGCTCATCGCCTGTGCCAACGTCGCGAGCATCATGCTGGCTCGCGGCCTCGCCCGGCAACGGGAGGTGGGGATTCGTCTGGCGCTGGGCGCGGCGCGCCCGCAGCTGGTGCGCCAGCTACTTACGGAGAGCGGCCTGCTCGCGATTCCGGCCGCTGGACTCGGGTTTCTCCTCTCGCAATGGATTCTCGACGCCGGTGTACGGATCATGTTCGCGAGCGTCCCGGGCGAGTATGTCGGCTACCTCCGCCTCGTCCCGCTGTCACCTGATCTGCGCGTGTTCGGGTTCGTTTTGGTGGCGGCGCTGGTCTCCGCGATCGCCTTCGGGCTGGCTCCGGCTCTGCAATCGACGCGGGCGAACCTCGTGCAGGCATCGCGAGGCGACTTCGACGCGATGCGGCCCGGACGCCTGCGCGCGCTGCTCGTCGTCACGCAGATCGCTATCTGCTCCCTGCTGCTCATCGTCACGGGCGTTCTGCTCGCCGGGGCTCGTACGGCCGATCGTCTCCCGACCGGGATGCGTACGCGCGATGCCGTCCAGCTGGTGCTCGACGACCGGGCCCGCGCCCCCGCACTGCGACGCCTGCGTTCGGAGCCATTGGTCACACTCATCGGTGCGTCCTCGCAGTCGGCGCTCGACGGGGCGTACCCATCGATGGGCGTGCGCGTATTTGGGGAACCTCAGATCACGGTGGCCGCCGTCGATTTCGTCGATGGCGGCTACTTCCGTGTCCTCGACATTCCCGTGCTGCGCGGCCGGGCGTTCACGCAGGACGAGGAGCGGCTCGGCTCGGCGGTCGCCGTCGTCAGCGAAGCGGCCGCACGCGTGTTCTGGCGGACCGGCGATCCGATCGGGCAATTCGTGGAGCTCAGCGCGGACCCACCTCGTGAGTCGCCGATGGCGCGCGTACGGTCCGCCCGGGTCATTGGGATCGCGCGCAACGCCGTCAGTGGCTGGATCGGCACCAGTCTCGATCGACCGGTCATCTACTACCCGACGAGCGTCGAGTCCGCGGGTTCGAAGATCCTGGTCCGCGTGCTGGGCGACGCGGGCCGGGCCCGGCAGTTGATCGATCGCGCCATCGGCGCCGTCGATCCGGGCGCGGTGATCGAAATCCACACGTTGGAGGACTATCTCGCCGTCCAGCGCTGGCCGTTCCGGATCTTTGCGCTGGTCTCCTCGGCGATCGGGATCATCGCACTGCTGCTCACCCTCATCGGGATCTACGGGCTGCTTTCGTATGTCGTGGCGCAGCGGACGAAGGAGATCGGTATCCGCATGGCCCTCGGCGCCAGCGTGCCGATCGTCGTGACTCAGGTGCTGCGGCAATCGCTCCGGTATGCCGTTGTGGGGATCGTGGCGGGCGGCGTGCTTGCGCTCGGTGTCTCGAAGGTGTTCGCGTCGGTGCTCGTGATCGTGAATACGTTCGATCCGGCGGGATACGCGTTCGGATCCGCGGTCGTGTTGGCCGTGTGTCTGGCGGCGGCATGGGCGCCGTCGCGTCGAGCGGCTCGCGTGAATCCGCTGGACGCGCTGCGGCAAGAGTAGCGACGTCGCGAGCTCACATCTCGAGAATCCGGTCGATCGCCGCTAGCTCGTCTCCCGAGAACGACAGGTTCGAAAGCGCGCTAACCGCGTCCGACACCTGGGCGGGCCGACTCGCTCCGATGATGGCTGAGGTCATGCTGGGATGGCGCAGCGTCCAGACGAGTGCCATCTGCGCGAGGGTCTGGCCTCTCGCTTGTGCGATCTCGTTCAGACGCAGGACCATGCGCCGCACCGATTCCGTCACCTCCCCCCGCTGCAGGTACCCGTGAGGCTTCGCCGCCCGCGAGTCCTTCGGAACCCCCTTGAAGTAGCGGTCGGTCAGCAGCCCCTGCGCGAGCGGTGAGAACCCGATGCACCCGACGCCGAGTTCCTGGAGTGTGTCGAGCAGGCCCTCCTCGGGCTCGCGCACCAACATGCTGTACTTGGGTTGATGGATCAGCAGCCGCGTACCCATGGACGCGAGCATCGCGGCAGCGCGCCGCGTGAGGTCCGGCGGATAGGCGGAGATGCCGGCGTACAATGCCTTGCCCGAGTGCACCGCGTGGTGCAGAGCGCCCATCGTCTCTTCGAGCGGCGTGTCCGGGTCGGGACGGTGATGATAGAAGAGGTCGACGTACTCGAGTCCCATTCGGGCCAAACTCTGGTCCAGGCTCGCGAGCAGGTATTTGCGCGAGCCCCAGTTGCCGTACGGACCCGGCCACATGTCCCATCCGGCCTTGGTCGAGATGATCAATTCGTCCCGGTGGCCCGCGAGGTCGCGTTTCAGGATGCGACCGAAGGTCGTTTCCGCCGACCCATACGGCGGTCCGTAGTTGTTCGCGAGATCGAAGTGTGTGATGCCGAGATCGAAGGCGCGGAGCACGCTGGCCCGGGCCGTGGCGAACCGATCCACGGCGCCGAAGTTGTGCCACAGGCCGAGTGAGACCACGGGAAGCTGCACACCACTGGCCCCGCAACGGCGATAGGTCATCGACTCGTAGCGGGCGGGGTTCGGGCGGTAGGGAGGCATGGGGACCGCTTACTTCCGTCTCGTCGCGGTCACCTTCCCACTGAACTTGTCTCCCGATGAATACAGCGCTTCGAACGTGCCCCACATGGTATCGCCTTTATAGTGGGAGACGTTGCGCAGCACGGTGACGGTCAGACCGGCCCGCAGAATGCTCGGATACGGTCCCGCCTCGGTGACGATACTGTCGCCACCCATGGCCACCACCCGCATCGCGATCAGGTCGCGTCCCTCGAGTTTCATCGTCCAGCCGGACGTGTCGGCGGTGGCGGTCAGCACGGAGGTGGCGACCACGCTGTCGTTGGGACCGACCATCGACTTCGCATCCCACACACCGGCTACGTCGGACGGCTTGATGGCGGCGGCCGGCTGCTGGGCGGAAGCGGTCGTCGTGATACCAGCGACAATGATGGCGGCGAAGACGGCAGGACGATGCATCGACGGCTCCTTGGTCGGGGCATTAACGGGTAACGCCGAACGCGAACACGGTGCGCGACCGGTACGTCTCGCCCGGGCGCAGGATGGTCGAAGGGAAGCTCGCGTGGTTCGGCGAATCGGGAAAGTGCTGCGTCTCGAGACAGAGCCCGGAGCGGTGGACGTAAACGCGCCCTCCTTTTCCAGTGATCGTGCCGTCGAGGAAGTTCCCCGAGTAGAACTGGATGCCGGGCTCGGAAGTGCTGATGTCCAGGGTCCGGCCGCTCTGCGGGTCTTCGAGGCGCGCGGCGGGGAGGAGGCCGGCGCGGCCGCCGCGGTCGAGCACCCAGTTGTGATCGTAGCCCCGTCCGTAGCGGAGCTGGACATCAGGTTGCTCGATGCGCGCGCCGATCGGCGTCGCGGTCCGGAAATCGAACGGTGTGCCCGCCACGGGAGCGATCACGCCGTTCGGGATCAGGGTCGAATCGACGGGAGTGAACGCCGTTGCGTGGAGCGTCAGGACGTGATCGAGGATGTCCCCACGGTCCGCGCCGTGCAGGTTCCAGTAGCTGTGCTGTGACAGGTTGACCGGTGTGGCCTTGTCGGTGACGGCCTCGTAGTCGACCACCAGCTCGTCACGCGGGGTGAGCGTGTACGTGACGCGCGTCGTGAGAGCGCCGGGGTAGCCCTCCTCACCGTCCCGGCTCGTGTAGCGCAGCGTCACGCCCACGCCACTGTCGCCCTGGAACGGCTCGCCGGTCCACACCACCTTGTCGAAGCCGCGCAGCCCGCCGTGGAGACTGTTCGGCCCGTTGTTGACGGCGAGGTGGTAGGTGGTGCCGTCGAGCACGAACTGCCCTCCGGCGATGCGATTCGCGTAGCGGCCCACGATGGCGCCGAAATACGGCGAGCTCGCGAGGTACCCCGCGAGGCTGTCGTAGCCGAGCACGATGTCGTCCAGCCGTCCCGCGCGGTCCCGCGTCCGCAGGCCGGTGATGATTCCCCCGTAGGTCATCACCCGCACCTCGACGCCGTGCGCATTGGTGAGGGTGAACCGCTCCACCATCCGTCCGTCGGGCAGTCGCCCGAAGGGTTCGCGCGTCACGCCGGGTTGCTGCGTGGCAGTGCGGAGTGCGAACAGCACCGTCGGATCCAGCGGGTATCGGCCAAACCGCGCTCCATAGATCGCCAGTCCTCCGGGCAGCGCTTCGTCTACCTCCAGCCGCACGGTCAGCGCGCCCTGCCGCGCGGCGTCCCGAATCGCGTCGGTGGGGATCGGCACGCGCAGCAGCTGGCCATAAGAGCCGGCTTCGTACAGGTGGCCGTCGTGCGGCTGGGCCTGCCAGCTCAGGACGCCACGCGAGTCGGCGGGGTCGTCGGCCAGATCCCATCGGCCCGCCGCGTAACCGTTCACGCGCACCGTGACCGCGCTCCGGAACGGCGTGGTCCCCGTCATCGGGTAGCTGTTCGGGTTGCGACTCGGGTCGTGGAACCCCCCGCCGCGCATGTAGTCCTGGTTGTCTGTGGCGCTCGAGTCGCGATCCTTGCCGTTCAGCCGCTTCGCCGAAGCCTCGACGATGAAGGTCGCGCCGGCGACGTCGCGCTCGTCGAGCCCCGCGGGCCAGGGAATGCGGTACTCGAAGAATCCGCTGCCGGCCCCGTTCAGCTTGCGATCGCCCAGCACGGTCCACTGCTTGAGCGACCAGCGCCCCCCCCCGTCCTGCACCGCGGTGGCCGGCACGCGGGCAACGCGCACTCGCCGGCCGTCCTCCAGCGTCGCGACCTCCGGCGGCTCAGCGTCGACCACGAACGTGGTGAAGTTGCGCTGCAGCACCTTGCCCGTCGCGTCCTCGAGACGCACCGCGAGCACGACGACCGCGCGCTCCTCGGGCATCGTTATGGGCAGCGGTGCGAGCGGCGCTGAAAGCCACGGCCGGTACGGCACGCGCGTGACCGACGCCCCGTAGCGCTTCCGCTCGCCGAGCGCGTTCCAGCCGCTGAGCTCGGCGCGCAGCGTGAGCGAGTCGCCGAACGCCAGGCTGCCGGTGAGAAACGAGGCGTAGAGCGGGACGGCGACGTGCTCACCGGGACGTACGGTGCGGCTCAGCTCCGGATCGCCCACGGCGATGTAGAGCGGCGCGTGGAGGTCTCGCAGCGACATGCCGTCGACGATCTCGCCCAGCCCCGTTTCTTTCCAGGAGCGGTCGTAGCGCCAGTAGCCGTTCCATTCGTTGACCACGTCATGGTGCTCGGTGTAGAGCCAGCCGGCGAGCTTGGGGTGGCGCCGGAACGCGTCGATCGCGCGGTGATAGTCCCAGCTCCAGTCGACATCGCCCGTGCTTCCTTCGTAGCCCCACACGTTGCCGAACTCCGAGTTGAGCATCGGCTGGCGCGCTTGCCGCCACGGGGTCTCGAAATTCCAGGTCGAGCCGGGGAACGTGCTGTCGCTGACGCGCTGAACCTTCTCCTCCCAGCGCCAGCCCGGGAGGTACTCGTGCCACGAGTTGAGATCGGTCTCCGTGTGGCCGCGGCCACAGCACGGCGAGTTGTCCTCGACGAGCCGCGTGGGGTCGAGCGATTTCGCCAGGCGATAGACGCTCGTCACTTTGCGGCGCGTATCCGGCAGATAGTCTGAACGATGACGAGCGCTGTCTTCGGTGATGAGCCCCCACGTCTCGTTGAACAGCACCCACGCGAACACCGACGGGTGGTTGTAGTCGCGCTCGATCGCGCCGCGCAGCGCGAATTCGTGTTCGCCGAACGCTGCGGAGTCCGGCGGGCCCCACCAGTTCGGGATGTCGGCCATGATGAGGATCCCCAGCCGGTCGGCCCAATACAGCTTGCGCGGGGTCTCGATCTTGATGTGCTCGCGCAGTCCGTTGAGCCCGATCTGGCGCGCGCGCAGGATTTCCTCGCGCAGCGCGCTGTCGGTCGGGAACGTGTAATAGCCCTGCGGATGGTAGGCCTGGTCGAGGGCGAGCTGGAGGAAGACCGGCGTGCCGTTGATCGCGACGTACGGGAAGGTCGTTCCGGGCAGAACGGCGACCCCGATGGTGCGCATCCCGAAATAGGTCTGCACGCGGTCCTCGGAGACGCCGGGGCCGCTCACGCTTGCGACGACGTCCTGCAGGAACGGATCGTCCAGTGACCAGCGGCGCGCGTCGGGGAGCGGCACGTCGAGGTGCGCCGCCCGGGCCCCGCGGACGATGCGTCGCGTGATGACCGGCCTACCGGGGTAGTTCGTGAAGGTGAGGCGCAGCGTGAGTTCCCGCGGCGCGGGCTCGAGCAGCCCCACCTCCACGCCGACCCCCGCGAGGTCGGCTCGCGGCGTGAAATGCACGAACGCCAGCGGATCGGCGCCGCGCGCCTCGAGATACACCGTCTGCCACATGCCACGCGCTTTCCCGTACCCCTGCTTGCCCTCGAGCTTGAAGGCGTGCGGCGTGTCGTCCACGCGCACGACGAGGCGCTGTGTCTGGCCGGGCCGCAGGTGCGGTGTCAGCTCAAACGCAAACGGGGTGTAGCCGCCCTGGTGCTCGCCCAGTGGTGTCCCGTCAAGCCACGCGGTCGTGCGCCAGTCGGCCGCGCCGAAGACGAGGAAGACGCGCCGGCCTTCCCCTCGCCACGCGTCGGGGACCGAGATGGAGCGGGCGTACCACCCGATATCTGCGCTGTCGGGGACGCCGGAGAGCGGCGCGCCCCAGGAAAACGGCACGAGGATTTCATGACCCGCGGGCAGGGCGCCGCCGGGCCAGCCCGCGCGCTCCCCGTCGTCCTTCGGGTCGAACGCGAATTGCCAGCGGCCGTTCAGGTTCAGCCACTCCGCGCGCTGAAAGTCGGGGCGGGGGTGCTCGGGGAGCGGCGACTCGCCCGCTTGGGGCGCGAGGCCGTGGTGGCCGACTGTGCCGGTGGCGATGCCGTAGAGCAGCAGCGGCACGAGGAGCGCGAGATTCACCCGATCCCTCCCTGGTGGAACCTCTTCTGTCACGAAGCAACTGCTGCCAATGATACGCGCGAGAACAGGAGTGGCCATGCCTGCGCCGATGAAAGTGGCTTTGGTGAGGGCCCAGGGCGTCATGTACTAGTTGAGGAGGAGAACCTCGAGGAGGAATCGGTGAAGCATGCAGCAAGATGCATTCGCGAGCTGTTGTTGTGCGGTCTCCTCATCGGACCATCGGCGTCGGCGGTCGCGCAGGCGAATCCGGCGACATCGAGCAATCACCAGGCGCGTGACGGGCAACACGACTTCGACTTCGAATTCGGTGAATGGAAGTGTCGCATCTCGCGCCTGCAACATCCCCTGACCGGCTCCACGACCTGGCTCCAGTATGAAGGCACGTCCATCGTGCGCAAGGTGTGGAATGGACGCGCGAACATGGGTGAGCTCGAGGTGGAGGGTCCGGCCGGCCACATCGAAGGCCTGAGCCTTCGGCTATACAACCCGCAATCGCGCCAGTGGTACATCAGCTGGGCCAACAGCAACGATGGCGCCCTGGGGCCTCCGATGGTCGGCGAGTTCAACAACGGCCGCGGCGAGTTCTACGACCAGGAGCCCTTCAACGGACGAGCCATCTACGTGCGGTTCATTTTTTCGGACATCACCCCGACGTCATTCCGGCTCGAGCAGGCGTTCTCGGCCGATGGCGGCAAGACCTGGGAG
>Ga0075429_100003836_pt1 | contig 12839 bp, 7 predicted proteins | sample RhiMetdeltSRZDD3_FD_75295 | JGI IMG/M metagenome (GOLD analysis project Ga0075429, IMG submission 75295) | Populus rhizosphere microbial communities from Tennessee, USA - Rhizosphere MetaG P. deltoides SRZDD3 | ecosystem: Host-associated > Plants > Roots > Rhizosphere > Soil | place: USA...
TCGGCCCTCGAAGGCTACGAGGCCAACATCGAATAGTTCGCCGAAGTAATTCGCCAAGCAACGCGCAGGAGGCTGCCATGCCACAAATTATCTCTGGTCCTTCGGACTTTGCAGTGGGTCGGCGGGGAAAGATGAGGCGGGGGCGCGGCACCCCGGCACCGAAGGCCGCGACCCAGTTGGTTTCGCGGGCCGCTCCGGCGCCCATGACCGACGCGCCTTACCGCAGGCCCATGGTCTTCCGTCCAGCCATCTAAACAATGAGACCGGCCGGGTGCTACGCCACATGGTGAAATTCGACCCACTGCAAAGTCCGAAGAACCATTTTTCAGTGCACCCCCCCGGGGAGCAGCCGCGCAAACGCCTCGTGCAGCGCATCGATCGACAGCGGCTTGGCAAGGTAGTCGTCGAAGCCGGCGGCCTTCGCCCTTGCCTTGTCATGCGGGCGTCCGAATCCCGAAACGGCGATGGCCGGCCAGCGAGCGCTGCGGGGACGGCGCCGCAGTTGCGCGATCAGCTGAAGCCCGTCCATGTCCGGCATGGCGACGTCCGAGATCACGAGGTCGAACGTTGCCGCATCCGCGTGCTCCAGCGCCTGTCGCGCGCTGGAGGCCACCGTGACGACAGCCCCTTCGGTCGTCAGGATGTCGCGCAGGGCATGGAGCGTATCGGGGTCATCCTCCACCACCAGGACGCGCTGCCCGTAGAGCGTTGCGCCCACGGCCTGGGTTCGGCCGCCGAGGCGGCCTTCGAACAGAGGCAGCCACACCACGAAGGTCGCGCCCTTGTCGCGCCCTTCGGAACAGGCTTCGACGCGGCCGTCGTGGAGCTCGGCGAGCTGCTTGACCAGGGCGAGCCCGATGCCGAGCCCGCCGTCTCGCCGTGTGGACACGGCACCTTCGCCCTGCTTGAACATGTCGAACACGTGTTCGATGGTCTCGCCCTCGATGCCGATGCCCGTGTCGCTCACCTCCAGCCGGGCGAAAGCCCCGTCGCGCGCGACGCGAACGACGATCCGCCCACCGTTCGGCGTGAACTTCACCGCGTTGCTGACCAGATTCCAGACGATCTGCTCCATGCGCACGGCGTCGGCGTAGACGACGAGATCGTCGACCTCGCTGGACAAGTCGACGTGCTTGGCGGCCGCTTCATGGCGCAGGCCCTCCAGGATGCGCTCGACCACCGGGCGGCCCTGCACCGCCGTGCGGTTCAGCGCCAGCTTGCCGGTGTGCAGTCGCGACAGGTCGAGCAGGTCGTCGATGATCTGGGATTGCGTGCGCACCGTGCGGCGGATGATGTCGACCGCCCGCGTGAGTTTCGGCGACGCGCTGCCCTCGGGCGTGCGGCCGATCAGCTCCGCATTCATCAGGATGAGGTTGAGCGGGTTCTTCAGCTCGTGCGACATGACGGCCAGGAACTCGATGCGCATGGCATGCGCCGCCTCGAGCTGCTTGCGCACCTGCTTCTCGGCCTGCAGCAGCTCGTCGCGCTGCTTGTCGAGCAGCTGGCGCTCGGTGAGGTCCCGGGCGATCTTCGCGTAGCCGTCTGCGGACCCTTCGACGATGAGGGTGGTCGTCCCGCTGCAGAAGAATCGGCTGCCGTCCTTGCGCATGTGCCAGCGCTCGTCCAGGGCCCGGCCGTTCTCCCGCGCGTTGCGCAGCTCGCGCTCGGGCTCGCCGCTCGCCTGGTCCTCGGGCACGAACAGGCGCCCGAAGGGCTCGCCGAGCATTTCTGCCTCCGGGTAGCCGAACATCAGCTCCGCACCCTTGTTCCAGCTCGTGACGCGCCCGTGCGCATCCAGCGTCATGATCGCGTAGTCCTTCGTGTTGCCGGCGACGGCCCGCAGTCGCTCGTCGTTGGCGCGCAGCTGCTCCTGCTCCTTGTGGCGCTCGCTCACGTCGATGAAATTGAGCACGGCCCCGTCGATGCGATCCTCGCCCGTGCGGTACGGCGAGATGCGCACGAGGAACCAGTGTCCGCCGTTCCCCTGGACCTCGCGCTCCAGTGACTGCAGCTTCTTGAGCACGCGCTCCACGTCGTTGCCGATCTCGTAGTACGCCAGCCGGTGGGTGAGGTCGAGCAGCGGCCGGCCGACGTCGGTGGCCAGGATGTTGAAGATCTCCGCCGCCCGCGGCGTGAACCGCTGGATGCGCATGCTCCGATCCACGAACACCGTGGCGATGTCCATCGAGACGATCAGGTTGGTCAGGTCGTCGTTCGCCTTCGCGGTCTCCTCGACCTTGCTCTTGAGCTCGAAGTTGACCGTGGTGAGCTCCTCGTTGACCGACTGCAGCTCCTCCTTGCCGGTCTCGAGCTCCTCGGTGAGCGAGCGCAGCTCCTCGTTCATCGACTGCAGCTCCTCGTTGGACGCCCGCAGGGCCTCGCCGGACGAGGCCGAGTCGCCGAGGGCGCCGCCCAGCTGCTCCCTCAGCCGACGGTTCTCTTCCTGCATCACCGCAACCGCCGGATCCGGATCCCCTGGCGCCGTCCCGAGGGTGGCGTCGAGCTCGTCGAGCAGCACGGTGAACGTCGCGGCCTGGGCGGCGGGCCCGTTGGGGCGCACGCTCATCTGCACCACCGGTGCATCCTCGCCTTCCAGGCATACCGGGCGGGCCGCGACCCGCTGGCCGGTGTGCAGGCAGTGCAGCAGCGCCGGCGCCAGCGCAGTGGCAAGATCCGGACGGATCATTTCGAGCAGGTTCTGCGACGGTATGCCTTCGGAGTGCCGCAGGTAGCGCGAAGCGCCTCCGCTGATGTAGACCACGTGGTGCCGGCGGTCAACGATCACGCTGGCCGGCACGTGCAGCTCGAGCGTTTGGCCATGCAGCGGCGAAAGCATTCCCCCCCCCCGGACCGGGCCGCGGGCAGCGTCAAGGGAAGCACCACCGTCGGCATCGCTTCCGGCCGCAGCGGCGGCAGGTCGGCACGAGCGCGCTGCGCGACGTTCGCCCGGTAGACCCGGTGCTTCTTGTCCACGACGGTGAAGAGTCCCGGCAGCCAGTCCGCCGTCTCGGCGCTTCCGAGGAACAGCAGGCCCCCGGGGTTGAGCGCGAAGTGGAACACCTCGAGCACCTGGGCCTGCACTTCCCGCTCCAGGTAGATGAGCAGGTTGCGGCAGCTGATCATGTCGACGCGCGAAAACGGCGGATCGCGCAATACGTTGTGCCGGGAAAAGGTGATCTGCTCGCGCAGAACCCGCTTGATCCGGTACGCGCCCGCCTCGTGCTCGAAGTAGTCGCGCAGCCGGGTCGGCGGCACATCGGTCACTATCCCGTCGGGATACAGGGCTTTCCGGGCCGCGGCAAGCGCGCGCTCGTCGATGTCGGAAGCGAAGATCTGCACCGGTATGGAAGAACCGGCGGTCGCATGGTCGTTGATCAGCATCGCGAGCGAATACGCCTCCTCGCCGGTGGCGCATCCCGCGACCCAGCCTCGCCAGACGCCAGCCTCCGGCCGCCGCTTGAGCAGCGACATGAGCTCGCGTTCCAGCGCCTCGAAGGCCTGCCGGTCGCGGAAGAAGCTGGTGACGCTGATCAGCATGTCCTGCAGCAGCGGCTCGGTCTCCTCGGGATGGCGCTCCAGGTGGTCGCGATAAGCGAGCACGTCGGGCCGGGCCGTCACCTGCATCCGGCGCTCGAGCCGCCGCAGCACGGTCGCGCGCTTGTAATGCTGGAAGTCGTTGCCGGTGCGGGATTGCAGAATCGTCATCACGTCGCGCACGGCGGCCTCGGCTTTGGCAAACGCGCGTGCACCGTAGGGCTCGTCGGCCTTGAGGCCGACGGCCTTGGCGCTCGGAAGCCGGATCTTGCGGGCGTTTTGCCAGATCTGGATCAGCTTGCCCGGGATCTCGGCGGCGGGAAGCACGAAGTCCACCAGCCGGGTCGCCACGGCCGCCGATGGCATGCCGTCGTACTCGGCATCCACCGGAGACTGCGCGAACGTCACGCCACCCTCGCGCTTCATGTCCGCCAATCCCACCGAGCCGTCGCTTCCGGTGCCTGACAGCACCACGGCGATGGCGCGCTCGCCGTGCGCCTGCGCAAGGGTGCGGAAGAACCGATCGACCGCCACCGGCTTGCCGGGCGTTCGCTGCAGCGCGCTCACGCGCAGCTGCCCGTCTTCCATGGCGAGCTGCAGCGCGGGGGCGATCACGTAGACATGGTTGGGCTGGATGCCGAGTGTCTGGGTGACCTGCAGCACCGGCATGCGGGTGGCGCGCTGAAGGATGGCCGCGGCGTTGCTCTCGTGCTCCGGCGAAAGGTGGAACACCACCACGAACGCCATGCCCGGATCGCCGGGCAGGTGCTCGAAGAAGCGCAGGGCCGCGGCCAGGCCCCCTGCGGATGCGCCGAGGCCGACCACGGGAAACTGCAGCGTCGAGCGGCGGGGCTTGTCGACGACGTCGTCCTCGACGCCGTCATGCTGCGGTGCTGGATGGCTCACGCCGATCTCCATGACCCCCGGCCCGAGCGGCAGGATCGACGGCTCGGACGCAGCAGGGGGAAAATGGAGCGAGCATACGCCGTGCCCGAAGTCGCGCACAGCCGCGGATCGGGATTGCCGACGCTCACATCGTGGCGTCGATGGCCGTCATGCCACTCCTCGAACAGCAGGTATTCACCATGCGGAACGACCGCATGGGGGAGCATCGTCACCGGGCTCGGTCGGCAAGCTCCGCCGACGCCGGATGGCGGGTCGCCTGCGCCGGCAACTCCACGAAGAACGTGGCGCCCTCGCCAGGCTCGCTCTCTGCCCAGACTCGGCCGCCATGGCGTTCGACGATGCGCTTGACGATGGCCAGTCCCACTCCGGTCCCCGGAAACTCGGCCGCCTTGTGAAAACGTTGGAACGGCTCGAAGAGCTTCGTGGCGTTCGCGAGATTCAGCCCCACGCCGTTGTCGCGGACGAAGAAGGCATGAGACTCCTTCCCCGGTATGGCGCCGACCTCCACCAGGGACAGCCCGCGCTGGGACGAATACTTGAGCGCGTTGCCGAGCAGGTTGACCAGCAACTGCCGCAACAGGCTCTCGTCAGCCCAGACACGAGGCATCGTGTCGCACACCAACCTCGCGGGCTTCTGGCCCGGCATGCTGGCCAGGTCGGCGAAAACGGCGTGCACGAGCCCTTTCAGGTCGATCTCCGCGGGGCGCAGCGGCAGCTCGCGATTCGACTTCAGGAAGCTCAGATAGTCTTCCACCATGCGACGCATCTCCAGCGTGCTGGCGCGCACCTGATCGAGGAACAGCTGTCCCTTGACATCGAGTCGCTCGCGATACTTCGTGCCCAGCAGTTCAGAAAATCCCAGGATGGCGTTCAGCGGCGTGCGCAGGTCGTGACTCACCGCGGCGGCGAACGCTTCCAGCTCGGCACCTTGTGCCTGCCGTTTCTCGTTGTCGGCCAGCAGCTCCGACAACTGGCGGGTCAACGCTTGCGTTCGATCCTGTTCGGCAGCCCGGTTCGTCGCATCGGTCAGCACGACCACGGCACCCAGGATATTGCCCGCTTCGTCGGCAATCGGTGACGCGCTGTCGTCGACGTAGCGCTGATCGCCTTCACGGGTGATCAGCACGGTGTCGGGCTCCAGCCGCACGACGAGCCCATGCTGCAGCGCGCTCGCGGCGGGGTCTTCCAACGGCTGTCCGGTGCTCCGATTCAGCAGACGAAGCACTTCGCCGCAGGGCCTTCCGGCGGCCTCGGCCTGCGTCCACCCGGTGAGCTTCTCCGCCGCGGGATTGAGAAGCAGGATCTCGGCCTGCGTGTTGGTGGCGATGACGGCATCGCCGATGCTCGTCAGGGTCGCGGTCATCCAGCGGGCCACCTGGCGAGCCTTGCGCTCCATCGAGTGCCGCACCGGCGCCAGTTCGATGGCCACGCGCAATTGCGCGTCATCGAAGGGCTTGATGATGTAGCCCGCCGGGTCGGTGCGCTTGGCTCGCTGCAAGGTGCCCGAGTCACTGTGGGCCGTGAGGTAGATGACCGGGATATCGAGCTCGTTGCGCAGATGAGCGGCGGCCTCGATGCCCGCGGGCCGTCCGTGAAGCATGATGTCCATCAGTGCCACGTCGGGTCGCATCGAAGCGGCGAGCCGGATCGCGTCGGCTGCGGTGTCCGCGGCTCCCGTCACTTCGAACCCCAGCGACACCAGCCGCTGCTGCAGGTCTTCCGACACCACGATCTCGTCCTCCACCACGAGGACCCGGGTCTTGCTCGACGACTGTTCCATGTCCGTCACTGCGCCTTGTGCGCCGCCTCCTGAAAACGAATGTCGAACGCCGTGCCGCCAGGCTCGGAACGCAGCGTCACGTCGGCGCGCAATTGCTTGGCGAACATGCGCACGAGTCGCAAGCCCAGCGTGCCGGCCTCCTCGAGCCGAAAGTCGGGCCTGAGCCCGATGCCATCGTCGTGCACGCGCAGGATGAACCCGCCGTCGGCATCGGCGCCGAGCGCAACGAACAGACGTCCCGAACGGCCATTCGGGAACGCGTACTTGAGCGAGTTGGTCACGAGCTCGTTCAGCATCAGGCCCACGGGCACCGCGGTGTCGATGCTCACCGATGCGGGTTCGAGCTCGGCTTCCAGGCGCACGTCGGCTCGGGCGGAATAGGTTCGCATCAGCGTGCCGACCAGCGTGCGGACGTAGTCCGCAAGGTCCACGGTCGCGAGCGCCTCCGACTGGTACAGCTTCTCGTGGATGAGGGCCATCGAGCGGATGCGCCCCTGGCTCTCCTGGAACTGCGTGAGCGTCTGCCGATCGCGGATGTAGGACGACTGCAGCGACAGCAGGCTGGCGACGATCTGCAGGTTGTTCTTCACGCGGTGGTGGATTTCCTGCAGCAGCGCCTCCTTCTCCTGCAGCGAGGCGCGGATCTGGTGCTCGATGTCCTTGGTCCGCGACACATCGCGGATGGCCGCCGAGACGAACATCCCCTCGTCGGTCTTCACCGGGCTCAGCAGGATCTCGGTGGGGAACTCGGTGCCGTCCTTGCGCAGCCCGTGCAATTCGAGATCGGCGCCCATCGGGCGCACTTGCGGGTCCGCATCGAAGCGCCTGCGGTGCGTCGGATGACGGCCGCGGAAACGCTCGGGCACCAGCATGTCGACCGTGCGGCCCAGCAGTTCGTTGCGGGCGTAGCCGAACAGCTTCTCGGTCTGGGCGTTCACCAGCGCCATGACGCCGCCCTCGTCGACGATGACGATCGCATCGGGCGCGGTCTCGAGCAGGGAACGGAATCGTTGCTCGAGTCGCGAGCGCTCCTTCATCTCTCCGGCCAGGTCGTCGAGGATGTTGAGCACCGCGCGCTGCATGTCCTCGAGACGCGCCTTCTCGGCGCCGGCGTCCTCCAGGACGTTCAGCACGGCCTTCTGGGTCAGCTCGAGCTGGGTTCGTTCGCCCGCCGAGTCCTCGAGGATGTTGACGACGGCCCGCTGCGTGTCACGCAGGCGCGCCCGTTCGGTGGCGGCGTCCTCCAGGATATTGACCACCGCGCGCTGGGTTTCCTGGAGGCGAATCTTCTCGGCCGCGGAGTCCTCGAGGATGTTGAGCACGGCCTTGGCGTAGTCGGCCTGGCTGAACTGCTGCGCGGTATCCATGGCGCTGCGTTCGCTGAACGAAGGGCTCACAGGTTGCCGGGCCTCTTGGAAGGCCCGATTTCCCGCTTGAGCTCCTCGATTTCCTTCTTCAGCTCGATCATCTTGAGTTCCCGCCCGACCGTGAGCCGCTGGAAGCGCTCCAGTTCGGACAGACGCTCCAGCTCCTTCATCCGCTGCTCGGCGACCTCCGCCTCCGCCTTCTTCTGCGCCGTCACGTCGCGCGCGGCGGCAAATACCCCCAGCACGTTGCCGCGCGTGTCCTTGTACACCGACGCGTTGTAGAGCACGTCCGTGAGCTTGCCGTCGCGATGGCGGATCGTGAGCGGATAGTTCGAGACCAACCCCTTCTCGAAGACCTGCTTGTAGCCTTCGCGCGCCTTTTCCGGCTCGGTGAAGTAGTCGGAGAAGTCCGTTCCGATCAGGCGTTCGCGCGGCAGTCCGGTGATCCCGGCGGACGCCGCATTCACGTCGGTGATCTTGCCCTCGGCGCTGATGGTGACCAGCGGGTCGAGCGAGGCCTCGATCAGGCTGCGCGCGTATTGCGAAGCCTGCTTCTGGTCGGTGACGTCACGCGCCGCCGCGAACACGCCCAGCACGTTGCCGCTCGCGTCCTTGTATACCGAGGCGTTGTAGAGCACGTCGGTGAGCTCGCCGTTCCTGTGGCGGATGGTGAGCGGGTAGTCGGTGACGAAGCCCTCTGCGAAGACGCGCTCGTAGCCTTCGCGGGCCTTCGCGGGCTCGGTGAAGTAGTCGGAGAAGTCGGTGCCGATCAGCTTCTCGCGCGCCACGCCGGTGACCTTGATCGAACCCTCGTTGACGTCGGTGATCTTGCCTTGCGGGCTGATCGTGACGAGCGGATCGAGCGAGGCCTCGATCAGGCTGCGCGCGTACTGCGAAGCCTGCTTCTGCGCGGTGACGTCTCGCGCGGCAGCGAACACGCCCAGCACATTGCCTTGCGCGTCCTTGTACACCGAGGCGTTGTACAGCACGTCGGTGAGGCGTCCGTCCTTGTGACGGATCGTCAGCGGGTAATCGGTGACGGCGCCCTTCGAGAAGACCTGCTGGTAGCCCTCGCGGGCCTTCTCGGGCTCGGTGAAGTAGTCGGAGAAGTCGGTGCCGATCAGCCGTTCCCTCACGACGCCGGTCACCTTGATCGAGCCTTCGTTCACGTCGGTGATCTTGCCTTCCGGGCTGATGGTGACCAGCGGGTCGAGCGAGGCCTCGATCAGGCTGCGCGCATAGAACTGCGTGGCCTTGAGCTCCTCGGTCAGGCGGATCTCGTCCGAGATGTCCTTGGAGATCAGCAGGAAGCCGATCGGCTTGCCGCCGGCGTCCCGGCGCGGCGTGATGACGACGCGCGCGGTGAAACGCTCACCGCTCTTGCGCACGCGCACGATGGTGCCTTCCCACTTCCCGACTTCCAGTGCGTGGGCCATGACCTGGGTCGGCTTGCCCTGGGCAATGTCCTCCGGCGCATGGAGCATCGACGAGTTGGCCTTGCCGATGACTTCTTCGGGCTCGTAGCCGTAGAGGCGCCGCGCGCCGGCGTTCCACAGCTGGATCAGGCCGGTGAGATCCTTGCCGATGATCGAATACTCGGTCGAGGATTCGAGGATGTTCTGGAGGAAGGCCGACTGCTCGCCACGCGGCGCCACGGGCGGGACGGAACGGGCCTTCGCTGACGTGGAACCGACTTCCATGGGCTTGTCTCCTGAAACTTGCGAATGGGGCGAGCGGCCGGTGGCCGCTCAGGGCCACGCCGGTCGGCCGGGGGCTTCCAGCCGGCTGATCTCGCTGCACAGTGTTTCGAGCGACAGCGGCTTCGGCAGGAAGCCGTCGATGCTCGAAGCGGCGATGATGCTTTCGATCGCCATACCGGTGACGGCCACGATCCTGGAACGGGGGATCAGCTCTTCCATCTCGAGCTCGCGCAGCCGGCGTGCCGCGGCCAGGCCGTCGAGTCCCGGCATCTCGACGTCGATGAGGACGATGTCGGGACGCCAACGGCGACATTGCTCGATGGCCTCGATGCCGTCCCCGGCCGTCCTCACCTCGTAGCCGAGCGTCTGGCCGATGGTGCCGTGCATGACCCGTGCGACCGGGTCATCGTCCACCACCAGCATCAGCCCTGGCCCGGGCACCGGCTGCGGCCACGCGGCGGCCGGCGCATCGCGCCCGGCCGTCAGGCACGCCGTCATCGCCCGCAAGTCGCCGGGGCTGAACGGTTGCAGACGCACGTCGAATCCATGCACGGCGGGCAGGCGCAGCGCCGGCGAGCCGGCCGGCACGGCGTAGATCCTTTGGGTGCGGCTGGCGAGAAGCGCGACCAGCGGCTGCACGGAGGTGGGCGACACCGAACCGCATTCGATGGCAAGAACCGCGGCGGGCGGCGAAACCCCGGGCGCCATCGCACGCAACCGGCGCACCGCGGCTGCCGGCATGTCGAACACCGAGACGGACCAGCCGAGTCGCTCCAGGCGATGCCGCAGCGATTCGGCCTCGGGCTTGTCGTCGTGAATGATCCATGCCTGCGCATGGGCCGCATCGGGCTGCAGATCCGCATCGTCCATGCGTTCGACGGGTAGCGTCCAATCGATGCTGAACATTCCGCCCCACGAAGGGTGGCTGGAAAACTCGATCGGGGCAGCGGTCGCCACGCAAGTGCCCCGGGCGCGGTGCAGGCGGACGCCCCTGGCTCCGTCCGCTTCGAGTCTCAGCCGTTGCAGCGTTGCGCCGATGTGCTCCTGGCCGACCAATGACCCATGTCCCACGGCCTTCATCGACAGCACGACCTTGGCCCGTCCGTACACACGCGTCTCCGCCGCGAATTCGATCGTGCCGACGTCGACAAGGTCCGTCATTGCGTGCAGCAGCCGATGCATCGCGCGCTGCATGGCATCGGCATCGAAACGCACGACGGCCGTGGGGCCGCGAACGTCGAAAAGACACGACAAGTTGCGCTCCCGTGCAGCAGGTGCGACACGACGAACGGCGCCGGTGAACAGTTCCCCCACATCAAACGCATTGGCCGCACGACTGCGCGGCTCCTTGTCCCCAACCATAGCTTGCGCTCCGATGGTCTCGAGGTGACCCAGCGAGGCCGTCGTCGCCTCTTCTTGTTCCGTTGGGCGACCCGGGCATGATCGTCGGCGGCGCAGATTAGCAGGACGTCCGGCCGGGAGTCCCGGGGGGAACCCGTCAGGCGCCTCGCAGAATTGACATAGATCAGGCCAGATGGAAGGCAATGCCCCAGGGCCCCGCGACGCTATTGCACGGCGCGGTCCGTGGGGGCGCGGACCGGCAGGTCGGCGCGCCAGGTACCGGGCCTTGGCCGACTTTCCTTCGGCGTCCGCAGTCGCTCCGACGCGCCGTGCACCGCCGAGGCGCGGACCAGCGCTGTTCAACAATCCGGGCGTCGTCCAACGCTATTCCATGAGCGAGTCGGACGTCGCGCAGAAGACCGGTCTTTTCAATCAGTCGTTGCGCCGTCGCGGGTCCCCGCAAGGATCGGCGCCGATCCGGCGCCTCACTGCATCAGGGACGGTTCGGCACCGGTCAGGACAGGCGATGGACATCGAGGCCGGGAACGTCGAGCTCGGCTCGCAGCACCGAGCCGCTGACGGATTCGGTGCAGTAGAGGGTCTTGCGCTCGGGACCGCCGAACGCGACGTTGGTCAGCGAGGCACCGGCACAGCTGCGCAGCACGATTTCCGGCTCGCCGCGGTGATTCAGCACCCATGCGAAGCCCAGGCCCGGGTTCGCGACGATCAGCCGCCCCTGTTGGTCCATGGCGAGACCGTCGGGACCACTCGGGCCGTAGGAGGTGAAGAACGCGCTCGCCTTCGACACGCTGCCATCGTCGAGCAGCGGCACTCGCCAGACTGCGTTGCCACGGGTGACACCGAGGTACAGCACCCGCTCGTCGGGCGACAAGGCCACCCCGTTGGGGCTTGGCACGTTGGCCAGCAGCACGTCCAGCCTGCCATCCTGTCGCAGCCGATACAAGCGCCCGGTCGGGTCGTGAAGGCCTGTCTGACCCTGGTCGGTGAAGTAGAGGTTGCCGCGGCTGTCGAAGATCAGATCGTTGACGCCCTTGAACCGCTCGCTGTTGCGCCTCTCCAGGTACGGCCGGATGGCGCCGCTGGCGATGTCGCACAGCATCAGGCCGTTGCGGTAATCGGCGATCAGCAATTCCCGCTCGTTCAGGAACTTCATGCCGTTGGGCTCGCCGAGCCATTCAGCGACGTGCTCCCACTCTCCTTTCGGGTCGATGCGAAAGATGCGGCCAAAAGGAATGTCCGTGACGTAGAGATTGCCTGCCCTGTCGAATACCGGCCCTTCCAGGAACGAATCGGTGGGCTGTCCGCCGCGGTTCGCATCGGCCCAGTCCGAGCGCTCGCCCGTTCGGCGAAAACGCCGCGGCATTCGCGTGAACACTTCGGTGTCGCGAACCTGCGGTGCTTGCAGCAAGAACATGGCAGCCTCCGTCGTCAGTCACGCCGAAACGTCGCCTATTGCTTCTCGAACGCGGCGTCGGAAGCGACCTTGCCCCAGTACGCCGTGCGCTCGGCCAGGTCCTTGGCAAGGGCCTTCGCATCCCAGTAGCCCGGCTCGGACGCGATGCTTTCGGCGAACGCCTTCATGTCGGGCGACGCCATCGCCGTGGCGATTTCCTTCTGCAGGCGGTCGATCACCGGGGCAGGCGTGCCCTTCGGCGCCCAGAGCCCGGTGAAGTTGATGATGCCGTCGTACTTGACCCCGGCTTCGGCAAAGGTCGGAACATCGGGCAGCGCGACCGCCCGCTTGCTGCCGCTGACGGCCAGGACGCGAGCCTTGCCACCCTTCACCTGGGTGATGATGCCGGGTGTGGAGGCCAGTTGGAAGTCGACCGTGCCGCCCAGCATTGCCATCGTGGCCTCGCCGGCTCCCTTGAACGGAACGTGCATGAACCTGGCGCCCGCCGCGATGCCAAGGCCCTCGTCCGCGAAATGCGGTGTCGTTCCGGGGCCCCCGGTGCCGTAGGTCACCCTGCCCGGCGCGGCCTTCGCCGCTGCAATCAGTTCGCCCAGGGTCTTGATCTTCGAGTCCGCCTTCACCACCACGCTCATGGGCGCAAAGACGTACGCAGCGATCGGGATCAGGTCGGTGCCGTAGTTGAACGGCAGCTTCTTGAAGATGTGCGGCAACAGCGCATAGGTCGTGTCGTTGGCCGCCAGCGTGTACCCGTCCGCGGGGGCTTGCACCACTTGAGA
>Ga0075429_100003838_pt1 | contig 12831 bp, 9 predicted proteins | sample RhiMetdeltSRZDD3_FD_75295 | JGI IMG/M metagenome (GOLD analysis project Ga0075429, IMG submission 75295) | Populus rhizosphere microbial communities from Tennessee, USA - Rhizosphere MetaG P. deltoides SRZDD3 | ecosystem: Host-associated > Plants > Roots > Rhizosphere > Soil | place: USA...
TGGTGGCGGTGCCGACCAGCGTCGGCTACGGCGTCGGGGCTGGCGGCCTGGTGGCGCTGGCGTCGATGCTGTCGTCGTGCGCGGCCGGGGTCACGGTGGTCAACATCGACAACGGCTTCGGAGCGGCGGTGGCGGCGGCGCGGGTGGCGCGGGCGGCGGCCGGCGCGGCGGCGGAGGCGGCGCGATGAGCGACCTGCGCGGGCTGCACCTGCACTTCGACTGCGCCAGCGGCGTCGCCGGCGACATGACGCTGGCGGCGCTGATCGATCTCGGCGTGCCGGTGGAGGTGATCGGGGCGGCGCTGGATGCGATCGGGGCCGGCCGGGACCGGATGAAGGTGCGGAGGGTGGTGAAGGCGGGGATCGCGGCGGTGGACGTGCAGGTGGATGTCGGCGGGGGAGGGGTCGGGCTGCCGGGGCACGCGCACGAGCACCGCCACGACCATCACCACGATCACCACGACGACCATCACCACGACGACCATCACCACGACGATCACCACGATCACCACGACGACCATCACCACCACCATCACGCGGAAGGGCAAGGGCAAGGGCAAGGGCACGCGCACCATCACTACCGCGAGATCCGGGCGCACCTGCTGAGCGCGCCGCTGGGCGAGGAGGTCAGGGCGCGCGCCCTCGACATGTTCGACCGGGTCGCCCGGGCCGAGGCCAGGCTCCACGGCAAGACCGTCGACGACGTCGCCTTCCACGAGGTCGGCGCCATCGACTCCATCGTCGACATCGTCGGCACCGCGGCCGGGCTGGCGTGGCTGGCGCCGGCGTCGGTCTCGTGCGCGGCGGTGGCGATGGGGCACGGCACGTTCCGCTGCGCGCACGGCGTCCTGCCGGTGCCGGCGCCGGCGTCGCTGGAGATCCTGCGCGACGCCGGCGGCGTCATGACCGACGGCGGCCTCGCCCGCGAGCTGTGCACGCCGACCGGCGCCGCGATCCTGGCCCACGCGGTCACCCGGTGGGGGCCGATGCCCGACGGCACGCCGGTCCAGGTCGGCTGGGGGGCGGGCGACTTCGATCTCGCCGATCGCGCCAACGTGCTGCGGCTGGTGGCGCTGCGCCCGCTCGCCAGCGCCGACGCCGTCTGGCGGATCGAGGCCAACCTCGACGACATGAGCCCCGAGCTGTGCGCGCACGCCGCCGACGCCGCGTTCGCCGCCGGCGCCCTCGACGTCTGGTGGACCGCCATCACCATGAAGAAGGGGCGCCCGGCGCTGCAGCTGTCGGCGCTGGCGCCGGCGGCCGCGCGCGACGCCGTCACCGCCGCCCTGCTGCGAGAGACTACGAGCATCGGGGTCCGGTTCGACCGGGTCGAGCGCCGGATCCTGGCCCGCGAGATCGCGACGGTGTCGACGCCGTTCGGCGAGATCGCCGTGAAGATCGGCCGCGACCGGGGCGCCGTCGTCAACGCCGCGCCCGAGTTCGAGTCGTGCCGGGCCGCCGCCGAGCGCACCGGTGCGCCACTCAAGGCGGTCTACGCCGCGGCGATCGCGGCCTGGGAAGCGAGCAAGCGCAGCGACCCCGCGTGATATCCTCCCGCCAGGTGGATGAGCGCCCGGACATCGTGGTCGTCGGCGGATCCGACGTCGAACGGACCGGGCTGGTCGCCAGCCTGGCCGCCGCCGGCCTCGACGCCCGAGCCGAGGCCGCGCTCGCCATCGATCAGCCGGCCGCGGCGCCCGACCTGATCATCGTCACCGGCCACGACCCCGCCTCGGTGGTCGCCGAGGCCCGCGACGCGCCGCTGCTCGCCGACGTCCCGGTGCTGGCGGTGGTCCCGGCGGTGCCGCCGAGCGGGGCCGCCGAGGCGCTCGCCGCCGGCGCCACCGACGTCGTCCGCACCCCGTTCGGGCCGGCCGTGCTCGCCGCCCGCGCCCGCAACCTGGTCCGGGCCCGCCGCAGCGCCGGTACCGCCGCGCCGTCCTACGCGCCGTACCTCCTGCGCATGCACGAGATGCTGTCGCAGGGCGACGACGACATCGACGACCTGGTCGCCGTCCTCGAGATCGCCTGCGAGCTGCTCGGCTTCGAGCGGGCGTCGCTGATCGCCCACCTCGACGGCTCCGAGCACGCCTTCGTGGTCGCCGCCAGCGACGACCCCAGCCGCAGCCAGTTCGCCCTCGTCATCCGCGACTACCCCGAGATCTCCGAGTGCATCCACACCGGCCGCCCGGTGCTCCTCGACGACGCCCAGGCGCACCCGCTGACCGCCGCGGTGGCGCCCAAGCTGGCGATTCGCGGCGTCCGCGGCATGGCGGTCTTTCCGGTCCAGTGGAAGCGCAAGCCGCTCGGCGTGATCCTGTTCCGCAAGAGCACCGCCGGCGTCGCCCACCTGCACGGCCGCCGCCTCGAGATGGCGGCGCTGGTCGCCGGCATGGTGGCCGCCCACCTGCGCCACGGCCCGGTCCTCGAGAGCCTGCGCGAGCAGACCCACCGGATCTCGCGGGTCCGCTACGAGGCCGAGCGCAGGCTGCGCGGCATCGACTCGCTCAAGGAGCACTTCGAGGCCGGCGCCGACGGCGTCGTCATCCTCGACGAGGCCGGCCGCATCCTGTTCGTCAACCGCGCCGCCGAGCGGATCACCGGCTTCGCCCGCGACGGCCTGCTCGGCTCCGAGCTGGCCGACCTGGTCGCCCCCGACCAGCGCGCGATCATTCCCGACCTGGTGTCCAAGGTGCTGGCCCAGGTCAACGTCGAGCCGTTCGACCTCGAGCTGTCGACCACCACCGGCGCGCCGGCGACGGTGTCGATGTCGACATCGACGGTGCTGGCCCGCACCGGCGCCGTCATCCTCACCATCCGCGACGTCACCGCCCAGCGCTCCCTCGAGACCGAGCTGCGCTCGACCAAGGAGTTCCTCGAGCGCCTGATCGACTCCACCGTCGACGCCATCATCGCCGCCGACATGCGCGGCAACGTGATCCTGTTCAACCAGGGCGCCGAGCGCCTGCTCGGCTGGCGCGCCGAGGACGTGCTCGGCAAGAAGCCGGTGTGGGAGCTCTACCCGGACGGGGTCGCCAAGCAGATCATGCGGATGCTGCGGTCGACCTCGTACGGCGGCGTCGGCCGCCTCGAGCAGACCCGGCGCGAGGTCCGGGTCCGCTCCGGCGAGCTGGTCCCGGTCAACATGACGGCGTCGATCATCTACGAGGGCGACCAGGAGGTCGCCACCGTCGGCATCCTGTCCGACCTGCGCGAGCGGATCCGCATGGAGCAGCGCCTCCTGCAGGCCCAGCAGAAGCTGGAGATCAGCGAGAAGCAGGCGCTGGTCGCCGAGCTCGCCGGCGCCGCCGCCCACGAGCTCAACCAGCCGCTGACGTCGATCATCGGCTACGCCCAGCTGGTGCAGCGGCAGAGCCCGCCCGACGCCTCCCACCTGCGCGCGGTCAACGTGATCCTGAACGAGTCCGAGCGCATGGCCGACATCGTCAAGAAGATCGGCCGCATCACCAAGTACGAGACCACCGATTACATCGGGACCCAGCGCATGATCGACCTCGACCGCTCGACCTCGATGCCGGCGGTCGACCCGGCCAGCGAGGACGCCTCGCACGAGACCACCGACGACGGCAGCCGCACCCGCGAGTTCAACGCCATCCGGCCCACCCCCGAGCTGCTGGCCGCGCTCGGCGAGACCGACCTGCTCGACGACGATCCGGCCGCGGATCCGCCGACGGTGGCGGGCGGGAAGGACAAGCCGTGAGCGAGCCCGCGCGCCTGCCGGTCCCCGACGCGCCCCAGCTCTTGACCGCGGTGCTCGAGCTCGGCCGCGAGCTCCACCTCGAGAGCGGCGAGGCGGATCTCGTCAACCGCTTCCTGGCCTCGCTCGGCGTGCTGTTCGCGCAGCGCGCCATCGCCGTGCGCGTGCTCGACATCCGCTCCAACGAGCCGGCCCGCTGCTACGTGGTCGGCGGCGCCCTCCGCGACGGCGTCGAGCGCGAGCGGATCGTCGTCAAGGAGTCGTCGGTCGCCAAGACCCGCCTGAAGAGCGCGGTGACCGCGTCGGCGCGCCTGCGCCTCGACTCGCGCTGGGACTCGCCGTTCCGCGCCATGGCGACCGGCTTCGCGGTGCCGCTGGTCGCCTCCGGCGAGCTGTACGGCGTCCTCGACGTCGGCTACCCGCCCGGCCTCGACGCCAGCGCCTCCGACGAGCCGCTGGTCCTGCCGATCGCCAACCACCTGTCGGTCGCGCTGCGCAACCTGCGCCTGCACCGCGAGAGCGTGGCCCTGCGCGACTACCAGGCCCGCCTCATCGAGCACGCCAACGCCCTCATCGTCGGTATCGATCGCAACTGGCGGATCACGGTCTGCAACCGCGCCCTGCTCGAGCTGGTCGGCATGACCCGCGACGAGCTGGTCGGCACCGACCTGCGCGACGCCCTGCCGCCCGACCAGCGGCCGCGGCTGACCCGGGTCTTCGCCGCCGCGCTGCGCGGCGACCACCAGGACGCGGTCGAGGTCGTGCTGCAGTCGCGCCGCCTGGGCCGGGTCCGCACGGTGTGGACGGTGGCCGCCATCGGCGGCGCCGGCCGCCAGATCGACGCCGTGGTCGCCATCGGCCAGGACCAGTCGAAGCTGCAGGAGCTGCAGGCGCAGGTCATCCAGGCCGAGCGGCTGGCCACCCTCGGCCAGCTCGCCGCCGGCGTCGTCCACGAGCTCAACAACCCGCTGACCTCGATCACCGTCTACGCCGAGTACCTCCTGCGCAAGGCCGAGCGCACCGCCGGCGCCGACGACGGCGACCTCGAGAAGCTGCGCCGGATCGCGGCCGGTGCGCAGCGGATCCTGCGCTTCGCCCGCGAGCTGGTGCAGTACGCCAAGCCGGTCGGCAGCGAGGTCGAGGTGGTCGACGTCAACGCCGTCGTCCGCCAGGCGCTGTCGTTCTGCGAGCACCTGTTCGACCGCGCCGGCGTCGAGCTGCGCGTCGAGCTCGACCGCGAGGTGCCGCCGATCTACGCCGTGCCCGGCCAGCTCGAGCAGGTGCTGATCAACCTGGTCACCAACGCCGCCCACGCCGTCGAGACCGGCGGCGTGATCGCGGTCAGCACCCGGCGCGGCGCCAGCCACGAGATCGCCCTCGAGGTCGCCGACTCCGGCCCCGGCGTGCCCGCCGAGGACCGCGACCGGATCTTCGAGCCGTTCTACACGACCAAGGTCGACGGCAAGGGCACCGGGCTCGGCCTGTCGATCGTCCGCAACATCGTCGACCAGCACCAGGGCCGGATCCTGGTCGGCGAGTCGAACCTCGGCGGGGCCAGCTTTCGCGTCGTCCTGCCGGCGGCGGGGCCAACCTCGGCGGACGCGACCTAGCCAGTTCGAGCTCCCGGATGGGGGCTCGGGGGAGCTGTCCCGGCTCCCCCGAAACCTCATGTCGCTGAGGATCTCTGGGAGCTGGATCTGATCTCAGTAAACGATGTCGCCGAGGAAGATGTAGGCGGTCTTGGAGCCGGGCGGGCCGACGAAGCGGGCGGGCCGCTTGGTCGAGCCGCCGATCTCGAACAGCTCGAACGGCCGCATCATCGGCTTGCCGGCGGCGTCGTGGAAGCCGGCGAACACGATCGCGCGGCCGCCGCGGGGGGCGTCGTTGACGATGTAGGCGGCCACGACGGCGCGGCCCTGGTCCTCGTAGACGTGGCCGTCGACCACCCGCATCGGCGATCCGTTCAGGGGCACGGTGGCGTTGAAGATGCGGACGTCGGCGCGCGCGGCGGTCGGCCGCGCCTTGAGCTCGTCGTCGAGGAGCGCGAAGGTGCGGCGGCCGCGGGGCGGGATCCGCAGGGTCTCCTTGCGCAGGCGACCGGGCGACGCGCCGGCGGCGTCGCGCCACTCGCCGCCGACCGTCACCAGCGCCTCGGTGTCGTTGCGGTTGTCGACGTCGAACAGGACGAACGTCGCCGGGCTGGCGACGTTGCCGACGGCGTCGGTGCGCACGTTCTGGGCTTCGGACAGGACGATCGTCGCCGGATCGAGGTGCTGACTCTTGTCCTCCGCCATCCGACACGCGGCCACGGCGCCGAGCAGGGCCAGGCCGAAAAGAGCGGCACGGGTCACGAGTCAGGCCTAGCACACGTCGGATCCCGGCGCGATCTCCATGCCTTGGATTGTCCGTCGGAGAAGTTGGCCGCGCCGATCGTCGCTGCTAGTGTGACCTGGTCATGAAGCCCGATGTCCTCCTCGAGCTCCTGGAAGCCGCCGCCGAGCAGCTCTCCGTGAAGGTGAGCTACGAGCAGATCGAGGCGAGCGTGGGCCGCGGTGGGCTGTGCCGCGTGAAGGGCCAGTACCGGGTGATCATCGACAAGCGCGCCACGCCCCAGGAGCGCGTCGCGACCCTTGCCACGGCGCTGGCGCCGTTTGACACTGCGGATCTCGAGCTGCCTGCCAAGGCGCGCGAGGTCCTCGCGTTCTACGCGGATCGCCGCCGGGTCAAGAAGGCGTCGTAGCTCAGCCGCCGTCGATCACCCGCCTTCGGGGCGGGCGCCGAGCCTCGCGGCCAGGGCCGCCAGGTAGGGATCGCTCGCCAGCAGATCGCTCAGCGTCGACTTCAGCTCGGCGATCTCGTTCGGCGGCAGGCCGCCGGGCACCGCCTCGGAGATCAGCTGGGCGAGCGCCTCGTCGGGCGTGATCCGCCCGGCCTCGAGGTCGGCAGACAGCCGATCGATCGAGGCCGACGATCCGGCCTCGGCGCCGCGCGCGCCGCCGGTGTCGATCGGCGTGGCCAGCGCCTCTCCCGGCTCGTCGGTGCCGCCGGCACCGCCGGGGCCGCGCGGCCCATCCGGGCCCCTTGGCCCGCCGACCCCGCCGGATCCTGCGCCTCCGATGCCGCTCGTCATGGGAACCTCACCAGGCGGCCGGCATCCAGTGCCGGTGGGAAGAACTCTACTTGGTTTCGCGTACACCGTCGATGCCGGGTCCAGGTCATGGCTTCTCCTTCTCTCGGGGCGGCTTATCGACACACCCCGCGGCCGGTTGCGCGCGAGACCGACGTTCGCGAAAAGATCGGGCCGTGCGCCTCGCCCCCCACCTCGCGCCCGCCTGTGCGGTCCTGGTCCTGGTCGCTTGCGGCCCCCGCCCGGCGGCCGACTCGCTCCCCCGCTCCGCCCCGGTCGGCGCCTACGCAGCGCTCCGCTGGGTGCCGGCGGATGCCACCTACGTGGTCGCCGCCCGCCGCACCGAGGACGCCCTCGCGGTCGCCCGCGCCGCCATCGACGTCATCGGCCTCGCCGCCGACGTCGACGCCGACGAGGCGGGCCGCGCCCTCCGCAGCGAGCTCGGCATCGATCTCCTCTCGGTCGCCGGCCTCGTCGAAGCCGGCGTCGACCCCGCCGGCGGCGCCGCGCTCTTCTCGCAGGGGCTGTCGCCGACCCTGGCGCTGCCCCTTGCCGATCCGGCCGGGGCGACGGCGCTGATCGATCGGCTGCGCAAGAACGGCGTCACCGTGCAGTCCGAGCGGCGCGGCGGCGTCGAGCGCTTCATCTACGGCGGCCCCGACGTGCGTCTCGAGTGGGCGATCGCCGATCGCTGGCTGTGGCTCCACCTCGACGTCACCGCCGAGCACGCCGCCGACGGCGCGTGGCTCGCGGCCTCGCGCGCCGCCGGCGGCGCCCTGGCGGTGCACGCGGACTGGCGCGCCGCCCTCGACGCCGGCAGCCGCCGCCTCGGCGCGCCCGCGGATGGCCCCCCGGTCGCCGGGCTGGTCCGGACCAACGCGCTCCTCGATCGCGCCGTCGCCGTCGGCGCCCCGGCGGCCTGCGTCGCGCCCGCGCGCCGCGCCGGTCGCCTGTTCCTGGCCGCGCGCGCCGGCGACGATGGCGCCGCCACCGCCGTGGTCGCCGAGCTCGGCGACGCCGCCGGCGACGTGGCGGCGCTCGCGCTGCCGTCGATGCCCGGCTGGGCCGCCGCCCGCGCCGGCGCCCCGCTGCAGGCCGAGTGGTCGGCGGACCTCGCGCGCGTCGCCGCGGGGGTCGCGGCGTGCGACGGTGGCGAGCTGGCGCGGGCGCAGCGCCGGCTGTCGCTGCGCGCCGCCCGGGTCTTCGTCCACGCGATCGACGTCGCCGACCTGTCGGGAAAGGGCGCCGTCCACCTCGACGTCGGCGACCGGGCGCCGATCGCGGCGATGCTCGACGACATGATCCCGGGCCGGCGCTGGATCGAGCGCAGCCGGCAGGTCGGCCCGTTCGCGGGCGGGCAGATCGCGGTGCCGATGCTGCCGGCGTTCACGTACGTGCTGACCGGGGCGCTGTTCGTCGCCGGCGTCGGCGTCGACCTGGTCGCCGTCGTCGGCAGCGGGCGTCCGACGCCGTCGCCCGCGCTCGGCCGGGTCGAGCTGCACCCGGCCTCGTTCCCGCCCGCCACCTGGGACATGCTCCTCGAGCCGTACGAGCGTGGCGCGGAGGCGCGCGCCCGCCTGGTGCAGCGGCTCCAGCGCTGGAAGGTCGCCGAGATCGGTCTGGCGGTCGACGGCGGAGAGCTACTCTTGACCGCCCGCGGCGAGCTGCGAGCAGGGGCGGCGCGTCACCGGCCGTGACGGGGCCGGCGGGCGCGACGCCGTCTCCTCGTGCTAGGGTGCGCCGACAGTGACCTCCGATCCGGTCATCCGCCTCCGAGATGTTTCGAAGAGTTATGGGACGGGCGCCGCGCGCACACCCGTCCTTCGCGGGGTCTCCCTGGACGTCCTGTCCGGCGAGCTGGTCGCCCTGATCGGGCAGTCCGGCTCCGGGAAGTCGACGCTGCTCAACATCATCGGCGGCCTCGACCAGGCCGACGAGGGCGAGGTCGAGGTCCTGCGCAAGGACTACCGGCGCGCCGGTGAGCGCGAGAAGGCCCGCCTGCGCAACAGCTCGATCGGCTTCGTCTTTCAGGCCTTCAACCTGCTCGATCACCTGACCTGCCTCGGCAACGTCACCCTGCCGGCCGCCTTCGCCCCCGGCGCCCGCGACGTCGAGAAGCGCGGCCGCGAGGCGCTGCGCCGGGTCGGCCTCGCCGACTACGCCCACCGCAAGCCGTCGGAGCTGTCGGGCGGGCAGAAGCAGCGGGTCGCCATCGCGCGGGCGCTCTTCGGACAGCCCAAGCTGCTCCTCTGCGACGAGCCGACCGGCAACCTCGACTCCGAGACCGGTCGCGAGGTGATCGAGTTCTTCCGCGAGCTGAACGAGAAGGAGAAGGTGACCCTGCTCATCGTCACCCACGAGCGACGCGTCTCCAGCGTCGCGCGCCGCGTCATCGCCATGCGCGACGGCGCCATCGCCGAGACCTCGGACGAGGACCACCCGGAGATTCCGCGATGATGCCCCTCGGCTCGCTGGTGCGAATGGTCTTCGCCAACACGCTGCGCAGCCCGCGCCACTTCGCGCTGTCGGTGTTCGGCATCGTGATGGGCATCGCGTCGTTCGTCTTCTTCCTGTCCCTGTCGCTCGGCGTCCGCGACGTCATCCTCGGCAAGATCTTCCCGATCCAGCAGGTCCAGGTCGTGGCGCCGCGGATGAGCATGTTCGGCAAGGACATGTCGAAGAAGCTCGACGACAAGATCGTCGAGACCATCCGCAAGCAGTCGTCGGTGGCCGAGGCGCTGCCGCGCATGCACCTGGTCTTCCCGGCCTCGGGCAGCGGCAACTTCGAGGGGCAGGAGGTGAAGTTCGAGGTCGGCGGCTTCGGCGACGGCATCGACCCGACGTTCCTGGCCGACGACCCGAAGCTGGCGGAGCTGTTCAAGGACTGGGACAAGGAGGAGCCGAACCGGACGGCGTGCGTGCCGCCGCGGATCCAGGCTCAGCTCGACGCCCAGCAGGAGCTGCAGCAGATGCTGCAGCAGGCGCAGCAGGCCGCCGCCCCGGGGGCGCCCGGGCAAGGGGCGGCGCCGGCTCCGCAGTCGCCCCCTGCGCCGCCGGCGCCGCGCAAGAAGTACAAGAACCCGTGTCCGCACCCGGAGCGCTACTACTGCGACGAGACCGACCGGACCTGCCACCACCGCGTGCCGGTGATCGTGTCGCCGACCCTGCTCGAGCTGTACAACGGGCAGTTCGCGTCGTCGCACGGCCTGCCGGTCATCGGCGAGCTCGAGCAGTTCATCGTCCAGCGCGGCGGCCTCGGCCGCATGCGGTTCGAGATCGGCCTGGGCGACACCATGGTGGCGGGTTCGAACACCGAGATCGCCCCGTCGAAGCGCCGCAACGTCGAGGGGATGCTGATCGGCATCAGCCCCAAGGCGATGCCGATCGGGATGACCATGCCGATCGGCTACATCGAGCGCTGGAACCGCGAGTTCGTCGGCGGCGACGCGGCCAGCACCTACTCGTCGATCATCGTCACCCTGCGCGACAAGGACGAGCTGGCGCCGTTCAGCCAGTGGCTGCAGGACGACCTCGACCTCCGGCTCGAGGACTCGCTGGGCGAGCGGTTCGCGACCGCGATCTTCATCGTCACCACGCTGTTCGTCCTGATCTCCTTCGTGATCGTCGGGATCTCGGCGATCAACATCGCCCACAACTTCTTCATGCAGGTGTCGGAGCGGCGGCGCGAGATCGGCGTCCTGCGCGCGGTCGGCGCCGGCCGGCTCGACGTGCGCCTCATCATCCTCGGCGAGGCGGCGCTGATCGGCCTCTTCGGCGGGGTGGTCGGCATCCTGCTCGCCCGCGGCGCCGGCGCGTTCGTCGACTGGGCGTCGGTCCACTACCTGCCGCGTTTCCCTTTCAAGCCGGACACCTATTTCGTCTTCCACCCGTGGATCCTGCTGGGCGGCCTGCTCTTCTCGACGGTGTTCTGCGTGCTCGGCGGCTTCCTGCCGGCGCGCAAGGCGTCGCTGCTCGAGCCGGCGCAGGCGCTGGCGCAGAACTGATGACCGCCGCCACGCACCCGGGTGTCAGGAGCGAGACCGGCGGGGGAATCCGATCCCGTTGCAGGAGCCGTCAGCTTCCTAACACCTACATCTCACTAGGATTCTCTAGCGGGACAAATCTGATTGGTATACGGTCGCACCAGCTGGGGCCCTGGACTGCCCCGCAAGCAGGGTTCGTATCGCCGTGAAGAAGCCGGTTCCCTTCGGCAAGTACTACCTCCTCGAGCGGATCAACGTCGGCGGGATGGCGGAGGTCTTCCGGTCCAAGGCGTACGGCGTCGAGGGCTTCGAGCGCCTCGTCGCCGTGAAGCGCATCCTTCCGAACATCGCGGAGGACAAAGAGTTCATCAAGATGTTCATCGACGAGGCGAAGATCGCGGTGCAGCTGAACCACGCGAACATCGCCCAGATCTTCGACCTCGGCGTCGTCGATGGCAGCTACTACATCGCGCTCGAGCACGTCCACGGCCGCGACCTGCGCGCGATCTTCGATCGCGGCCGCGCCCAGGGCGAGCCGATGCCGGTGGCGCAGGCCTGCTTCGTCATCATGAAGGTCTGCGAGGGCCTCGACTACGCGCACAACAAGCGCGACCAGTCCGGCCGCGAGCTCCACCTCGTCCACCGCGACGTCAGCCCGCAGAACATCCTCGTCTCGTTCGAGGGCGAGGTGAAGCTGATCGACTTCGGCATCGCCAAGGCGGCCGGCAAGGGCGCCAAGACCCAGGCCGGCATCCTCAAGGGCAAGTTCGGGTACATGTCGCCCGAGCAGGTGCGCGGCCTGCCGATCGATCGGCGCTCCGACATCTTCTCCTGCGGCATCGTCCTGTACGAGCTGCTGACCGGCGAGCGCCTCTTCGTCGGCGAGAGCGACTTCTCGACCCTCGAGAAGGTCCGCAACGTCGAGATCCTGCCGCCGTCGACGTACAACCGGAAGATCCCCGACGAGCTCGAGCGGATCGTCCTCAAGGCGCTGGCCAAGGACGTGGACGATCGCTACCAGAACGCGATCGACCTCCACGACGAGCTGCAGGCGTTCGTCTACACCGCCGGCGAGTTCTACTCGCGCAAGGACCTGGCGGCCTGGAGCAAGCGGACCTTCGCCAAGGAGATCGAGGAGGAGACCGCCAAGCTCGAGCAGTACCGGACGCTCAAGCCGCCGGCCGAGGTGGTGCAGACCCGTCCGGCAACCCAGAGCCGGCCGCCGCCGCCGGTTCCGCCGCCGGCGCGACGGACCACGGCGATGCCCGCGGCGGTTCCGCCGCCGGCGCCTCCGCCGAGCCATCCGCCCGAGGCGCTGCACGCCGCGCCGCGCGAGCCGCGCGCGCCGACCAAGCCGCCGCCGCTGTCGGGCGCGCGCCACACGATCGGCATGCCGGCCGCGGTGCCGCCGCCGGCGCCGCCGGGGCCGCCGATGGTGGTCGCCAGCGCGAGCATCCCGACGCCGCTGCCGCACGTGTCGCCGGTCCGCCCGGCGCCGCTGCCGGCGCTGGCCAAGCCGATCAACGGCGACACCGATCTCGCCTGGGACGACGACGAGCTCGAGACCCAGATCTACGACAACCCCGAGGAGGAGGCGCTGGCCCGCTCGAAGCGGAAGCCACTCATCCCTCCCGAGCCTCCAGAGGTGGTCGCTCCGCCGCCGGCCGAGGAGCCGGATCTGTCGTCGCTGGTGTCGACGGCGAAGGGCTGGGACGCGCCGCTGGGGGCCGCCGACCGGCACAAGGCTCCGCCGAACGCGCCGACCCTGCTCGGCGCCGGAGCGATACCGACGCCGGTCTCGACGCCGCATGCGGCCACACTGATGGGCCCGGCGGCCGGCCCGCTCGCGACCGGCACGCCGACGACGGCGCCGCGGACGCCGCTGCCGATCGAGTCGACCCCGGCGAAGCGGCTGATCTCGGCGGCGCCGGCGACCGAGCCGGCCTTCGATCCGATGGCGACCTTCGGCGCCGGCATCACGTCCAAGCGGCGCAGCCCGGCGGT
>Ga0075429_100003841_pt1 | contig 12830 bp, 15 predicted proteins | sample RhiMetdeltSRZDD3_FD_75295 | JGI IMG/M metagenome (GOLD analysis project Ga0075429, IMG submission 75295) | Populus rhizosphere microbial communities from Tennessee, USA - Rhizosphere MetaG P. deltoides SRZDD3 | ecosystem: Host-associated > Plants > Roots > Rhizosphere > Soil | place: USA...
CCGTGGTCGTTGAGCAGCGCGGTCGCGTAGTCGTGAGCGAGGCCGTCGCGCGTGGTGAGGATCTGGAAGCGGCCGTTGCGGTGAACGCTCACGCCCCCGCCGTAGGTGGCGATCCAGACGCTGCCCTCGTCCCCCTCCGCCAGCGCCCAGACCTCGTTCTCGCGAAGGCGGCTCTTGTCGCTGTCGTCGAAGACGGTGAAGCGCACGCCGTCGAAGCGGGCGACGCCGCCCTTGGTGCCGATCCAGAGATACCCGTCCTGCGTCTGCAGAAGGGTGACGACAGTATTCTGCGGAAGGCCCTGGGGCTGGCGCCAGACGCTGAGGCTGTGCCAGCCGGGCTCGCGTACGACTCGCCCCGGAACGGCAAACGCCGGAACGGCCACGAGGGCCAGGAGGCACGCGGCCCCGAGCGGCAACATGACTGCCTCGATCTTACGACTGCTTGCGCGCGATCTCACCCACGAAGGGGAGCTCGAACTCCTCGCCCTGGTAGGCCTTGATCATGAGCAGGATCTGGAGGCCGGTGACGGCGAGCAGCAGGACGAGGAGCATCATCGTGACGAGGAACCCGAACACGTCGGCCACCATCCGCAGGACGAGGTTGAGGATCCAAAACACCATGGAAAGGGCGGCCACGCCGGCGTTGACGAAGAGGCCCTGGAAGGCGTGGAACCGCAGGGACCGGTTCTGCTTCTCCGTGGCCACGACCGCGATGGCGGCGATCAGCCCGATCCCGCAGCATAGCGAGGGTACGTAGGTCAGAAGCGCCGCCACGTTCGGGGCGACGCCGAGGCTCGTACGACCGGACGACGGCGGCATTGACTGGCTCATTCGCGTGACCTCCTTAGGATGTTGTCGTCAGCTCGTCTAGCGCCTTCTCGAGAGCGCGCCCGTCGTCGCTCCCGACCAGCCACACGTCCGGACCTCGCCGCCACTGGGCGACGCGCCAGGACCCTTTCTGGAGCACGTCCGTCTTCCGATGAGACCGCGCCCGCTGGTGCGTGCGGGCATACCGCGCGGCGAGGGCGCCTTCGAACTCGCGGGCCTCGTCCTCGTTCTCCCACTGGGCTCGCCACACGAGCAGCGTGCGCCCGTCGAGATCCCAGACACGGAAACGGTCGCCCGCCCATCCTGCCGCCGCGGAGTCGGCGGCGCCGCCCAGGAGCGTCCGCGCGTAGGCCTCGCCCAGCACGCCTTCCTGCAGAAGAAACCCCTTGCGCGGCGCATAGGAGAACGCCACCGGGGCCGGCCGTTCGCGCTGCCAGTATTTCTCAGGATGCAGCACCTGCTCGGTCGAGTCGGGCGGCCGGCTCCAGGCCTCCCGGAGGGCAGCCCACCCGCCCTTGCGCCACAGATCCCGGGCGAAGGGGGTTCCGATGACGTACGGTAGCACCATCTGGTCCCGCAGGACGGCCGGCGTGCCCGGCATGTCGCCCACCGGCATGGCGAAGTCCGAAGTCTCGGGCACGTCCAGGCGGGCGATCTCCAGCCGGCGCCGCAGGAAGCGCTCCATGACGAAGGTGGCATCGCCCTCGAGCAGGGCCAGGTACGCGAGCCGTCGATCGTCGAAATCACCAATGGCATCGGCCACCACCGTGTGGACGTCGGCGTGCTGGTCCTGCAGCGCGTGGCGCAGCTCGTGGGAAAGGATGAGCTGGTTCATGGGCGTCAGGCGGCGATCCTCGCTGACGACGTACAGCCGGCGCCGATGCGGCCGCTCGTCGTAGAAGCCCGCGATGTTCTGCTCGAGGAGGCCGCGCCGCACCTGGCGCAGGTCGATGCCGGGCTCCAGCAGGTCGAACGCGATCAGCGTGCGGGCATCGGCCTCCGCCTCGCCGGCCGGATATTCCGAGTCGACGACCTCGCGCAGATACGTTCGCAGGTCCTCGTACCCGAGAAACTCCACCGGCACTTCCGCGGCGTAGGGGATGCCGCCGGCCTCTTCCACCACCTTCTGAAGCTCGGGGGTGGTCATCTCGCCGAGGTCGAGCAGCTTCGCCAGCAGCGCGTTCACGAGATCCTCGGCGCCGGGCCCTTCTGCGGCCCCGGCCAGCGCGGCCAGGGCCACCAGGGTGGCGGCGAGGGCGACCCGCCGGCCTAGCGGCCGACGACCATCGGATCGCGGAGCCACTCGGGAGGTACGAGGAGGATGAAGAGGATGATGGCCACGCAGAGCGCGACGTAGGGCCACGACAGGCGGTCGTAGTCCCAGAGCAGAAAGCGCGCGAGCGGCTTCAGCGGGGGCTGATCCATCCGACGGTATCGTATGCGCCGGGCCGCGGCGCGGTCAATGCGGGTCGACCTCGAGCCGGCCGGCCGCCCCCCGCAGCCCCGACACCCGCGCCCCGATGCCGAACAGCGAGAGGATCTGCACCACTGTCTCCAGGTGCTTCGTGACCTCCGAGGTCGTGACGCTCCCACCGCCGCGCGCGAGGGCCAGCGGCACCGCCATCTGGTCCGCGGCGTGCCCGTCGACGGCACCCTCCGCCTCGAGGAAGGCGAGCAGCTCGCGCGCCGCATGCTCGCCCACCGTCTCCGCCGCCACGCCGCGCTCCCCCAGCCGGCTGAAGGCGCCGCGCCCGCGCTCGTACACGGCCTCCAGCATGACGAACGAGCCGGGCGAGCCCGACAGCAGGTCGAGGGTCTCCCACTCGATCTCGAGGCGCCGCTTCTCCCACAGCAGGCCGGCGGCGGCGTCACGCTGCCGCTCCGCCACGCCCCCCCTGAGCCGCGCCGCCCCCGACACCCCCCGCAGCGCGACGAGCGGCCCGCGATCGTCGAGCTGCAGCGACGCCGGCCGTGTCCATGGCTCGACCTGGGCGCGGATCTCGCCGCCGCCCTTGGGATAGAAGCCGGCGCGCACCAGCTCGGCGCGGGCGTGCAAGCCGAGGCGCGCGACGAGGGCAAGCCAGTGGCGCGACAGGAAGTGGAACGACGGGCTCGCGGGGACATGCGTGCCGCCGCTGACCGCGATGGTGCTCGGCTGCGCCGCCGTCGCCAGGGGCGCCAGCACGGTCTGCATCACGAGTGTCGAGGCCCCGGCGGTATCGATCTCGAATCGGAAGTCGCCGGGAGAGAGCTCGCCCGGCTCGAACCGCATGTCGGGCGACCCTTCGAAGGCGCCGCCGACCTTGGCCTGGCAAATCATGGCCGCCGCCCGCACCGCCGCCACGTGCTGCGGCCGCAAACCCGGCCGCAGCCGGCCGGCGCGAATGCGCGTGATCTCGAAGCCCTGGCCGGTGATGACGGAGACGGCGAGCGCCGTACGGAGGATCTGCCCGCCGCCTTCGCCGACGGCGCCGTCGATCGGGATCAGGCGCGGCATCGCGCCTCGGGCGAGCGGCCTACGCGGAGGCGGACCGCTGGTGCTTCGGCTCCGGCTTCACGTCGGCGCGGACGAAGTATCCCGACGTGCTGCGGATGCGCCGCGGCCGCACCGAGCCGCTTTCGTAGTGCGTCAGCAGGCTCTTGAGGGCGAGCGTGTACGTCTCCGCCGGGAAGAAGCGCTCGACGGGCACGGGCGCGCCGGCCGGCCCCGGGATCTCGAATCGCACGCGGATCACCGGCTCCAGGTCGTCCGCGGTCACACCCGAGCTCCACCAGGCGGCCTCTTCCGGCAGCCACACCGAGACCTCCTCGACCGTCACGTGGCGGCGATGGCGGTTCTCCATCAGCGTCTGCCAGAGGCCGAACTCCGAGAGCGGGATGTAGCGCCGTGTGCCCTCTGCGATCGACCCGTCCAGGCGACATCGCACGATCGGGACGTGCTCGAGAGCCATAGCGTGCGTCATGTATGCAAATACTGTGCCTATTTTGGCCCATAACGTCCAAGCTGCTGATCCAGAGTGATATCGGCCCTTGCGGGCACGCCCCGCGTCGGCAGGCGTGGCGTGTCCGTATGCTCACGGAGTTACGTTTCGGAACGGACGCCGCCAGGCTGGAAACAACGCCGGCAGCGCGCCTCGTATTCGGCAGCCCCCCCGACCACCACCCGGTCGGTGGCGGAACCCAACCGCTGGGTCCGGTTCGCGGGCGCGCCGCAGCGCATGCAGATCGCCAGCGTCTTGTCGACGTATTCAGCCACGGCGATGAGCTGCGGCATCGGCTCGAACGGCCGGCCCATGTAGTCTTGATCGAGCCCGGCCACGATCACGCGGATGCCGCGATCGGCCAGCGCGTTCGCGATCTCCACGAGGCGCGCGTCGAAGAACTGGCCCTCGTCGATCCCCACGACACCGGTGTCCGCGCGGACGCCCTGGAGGATCTCCGCCGCCGAGCCCACGACCTCCGACGGCATGCGCATGTCGGAGTGGCTCACGATGGCATCGGGAGCGAACCGCGAGTCGACCTTCGGCTTGAACAGCTGGACCTTCTGCTTCGCGATCTGCGCACGGCGGATGCGTCGGATCAGCTCCTCGCTCTTGCCGCTGAACATGCTCCCGGTCACGACCTCGATCCAGCCGGAGCCGGCGCGCGGGAGGGGATGCATTTGCGGCTGCGCCACCGGTCGCTACTTCGCCCGCTCGACGTAGGCCCCGCTGGCCGTGTCGACGCGGATGACGTCGCCCTCGGAGATGAAGGGCGGCACGTTCACGATGAGGCCGGTCTCCATCTTGGCGGGCTTGTTCTGGTTGGAAACGGTGGCGCCCTTGATGGCCGGCTCCGTCTCCATCACCTTCATCTCGACGTTCAGGGGCAGCGTGATGCCGACGGGCCGCTGCTCGTACATCTCGATCTTGAGCTTGATGTTGGCGATCAGGTAGTTGACGGCTTCGCCCAGCACCTCGTCGGAGAGTCCCACTTGCTCGTACGTCTCGTTGTTCATGAAGTGGTACATGTCGCCGTCCTGGTAGAGGAACTCCATCTCGGCCTCGTCCAGGATGGCGCGCTCGACCATGTCCACGGAGCGGAAGCGGTGCTCGCTGATGGCGCCCGTACGGAGGTTGCGGATCTTGGCCTGCACCAGCCCGCGCAGGTTGCCGGGGGTCTTGTGCTGCGCCTCGACGATCCGGTACAGGTCGTTGTCGTGTTTGATGCACATGCCGCGCTTGAGTTGCGTCGCCTGAATCATGCCGATCTCCTAGTGGACAAACGAGGAGTATAGCGCCAAACGGGTTCTCCCCGGCCCGCCGGGACGCGGCCTCAGGGGACTTCTTCGACGGAGAGCCCCTGGAGGTCGACATGGATGGGATCGGCCTGGAAGCCGGCCTCGTGGAGGCGGGCGGTCGCGTCCGCGCGGGCCTCGGGGGCGATCCAGACGGCGACCATCCCCCCGCCCCCGGCCCCGCAGGCGCGGGCAGCGCCGCCGGCGGCCACGGCGATGTCGGCAATGCGATCGATCTCGGGCGTTGTCACAGCGGGGGCCATGCGTTTGCGGGCCTCCCACTCCTCACGGAGAAGGGCGGCCACGTCGCCGTAGCGCTGATCGACGAGGGCCCCGCGCATGCGCTGGGCGACGGAAGCGATGGCGGTCAGGGCCGCGACCACCTCGGGCTCGCCATCGATGCGGCGCTTGACGATCTCCCAGTTGTTGATGCCGGAGAAGCGCGTCACGCCGGCATCGACCAGGAGCAGGTGCGCCTCGACCCGCGCCGGATCGAGAGCCAGGCGCTCCGCGGACACGCGGCCGGGAACGAGCCGGATGTCGAGCACGCCTCCCAGCAGTGCCGCCTGGTAGTCCTGGATGCCCGTCGGCACCCCGGCGCTGCAGGCCTCGGCATCGCGCACGATCGGCCACAGCTCGTCGGGCGCGAGGCGCTTTCCGATGGCCTGGGACGCCGCCGCCGCTACCGCCACCGCCAATGCCGACGAGACGCCCAGGCCCGACCCCGCCGGCACGCGCGAGTGCGTCGTGACGTGGATGCCGGTCTCGATGCCGAGCGCCCGGAGGATGTTCGCGAGGAACGGCAGGCTCCCTTTGGCGATGAGCTCGGAGAGATCGCGGCCTTCGGCGTCGACAGTCGTGTCCCTGGATTCGAGCCTCACCCCGTTGACGTCGGTCGAGACCCGGCACCACGCGCGGCGGTCGATGGCGACGTTGATCGTCACCGATCCGGGATGCAGCAGGTACAGCGGCCAGATGTCGAGGGTTCCACCCGCGAGATCGACCCGTGTGGGCGCGCTGGCTTCGAAGGTGGGCATGGGCGGATTCTAAACCCGCGGAGTAGAATTCCGATCGGCCATGATCTGCCCGCGATGCGGTTTCGCGAATGCCGAAGGCCCGTCGTGCTCGCGTTGCGGCGTCATCTTCGCCAAGATCGACCAGGAGCGGCCGCGCCCGGCACGACCGGTGCCCGCGCCCCCGCCGCCGCGCTCCTCCACGCCGCTCGTTCGCGATCTCGCGATTGCCGTCGCCGTCGTGGCGGCCGGTCTCGTGTGGTGGCGCATCTCCTCCAGGCCCGTGCCTCCTCCAGCGCCACCGCCACCCCCACCGCAGGCGCTTCCGCCCGCCGCGACCCGCACCGAGGCCCCCGCCCTGGTCGTGCCGAACGCCGCCCAGGCGGTGCAGACCCCGCCCCCGTCGAACCAGCTCTCGGCCGCCGACTACAAGATGTTCCAGGATCTGGCCGCCAAGGTCCCAGCCCGGAACGTCACCACCGCCGACATCGACGAGAGCCTTCGGCTGCAGGGCCGTTACCCGGAGGAGCCGGCCCTCCAGCGGCTGGCCCTCGAGCTCATGAAGTCGGCGGTGTTCGTACATCACGATGCCCGCCGCTTTGCCGACGCCGTCGCGCTGTTGCGCAAAGCGGTGGCCCTGCCGTGGGCCGACAACGAGGTGCGGCACCTGCTCCTCGCCGACCTCATGTCGTCGGCCGATTGGGCGGGCGCGGAGGCGTATGCGCGGCAGCTCGTCGCCGCCGACAGCGCCGACGCCCAGGCCTGGTACGCGCTGGGCTACGCCCTGGTTCGCCTCGACCGCAGCGCGGAGGCGATCCCGGCGCTGCGCACGTGCCTGTCCTTGAAGCCCGATGATCAGGCGCAGGCGCTGCTGGCCCGCATCGAAAAGACGAGCACCGACGAGCGCGGCATGACCGAACAGAAGGTGGCGCGCTTCCACGTGCGCTACGACGGCGATGAGCACGTGGAGATCGGCCACGAGATCGTGGCCGCGCTCGAGCGGCACTACGCCACGCTCGAAACCTCCCTCGACCATCGGCCGCCCCACGCGATCCCGGTCATCCTCTTCTCGGGGGAGAAGTATCACGAGGCCGCCGGCGTGCCCTTCTGGGCCGGCGGCAGCTTCGACAACCTCGACGGGCGCATCCGCATGCCGATCGGAGGCCTCACCCGCAGCCTCACGCCGATGATCGATTCCATCTTGATGCACGAGCTCACGCACGCCTTCATCGCCGACCGAAGCCGCGGCCTGGCGCCCCGCGACGTGCAGGAGGGTATGGCGCAGTACATGGAAGGCCACCGCTCGTCATCGTCCGCTCTCACCGCCCTCGCGAAAGAACAAGGCGGCAATACCGTTCGCGGCTTCTATGCCGGCGCCCTCGCCTTCGTGGAATACCTCGTGGGCCAACGCGGCCCCGGCGGCATGAACGATCTCATCAGGGCGATGGGTGAAACGGGGAGCGTCAACGAGGCGTTCACCCGTGTGTACGGACAGGACCACGAAGCCATCCGGAAGGCGTGGGTACAGCGGCTCCGGCAGCAGTACGGGAGCTGAGGGCGGCGGCTATCGCACGCGCAGGTCGAAGGGCAGGCGGGCGGAGGGAGCGCCGTCGTGCAGCGTCCGCGCCCATCTCAGCAGCCCGCGCACCTCGACCGGCAGCCGCGATTCGAGCAGCGACTCGTCCTGCTCGAACAGCGTCTCCAGCAGGCCCTTGCGCTTGGGCAGCACCATGAGCTCGACCTCGGTGTCGGCGTCGATCTTGGCCCTCTCCTTGGCCAGGGCGATGGCGGTATCGAGGCCGCCGAGGCGATCGACGAGGCCGCGCTCGAGGGCCTCGGTTCCCGTCCAGACCCGTCCCTGGGCGACGCGATGCACGTCCTCCGGTGAGATCTTCTTGCCGCTCGCCTCCGCCCGCCCCTCCGCCGCCTTGGTGATGAAGTCTTCGTAGAACGACTCCATCAGCGCCCGCACCCGCGCGCGCTCGGCCGGCGTCCACGTGCGGTAGTCGGTGAAGATGTCGGCGTTCTCACCGCGGGTGATGATCTCCTTGGTGAAGCCGATCTTGTCGTAGAGGCCGTGCAGGCTGAACTTGCCGGCGAACACGCCGATGGAGCCGGTGATGGTACCGGGCTGAGCCACGATGGCGTCGCTCCCCATCGCCACGTAATACCCGCCCGAGGCCGCATAGTCCCCCATCGAGGCGATGACCGGCTTCTTCTCCTGCGCCAGGCGGACCTCGCGCCAGATGACGTCGGAGGCGGTGCCCGACCCGCCCGGGCTGTCGACGCGGATCACGATCGCCTTGACGTCGTCGTCCTCGCGCGCCTCGCGGATCGCCTCCGCGACCGTCTCCGAGCCGGCGACGCCATCCGAGCCGAACGGATCCCCCTGGCTCGAGCCGAGGATGATCTCGCCGACGATGTAGATGAGGGCGAACTTCGGCCGGCCGAGCCCGAGGCCGCCGCCCGACGAGCGCGCGTAGCGCGCCGGCGTCAGGCGATCCGCGTCGTCGAGCTTGTCGATCAGCTCGTCCTTGTACAGGAGCTCGTCGACGAGCCCGGCCTCCTTCGCCTCCTGCGCGTCGTACGGACCGGCATCGATCAGCTCGCGGGCCTTGTCTTCGCTGACACCGCGCGACGCCGCGATCTCCTTCACGTAGCCCGCGAACAGGCTGTCGAGCAGGGCCGTCATCTGCTCGCGGTGCGGCTCCGTGAAGCCGCGCTCGGTAAACTGGTTCGGCGCGTTCTTGTATTTGCCGACGCCCACGAACTCCGCCTGGACCCCGAGCTTGTCGAGGGTGCCGCGCAGGAACGTAACCTCGGCCTCGAGGCCGGTGATGTCGAGCAGGCCCGTCGGCACCGCGTAGATCTTCGAGCAGGCGGTGGCCAGGTAGTACTCCTTGTTGCCGCTGAACTCGAGGTGCGCGTACGCCTCCTTGCCGGAGGCACGGAACCGCTTGATCGCCGCCCGCAGCTCCTCGATCTTTCCCCAGCCCGCGCCCGGCAGCATGTTCACGCGCAGCACGACCGCCTTCACCTTCGAGTCCTTGGCCGCGCGGTCGAGGCTGCGCACGACGGTGCGCAACGCGAGCGGCTGCCTCTCGAGGAAGGTGCCGAAGGCCTGGGGCGGCTGCTCGGGCAGCTCGCCGTCCAGATGCACGTCGAGATACTGCGCGGAGCTCCACCCCGACGACTCGCCGCCGCTGCCGCCGCCGTAGCGGAGATAGAGCGCCAGCCCGCCCACGAGCGCCGCCCCGAAGGCAACGGCGGCGATACACGCCGCCAGGACGAAAACGGTGCGGCGTTTCATGACGGGACTAGCCTCGGGCCTGCAGGTACTCCACGCGGCGCCGCGCCTCGCTGACGTAACTGCTCGACGGGAAGTTGGCGATCAGGTCTTGATACGCCTGCGCGGCGTCCGCCGGCCGCTTGGCCTCTTCGTACATCTTGGCCAGGCTGAGCTGCGCGTGGTCGCGCGGGAGGGCGAAGCCGGGATCGCCCGCGATCTGCTTGTAGGCGTCGGCGGCGCGGTCGATCTGGCCCGTGCGCCGCTGGAGATCGGCGAGGGCGAGGCGCGCCAGGGCCGGCTCCAGGCGATCACCGCCGCCGCTCTGCGACGCGATGTCCTTGAGCACCTTCTCCGCCTCTTCGGGTTGGCCGAGCTCGATGCGGCAGAGGGCGGCGTAGTAGCGCGCCCGCACGGCGGCCGGATGCGAGCCGTAGCGGCGGTCGACGCCTTCGAACTCCTCGAGGGCCTTTTTGTACTTCTCGTCGGCCGTCGGGAACATCGTGCCGGCGCTCTCCGTCACCTGCTCGCCCACCACCGGCGCGCGGTAGGTCTGGGTGGCGAGCGACAGGGCCTCGCGCGCGTCGTGATCGCGCTGGCTGCTGAAGTGCCGCAGGGCGAAACCGCCCACCGCCAGGACGACGATGACGACGCCGGCGATCTTGAGCTCGTCGATGTGCTCGTCGATCGAGTGGCGCGCGCGCTCGTAGCCGGTCACCAGCTCGTCGCGCTTGATCTTGTTCTTGAGGTCTTTTTTCAAGAGGGCTCTCCGTCCGATGGTGCGCCCGGCCTGACTCGAACAGGCGACCTGCGGTTTAGGAAACCGCTGCTCTATCCAGCTGAGCTACGGGCGCCGACAATGAATTACGAGGTTACCACATCCGTGACCCGCCCGGCCGACACCGCGCGGGCCAGGAAGTCGCGGGCGCGCTCCGGCGCCGCCGCGCCGCCGCACACGAAGATGTCGACGGAAGCCGCGCGCCGCTCGGGCCAGGTGTGGAAGATCAGGTGGCTCTCCGCCAGCATGATCACGATCGTGATGCCGACCGGCTCATAGTGATGGCTGGCTTCCCCGACGATCCGCGCCCCCATCGCCACCGCCGCCGCCCGGCACTGAGCGCGTAGATAGGCCTCGTCGTCGAGATGGGCGGCATCGCACTCGTGCATCTCGGCCACGAGGTAGCGCCCGAGCGTGGTCATGGGAGCGCCGCTAGTAGACGATGAGGCTGCGGACGCCACGCCCGCTGAGCTTCTCGCGCCCGTTCAGGAACGACAGCTCCAGAAGGAAGGCGAAGCCCGCCACCGTCCCCCCCACGCTTTCCACCAGCTCGCCCACCGCCCGCGCGGTGCCGCCGGTGGCGATGACGTCGTCCACGATCAGCACGCGCTCGCCCTTCTCCACCGCATCCGCGTGCATCTCGACGGCGTCCGTCCCGTACTCGAGGGAGTACGTCGTCCGGACCGTCTTTGCCGGGAGCTTCCCCACCTTGCGCGCGGGTACGAAGCCGAGGCCGAGACGATCCGCCACTGCGCTGCCGAAGATGAACCCGCGGCTCTCGATGCCGATGATCTTGTCCGCGGGCAGGTCGTCGCAGAGGACGACGAACATGTCGAGCGCCTGGCGGAACGCGCGGCGGTCCTTGAGCAGCGTGGTGATGTCCTTGAAGACGATGCCCGGCTTCGGGAAGTCGGGGACGTCGCGGATCACCGCCTTGAGCGCCTCGGTCCGTGCCTGGAAATCCACCGGCTCCTCCTATCGGATATGGAATCCGCGGTCGCCGCGCGGCTCGATGGCGGTGCGGTCGAGGGCGTCGACCGACGAAAACGAGGGACCCTCGCGCAGCCGCTCCTCGAACTGCGCCAGGACCTCGTCGGCCGCCTCCGCCACGACCTCGACGCGCCCGTCGGCGAGGTTGCGGGCAAAACCGTTGACGCCCAGCGTCTCGGCGGCCTGCAGGGTGAAGTACCGATACCCCACACCCTGCACCCGCCCGCTCACGAAGTAGCGATAGCTCGCCATGGAAAAGGGGATTCTACATTCCCCGAAACGGAATGCCCATTTCCCTCCCTGATGCGCAACCACGCGCAGCGGCGGCCTTCGCGGCCGGCACGTCGCTTGCACCGAAGGCTGACGCCCGAACATTGGCGAGGTGCCCATGCGACGCGTGACTCTCTTCCTGGGTCTCGTTCTCCTGTCGTCGATCTCGTGTGTCCCGCGTCGGGAGCTGCCCGCCGGCTCCGAGCCGCTGCCACGCATTTCCGGCGACTACCTCTTGACGGTGACACCGTCGTCCGTCTGCCAGCTCGGGATGAGGAGTCAGTCGTGGCCGGTGGTGGTCACGTCGTCCGGAATGGCGGTCGGCGACACGATCAAGGTCACCCTGCCCGGCGGCAACCCGGGCGTGCAGTTGAGCCTCGTCTACCAGACGTCGGCGCGCACCGACCTCGTGAGCGGCCCCCTGCAGATCGCCGGCACGGATTCGGCAGGCCTGGGTGTCGTCATCAGCGACCAGCTGCGCTTCTTCGCCTCGGGCATGGCGAACGGCCGCGTGTCGGCCGAGCTCAATCGTCCCGGCGAGATCAGCGGCGGCTTCGACGGGCCGATCTCCCTGAGCCGGCCGGACGAGTTCGAGCGCGCCACCCTGGGGTCGTGCGCGGCCGCGGATCACCAGTGGACGATCCGCGCGCGATGACCCGCTTCGCCGCCGCGGCTTGCGCGACCTTCATCCTGGCGGCGCCGCCCCTGGCGCAGCCGGACGACGAGCCCGAAATCCTCACCTCGGGCCGGCTCGCGCAGAGCCCCGACCAGTACTACGGCGAGCACGTCCGCGTGCGCGGCGAGGTCGCCCGGACCTTCGACCGCCATGCGTTCACCCTCGACGAAGACCGGCCGCTGCTGAGGCACGACCTCCTGGTCGTGGCCCCGCGGCCGCTCGTGAACGTGCGGGAGGGCGCCGAGGTCGTCATCTCCGGCTATGTGCGCCGGCTCGCCCCGTCCGAGCTGCGGCGCGACTACGACTGGTTCGACGACGCCGTCCCGCGCGAGGCCCTCGACGGTGCCGGCCGGCGGCCCGTCCTCGTCGCCGACTCCATCGTGATTCGCAGCCTCGGCGATCGTGATCGTGACTTGGACGACGATCACGTCGAGAAGCGCCGCTCGCGCGTCGACAAGGCCGACTCGCGCTTCACGGTCCGCAAGGACGATGGGAGCGACGCGCGGCTCGTGGCCGGCCGCAACGTCCTGCTGTCGGATGCGCGGATCGAGGAGCGCCTGGGCCGCCGTACGTTCGTGGTGCGCGACGGCGAGGACCGCGAGATCGTGGTGCGCACGGACCGCACGCGGATGGTTCCGTCCGAGGGCGATCGCGTGGACATCTCCGGCGTCGTTCGCCACGTGCCCAACGACATCGACGCCTGGGATCTCGAT
>Ga0075429_100003843_pt1 | contig 12826 bp, 9 predicted proteins | sample RhiMetdeltSRZDD3_FD_75295 | JGI IMG/M metagenome (GOLD analysis project Ga0075429, IMG submission 75295) | Populus rhizosphere microbial communities from Tennessee, USA - Rhizosphere MetaG P. deltoides SRZDD3 | ecosystem: Host-associated > Plants > Roots > Rhizosphere > Soil | place: USA...
TCGCGGTTCGCGGAGCCGCCCGGCCAGGTGCGCGAGCTGATCGAGCGCGCCGCCGAGGAGACCGAGCGGCTGCTCGAGCGCGAATACGCTGAGTCTGCCGGCGAATGAGCGAGAACGTCGACATCGTGCGAACGCTCTTCGCGAGGTGGACCGACCAGGACCTCGACGGTGTGCTCGAGTGCGTCGATCCCGAGATCGTGTGGGACTGGTCGGCCTCACGATCTCCCTGGAGCGGCGTCTACAGGGGGCACGAGGGCCTGATTCGCCACTGGACGGACCAGCTCGAGGCGTGGGAGAGCTTCAGCGTCGAAGTCCTCGATCCCGTCGACCTCGATTCGGACTGGCTCATGACCGTCGCCGCGGTTCGCGCCCGCGGCCGCGGGAGCGGCATCGAAATGGAGGCGAGCGGGGCGTGGCTGTGGCGGTTCCGCGACGGACGGATCCTGTCCGGCAAGCTCTTCCAGACCAAGGAGGAAGCCCTGGCAGCAGCCGGCGTCTCGGTCGAAGAGGCGCAGGACTGACCGCCCGCCCGGTCGCACCGGCAGGCCTCCGGCGGTTCGCGACGGTGCTCGCGATGCCGGGCGTGCGGCCGGTGCTGGTGGCCGCATTCGTCGGCCGGCTCCCGATCGGGATGATGTCGCTGAGCATCGTCCTGCTCGTCAGCAACGAGACGGGCTCGTACGCGACTGCGGGCGCGGTCGCCGCCACGCAGGCCCTGGCGGGTGCGATCGCATCACCCCTGCTCGGCCGGCTGATCGACCGCATCGGCCAGACGCCGGTGCTGGTCTTCTGCGGCGTTGCGTTCCCGCTGTCCGTCGCGGCGCTCGCGATCGTGGGATCGACCGTGGACGACCTGCTCCCGCTGATCGCAGTCGCGATCCCGTTTGGTGTCACCTACCCGCCGCTGTTCGCCGCGACGCGCGCCCTCCTCACGTCGATGGCGGGCACCGAGGACCTGGCCGCGACTGCGTTCGCGTTCGAGGCGATCGTGCAGGAAGCCTTCTTCATCACCGGCCCGCTGCTGGTGGCGCTGCTCGTCGCGATCGCGTCGCCCCAGGCGGCGCTGGCCTTCGTCGCCGTCGTGACCTCGGTGGGAACGCTGGCGTTCGCGGCCACGCGCGCCTCGCGCGAAGCGGGCTCCAATGCCGGACCGGATCACCTGCTCGGCGCGCTCGCATCCCCGGGGGTGCGCACCTTGCTGGTCGTCAGCGCCTCGTTCGGCCTCTCGTTCGGCACGCTCGAGGTGACGATGCCGGCGTTCGCCGACGAGCGGGGCTCGAACGCCGTGGGCGGCGTGCTGCTCGCGGCGCTGGCCGCGGGCAGCATGCTGGGGGGCGTGTGGTACGGATCGCGCTCGCTGTCCGCCCATCTGTCGACGCAGATGATCTGCTTCGCCGCGGTGTTCGGAGCTGCACTGCTGCCGCTCGCCTTTGCCGGCTCGATCGTGGTGATGCTGGTGCTGATGGCGCTGGCGGGTTTCTTCGTCGCGCCGTGGGCGGCAACCAGCGCGGCGCTGGTGGGCCGCCTCGCTCCCGAGGGCGCGGTGACCGAGGCCTACACGTGGGAGATGACGGCGGTGGTCGCGGGCTTCGCCCTCGGCGGAGTGCTCAGCGGCGTGCTGGTCGAGAGCGCGGGCGTGCGCGAGGCGCTGCTCGCGGCCGCGGCGGCAGCCGCCGCGTCGATCGCAATTGCGTGGGTGCTCCGCGACACGCTACGAGGCTGACTGCTACCGGCCGACGGCCAACCGTGGTCGATTGACCACCCATACGGTTGTGAAGCGACCGCGCTTGAGGCACTTCTCCTACCTACCAGCGATTCTGCGTCACTCCCCCGTCACTGCTGCAGCAGGTACGCGCTCGTCAGCGCGAAGAACGCGGCGGTCGCGGTGACCATCGCGGCCGCCGACGGAGGCAGCGTCCCGCGGATGCCGGCCAGCGCTCCCGCGCCCACGTCTGCGACGTCGCACGCCATGCCGGCTGCGACCCAGGCGTCCTTCTGCTTGCGCGGGCTGCGCAGCACTCCCGCGCCGAGCGCGACGTCGCGGGCGCCGAACAGCCGGCCGAGGTACGAGGCCTGCGGGTTCCCGTCCGGGTCGAGCCCGAACAGGCGGCCCGAGAGGTTGGGCGCGAGGTAGGCGCTGGCACCGATCGCGACGCGGCCCGCGGCGATTGCAGTGGCCGCCTTCTCCTTGTCCTTCTTGCTCATCGAAAGCTCCTTCCTCGGGTCAGGGCAAGTGGATGCAGGAGCGAGCGTATCTATCCTTGAGTGCCGCCGGACCTCTGCGTCCGGTTGCTGCGCATGCTGAGACCGCTTCTACATCGGGCTGTCGAGAACGAGGACGTCGAGCGCCTCGCCCGTGAGGCCGCGTCGGCGCCGCAGCGTGCCTTCGTGTCCGCGTCCCTGCGCCCGTTCCTGACTGCCGCGCTGCTCGACGGGCCCGGCATCGGCGGCCGGCCCGCGCTGGTCGTGGCCGGGGACGACCGCATGGCGCGGGACCTCGCGCTCGACCTGCGGGCCTACCGCGCCCCGGCGCCGGTGCGCTTCTATCCCGCCCGCGGGGTCCGCTACGAGTCGCACCTCGCACCGCCGCCGCACCTCGTCGGCCTGCGGATCGCCGCGCTCGACTCCCTCCTCGATGCCCGGGGCGGCGACCCGCCGGTCGTGGTCGCGAGCGCCGTCGCGCTGATGGAGCGCGTCCCCGACCCGGAGCTGCGCCCGCACGGCTTCGCGATGGAGGTGGGGGAGGAGCTCGACCTCGAGGAGACGCTCGAGCGCCTCGTCGCCTGCGGCTACGAGCGCGAGGAACAGGTCTTCGAGCGCGGCCAGTTTGCGGTCCGCGGGGGCATCCTCGACGTGTATCCGGCGACGGAGGAACGGGCCGTGCGGGTGGAGCTGTTCGGCGACGAGGTCGAGTCGCTGCGCTGGTTCTCCACATTCACGCAACGCTCGCTCTCCGACGCGCAGCGCGTCGAGATCGCGCCTGCCGCCGAGCTCGGCCCGGAATACCGCGAACTGGCCGAGCTCGCCGCCGAAGAGGAGTCCGAACAGCGCCCCGACATCGCCGAAGTGCTGCCCGTCGACCGCTTCCGCTCCTTCCTCGACCTCGTGCCGGAAGACGCGACCGTCGTCGTGGGAGCCGAGGAGGAGCTGAAGCCGGCCCTTGCCGACCACTGGCAGGACGTCACGACGAGCCTCCACTCCGACGACGCGCACAACCTCTACCTGCCGCCGCAGGGCGTCGAGGAGGAGATCGCCCGGCGTGCGCACGTTTCGCTGTCCGCGGTGTCGGCCGACCAGCCGCACCAGTTCCGCGCACAGGCGGCCGACACTGCGGCGCGCACGATCGGCGAGGCCGAGCCGGAGCTCGAGAAGCTCGTGCGCTCGGGCTACGTCGCGGCGGTCGCGTGGGACCGGCGCGGGGAAGCGGAGCGCGCCGCCTACAACCTCGCGCGGCTGCGGCCCCAGTTCGTCGACGGCCACGAGCACCTGGGCGAGGGGTTGTGGTTCGCGCAGGCCCGGCTGCGCGAGGGGTTCATCGCACCGCAGCTGAAGGTCGCGGTGATCCCCGACCACCGGCTGCTGCGCCGGCGCCGGGCCGAGCGCCCCGAGGGCACACGCGGGCGCGCCTTCCAGGCCTTCACCGAGTTGCGTCCCGGCGACGTGGTCGTGCACACCGATCACGGGATCGGCCGCTTCACGGGCTTCGACACGAAGACCGTGGCGAACGTGACGCGCGACTACCTCGAGGTCGAGTACCGCGACGGCGACCGCGTGTTCGTGCCGACCGACCAGCTCGACCGCCTGTCCCGGTACGTCGGCGCCGACGGCGCCGCGCCGGCGCTGTCGAAGCTGGGCTCCAAGACCTGGGACAACATGAAGGCCCGCGCCAAGCGCGCCGCGGCCGAGATGGCGGGCGACCTGATCAACCTCTACGCGGAGCGCAAGCGCCGCGCGGGCCACGCCTACGAGCAGGACTCCGAGTGGCAGCTCGAGTTCGAGCGCGCCTTCCCGTACCGAGAGACCGACGACCAGCTCGAGGCGATCGAGCAGACCAAGGCCGACATGGAGTCCGCCCAGCCGATGGACCGGCTGATCTGCGGCGACGTCGGCTACGGCAAGACCGAGGTCGCCCTGCGCGCCGCGTTCAAGGCGGCCGGGGACGGCAAGCAGACGCTCGTGCTCGCCCCCACGACGATCCTCGCGCAGCAGCACTTCGGCACGTTCTCGGAGCGACTGGCCGACTACCCGTTCCGGATCGAGCTGCTGTCGCGCTTCCGGTCCGCGGCCGACCAGCGCGCGGTGATCCGCGACTTCGCCGCAGGGAAGGTGGACATCCTGGTCGGCACGCACCGCCTCCTGTCGCGCGACGTGCAGCCCAAGGAGCTGGGCCTCGTGGTGGTCGACGAGGAGCAGCGCTTCGGCGTCAAGCAGAAGGAGCTGCTGCGCCAGTTGCGGCTGACCGTCGACGTGCTCGCGCTCTCGGCCACGCCCATCCCGCGCACGTTGCAGATGTCGCTGGCCGGGCTGCGCGACATCTCCGTGATCGAGACTCCGCCGGAGGGACGCCGCCCGATCCACACCTACGTCGGCGAGTACGACGACGACCTGGTGAAGGGCGCGATCGAGCGCGAGCTGCGGCGCGGCGGGCAGGTCTTCTACCTGCACGACCGCGTGGAGTCGATCGAGGAGGCGGCCGAGGGCGTGCGCGCGCTTGCGCCACACGCAAAGGTGACCGTCGCGCACGGCCAGATGGACTCCGAGGGCTTGGAGCAGGCGATGATGGAGTTCCTGCGCGGTGAGACGCAGGTGCTGGTCTCGACCACGATCATCGAGTCGGGGCTCGACATCCCGCAGGCGAACACGTTGATAGTCGAGCGCGCAGACCGGCTGGGACTCGCGCAGCTCTACCAGATCCGCGGCCGCGTCGGGCGCTCTGCCGAGCGCGCGTATGCGTATCTGCTGTATCCGGCATCCGAGGCGTTGAGCGGCGATGCGGCCGCGCGGCTGGCGACGCTGTCCGACTACACGGAGCTCGGCTCCGGCTTCAAGATCGCGATGCGCGACCTCGAGATCCGCGGCGCCGGCAACCTGCTCGGCGCAGAGCAGTCCGGCCACGTCGCGGCGGTCGGCTTCGAGCTCTACATGCAGATGCTGGAAGAGGCCGTCGATGCTGGGCGGCCCGCCGATGGCGGGCCGGCGGATACGGGATGGGAGCCCGTGCGTCTCGACGTGCTGGTCGACGCCTACGTCCCCGCGCAGTACATCCCCTACGAGGTGGCGAAGATCGACGTGCACCGGCGCATCGCCGCGGCGCGCGAGCCGGCCGACCTGGGAGCGATCGTCGAAGAGCTGGAGGACCGCTTCGGCCCCGTGCCGCAGCCGGTCTCCAACCTGGTGCGCCTCCAGGAGGCGCGCATCAAGCTCGGCCGCGCGGGCGCGCGGACGGTCGAGTTCCGCCAAGGGCGGCTGACCGTCTCTCCGATCGAGCTCGACTCCGCTCAGGCGCGCGCGCTGCGCGAGGAGGTCGAGGGCGCCGTGTACGAGTCGCTGAAGCGCACCCTGCGCTTCCGCGTGCCCGACGACGCCGAGGACCGCTTTGCCGCGGTCGTGCGGGTCGCCGACGCGCTGCTGCGCGTGAAGCAGCAGCTCCCAGCCGCAGCCTGAGCCCGCACTTGCATCGTCGGGCGGGGTCGGAGATGATCGCGTCGGACTCGCGGGCGACGGAACGCAGGGAGGGACGATGGCAAGCGCGACACGGATGGTCCTCGCGGCGTTGCTCGCCTGCCTGTTGACCGCCGTGCCCGCGGAGGCCGGGCACGTGGCGTGCGGGGACCGGATCACGCAAGACACGCGACTCGACTCCGACCTGCTCGAGTGCCCCGGCGTGGGACTCGTGATCGCCGGCAACGATGTGACGGTCGACTTCGCCGGCCACGCCCTCGACGGGATCGGGAGCGAAACCGAAGAGGCCATCGGGATCACCATGGAGCCTCACGTCGACCGATTCACGCTCGTGCGCGGCACCATCAGCGAGTTCTTCTGCGCCGTGATGACGCAGGAGCCCGGGCTGCTCGACCGGATGCGCATCGTCGACAACCCCTATTGCGGTATCGAGTCACGCGCGAACGTCGAGGTACGGAACAGCTTCTTCGCCGGGAACGGGGCTGCGTCGGACGGGCCCAACCGGGTGACCGGCAGCACGTTCATCGACAACACCGACCACGGGATCCGGACCCGCGGAACCGGATTCATCGTGGGCAACGTCGTGCGCCGGAACCCCACGGGCATCATCCTCGAGGAGGGCACGGGCATGATCGCGCGTAACTTCGTGACCGACAATCCCGGTGCCGGCATCGACTGGAACTTCAGCGCCGCAGGCACGGTCCGCGACAACTTCGTCGCGCGCAACGGATACGGGATCACGCTCCATCAGGAGGAGTACCGAGCGAACCCCCTGATCGAGCGCAACGTCGTGCTGGGCAACCGGGTGAATGGCATCCACGGCCACTGGGCCGGCCGCGGCAGCCTCGTGACCCGGAACCTCGTCTACGGCAACGGCGGCAGCGGCATCCACGCGACCGGGTTTGGACCGTGTCCCGAGGTGCGCGACAACTACGTGGCCCACAACGGGCTGAACGGCATCGCCATGGTCGAAGCGTTCACGCCCTTCTCCGGATCCCAAGGCGTCACGCCGGAGTGCTCCGGCTCCGTGTCCGGCAACATCGCCCGGCACAATGCGGCCGACGGCATCGACGTGGCGGACATGACAGTCCTGGTGGCCGTGGGACGCAACCGCGCCGATCGCAACGGCGAACTCGGGATCGAAGCGAGGGACGTGATCGACGGTGGCGGGAACCGGGCCAGGCGCAACCGAGACCCGCGCCAGTGCGTGGGCGTTACCTGCCGCTGAGCAGGAGGTTTCTGCGCGTCACGAGCGCGGCCTTGTAAACAGCCGTCTCGTCCGCGAGTATCTCGGCGGATTCGCAGTCCCCCCGAGGAGACCTCTTGGCCTGGTCGACACGGATCGTCCCCTTAGTCGCGCTGCTCGTGTGCGCGTGCCTCGCGGCGCCCGCAGGCGCCACGCATGTCCAATGCGGCGACACGATCACGCAGGACACGACACTCGACAGCGACCTCGCCTGCGATGAAGGGCTGGCCATCGGAGCGGATTCGGTGACGCTCGACCTCGGTGGACACGCGATTGCCGGACCAGACGGCCAGGGCACCGGGGTCCGGTGCCGGGAACAGTCCGGGGTCGTGATTCGCGACGGCACCATTCGCGGCTTCGAGGAGGGAGTGCAGGCCGAGGAATGTGCCGACACGACGGTGTCTCACGTCCATCTCGACGCGAACACGGTCGGTATCGACGTCTACTTCGGCAAGGCCCCCAACCGCATCACCGACAGTCGCATCACCGGTGGGCGAGTCGGCATGCGCATTCAAGGCGGATTCCAGGTGGCGCGCAACGAGATCGGCGACAACAGCTTCGCGGGAATGCTGCTCGATTTCACGAGCGGGACGATCGAGGACAACACCATCCGCGGCAACGGTCGCGGCATCGACCTCGAGGAGGCACAGGCGGTGATCACCGGCAACCGCATCCTCGACAACGAAGGGCCGGGCATCCGTTACGACTACTGGCAGGAGGGCGAGGTCCTGGACAACCGGATCGAGCGCAACGGCACCGGGATCCTTGACGAGGGAGCAAGCACGATCACCATCAGGGGCAATGTCGTGCGCGCCAACAGAGGCGACGGCGCGCACGTGAAGGCGTTGGCGCCGATCAGCGAGAACCGGTTTAACTGGAATGGCGCGAGCGGGCTGCGACTGGGCGACATGGGATACGGCTTCGGCCCCGCAGGCTGTGTCGTCTCGCGGAACCTCGCGTACCGGAATCAGCGCAACGGCATCGTGTTGGAGGGCGGAGATACCGGATGCGGCTCCATCCGGGTGGCGGGCAACCACGTGCACCACAACGGGTCCGACGGATTGCTCGTCACCGGGTCCCGCGGCGAAATGCACCTGCGTGCGAACAGGGCCGAGCACAACGGCGACGACGGGATCGACGTCGACTCGCGTGAGTTCAGTATGGGCGACGGCGCATGGTCTCCAGACGGCTCGCTGATTGCCGGCACCGTGACGCTCTACGACGAGCCGCCCTCGAGCATCAACCTCTTCGCCGCCGACGGCAGCGGCGCGCGGGCGCTCGTCGAGGGAGTCCGGGCGTCTTGGTCCCCGACGGGCACGCAACTTGCCTACCAGGCTGACGATGGTGTGCACGTCGTCAACGCCGACGGCAGCGGCGACCGCTTCGTTGCTGCGGGTGGCGCGCCGCAGTGGTCGCCGGCCGGGACCACGATCATGCTCCAGAACGGCAGCGGCATATACGCGATCGAGGCCGGGGGAGGCGCTCCGACCCTGCTGGGCAGTGGCTCCGATCCGGAGTGGTCGCCCACCGGCGACCGGGTTGTCTTCCAGCGCAGTAACGAGGTGCTGATAGTCAACGCCGACGGCACCGGTGCGACGTCCCTGATCGAGGGCGGCAACCCGACGTGGTCGCCGGACGGTGAGCGCATCGCCGTCACGGACGGCCTCGACCTCGTGACCGTTCGCACCGACGGCAGCGACCCGCAGCACCTGACCATGGACGAGCCCGCTGACTACTCGCCCGACTGGTCGCCCGACGGGTCGCGCATCGCATTCCTGCGCGCCGAGCCTGGACGCATCGCAACATATGTCGTGAGCGCGACAGGTGGACCGATCGACCTGGTCGCCGCGGGCGACACACCTCCCCTGTGGTCGCCCGGCAGCGATCGCCTGCTGCTGGGCCGGACGGTCGTGCGACCGGACGGGACGCTCGCGGCCGAGCTGGGCCTGAGCTTCAACCCCTTCGTGACTCTCAGAAGCAACGTCGGCGACAGCAACTCGGATCTGGGGATCGAAGCGGTGGAGCAGGTCACGGACGCCGGCGACAACCGCGCCGCCGGCAACGGGGATGCCCGCCAGTGCGTGGGAGTCGCCTGCGGCTAGCAGCCCCTGCAGGAACCGAAGAACCCGCAGCGAACCGGCGCTATAGTTCTCCGCCGCGCCCGGCTTCCCGGGCCGCCTTGCCGAATGGCTCGTCCCGCACGCTCACCAGCCAAGGGCTCCCAGCCCCCGCCCGGCCGCACGATCGGCCTGATCCTGCTTGCCTGCATCCTGGCGATCGTGGCCGCGGCGATCTTCTCCGCCGCCGGCGGCGTGGCCGACGACGACGTCGCGGACATCGACAAGGCCGGCGCCATCTCGAAGGAAGACTTCGACCACTGGCTCACGGTCGTGGCTGCGCAACCGCAGCCGGGGCAGAAGAAGAAGCCTGCCCCGCCCAAGCCGGGCAGCCGCCAGTACGACGCCGTCAAGCAGCAGGTGATGCAGTTCCTCGTGTCCGCCAAGTGGATCGAGGGCGAGGCGGAGGAACGCGGCCTGAGCGCGACGCCCGCCGAGGTTGACCGCCAGTTCGAGGAGACCAAGGACCAGTCGTTCCCCAACGAGCGGGCGTACCAGCGGTTCCTGCGCACTTCGGGCCAGACCGAGGAGGACCTCAAGTTCAGGGTCCGCCTCGACGTGCTGTCCAACAAGATCCGCCAGCAGGTGACCGAGGCCAGCCAGGACGTGTCGCAGAGCGAGGTCGAGGACTACTACAACGACAACGAGCAGCAGTTCTCGCAGCCCGAGCGCCGCGACCTCGAGGTCGTGCTGAGCAAGAAGCAGGCCGACGTGCTCGAGGCCAAGCGGCGCGTCGAGGGTGGCGAGCGCTGGGCGCGGGTCGCCCGCGAGCTGTCCGACGATCCGGCCTCCAAGGACCAGGGCGGGAAGCTGCTCGGGGTCACCAAGGGCCAGCAGGACCCGAAGCTCGACGCAGCCGTATTCGCCGCCGTGGAGAAGAAGGTCGCCGGCCCGATCAAGACCGACGCCGGCTACTACGTCTTCCGCGTCACGAAGATCACGAAGGAGACGAAGCAGAGCCTGGAGCAGTCGCAGCAGGGCATCCGCCAACTCCTCGTGTCGCAGAAGCAGCAAGAGGAGCTGGACCAGTTCTCGAAGACTTTCCGCAACGACTGGCGCGCCCGCACCGACTGCGCGGACGACTTCAAGATCGCCGACTGCCGCAACGGACGTGAGGAGAGCCCCACGAACGCAACGCCGCCGCTTCCGCCCGGCCAGAAGAAGCCCGTGCCCGGAGCGACCGGCGCAGCGCCGCCCGCGCTCGACGGCACCGGCGACACTCTCGCGGGCGGCAACGGCGACGGCACCGTGATCGGGGTCGAGCAGAGCGCAGCGGGCGGTCAGTTCGGCATCACCGGCGGCGCGACCCCCGGCCTGCAGGCTCCGCTCGCACTCGGCGGCGCGCCGAAGCCGGGCGCGGAGGGAGCCGCACCGGGAGGCGCCGTGCCCGGTCTGCCCACCTCGCCGGGCGGCCCGGGCGGCCAGCCCGTCCCGCAGCAGGGCGGTGCGCAGCAACCGCAGGGCGGCGGCCAGCAGACTGCACCGCCTCCATCCGGCGGCAACTGACCCCACGCATGCCCCAAGCCGAGGACGAGCGGTTGCCCGAGGCGCTGCTCGAGCTCGACGCGATCACCCGCCGCCTGCGCGCCGAGTGTCCCTGGGACCGCGAGCAGGACGAGCGCAGCATCGTGCCCCACACCGTCGAAGAGGCATACGAGCTGGCGGACGCGGCGCATTCGGGTGACGACGCCAAGCTCCTCGACGAGCTGGGCGACGTGCTGTTCCAGGTGTACTTCCTCTCCCTGCTGCTCGAGGAGCGCGCCGCCGGCGACCTCGCCGCGGTGGCCACGGCGACGCGCGAGAAGCTGGTGCGCCGCCACCCGCACATCTTCGGAGAGGAGCTGACGCAGCTGCCGACGGACGCCACCACCGCCGCCGAGGTGAAGCAGAACTGGGATGCGATCAAGCTGCGGGAGGGGCCGGCCCGCGTCGCCGGGACGCTGCCCGCGCTCGCGTACGCGCGCAAGCGCCTGCGCGCCGCCGAGGCGCAGGCTCCGCAGCCGGAGGTGGCGCTGGCGCAAGTCGAGCGCGTGCGCGCCGAGCAGGCGGGCGGCGCACATCACGGCTCGGACGAGGCCTACGAGGCGATCGGCGAGCTGCTGCTGGCGGTGGTCGGAGCGGCCGGCGACCTGCGCGTCGATCCCGAGATCGCGCTGCGGCGCACGGCGGACGCGCTGTGAGCACCATCGGCCGCGTGCACGCGCGGCAGATCCTCGACTCGCGGGGCAACCCGACCGTCGAGGTCGACGTGCGGCTCGAGTCCGGCGCAGCAGGCCGCGCGGCCGTGCCCTCCGGGGCGTCGACCGGCGAGTTCGAGGCGGTCGAGCTGCGCGACGGCGGCGCGGATTGGAACGGCAAGGGCGTGAGCCAGGCCGTGGCGCACGCGAACGGCGAGATCGCGCAGGCGATCGCCGGGCTCGAGGCCTTGGACCAGGAGGCGGTCGATCGCGCGATGATCGAGCTCGACGGGACGCCCAACAAGGCGCGCCTGGGCGCGAACGCCATCCTGGGCGTCTCCCTCGCCGTCGCGAAGGCGGCGGCCCTCGAGCGGGGCCTGCCCCTGTACCGGTACCTGGGAGGCGACGACGCCCACCTGCTGCCGGTGCCGATGATGAACGTCCTGAACGGCGGCGCACACGCCGACAACCGGGTCGACTTCCAGGAGTTCATGGTCGTCCCGGTCGGCGGCAAGAGCTTCGCGGACGCGCTGCGCATCGGCACCGAGACGTTCCACGCCCTGAAGGGACACCTGCACGATGGGGGTCTCAGCACCGCCGGCGGCGACGAGGGCGGCTTCGCCCCGGACCTGGGATCGAACGAGGAGGCGCTCGAGGTGCTGACGGCCGGCATCGAGGCCGCGGGCTATCGCCCCGGCGAGGACGTGGCGATCGCGCTCGACCCCGCGACCAGTGAGCTCTTCGAGGACGGCGTGTACCAGCTCGCACACGAGGGCCGCACGCTCAGCAGCGAGGAGATGGCCGCCTACTGGCAGGACCTCGCCGCCCGCTACCCCATCGTCTCGATCGAGGACGGCATGGACGAGGAGGACTGGAACGGCTGGAAACTCCTGACCGACCGCGTCGGGGACCGCCTCCAGCTGGTGGGAGACGACCTGTTCGTGACCAACCCCGAGCGGCTGCGGCGGGGCATCGAGGCGGGCGTGGCCAACTCGATCCTCGTGAAGGTGAACCAGATCGGCACCCTGACCGAGACCTTCGAGGCGGTCCGGATCGCCCGGGAGGCCGGCTACTCCGCCGTCATGTCGCATCGGTCCGGGGAGACCGAGGACGTGACGATCGCGGACCTCGCCGTCGCGACCGGCTGCGGCCAGATCAAGACCGGTGCGCCGGCCCGGTCCGATCGGGTGGCGAAGTACAACCAGCTCCTGCGGATCGAGGAGGAGCTGGGACGGGCGGCCGAATTTCCGGGCTGGCGGGCCTTTCCCCTTCACCGGCGCTGAAGAAAACAACGGTTTACTTACGCTGACCCGCGGGTAACTTTCCGCCCGTAGTTGGGGAAGGTCGCGTGGGCGGGATCGGCCGCCCAGGCACCACGTAGGGGGCGGGGCCCGACCTCCGGGGCTGAGGCCACCTCCCGAGCAAAGCGTCAAGTCCAGTCCTCTCGAGGAGTCGCCCATGCCCGGTTTGAGCCTGCTGTCGACCCGTAGACCGCTCCTTGCGCGCAGCCCGCTCGCGCTGGCCCTCGTGGCCGCCGCGCTCTGCGTGCTGCCGGCCACGGCAGGCGCAGAGGGCCTCCTCTCCACCACCCTGTCGGCTGCGTC
>Ga0075429_100003844_pt1 | contig 12825 bp, 7 predicted proteins | sample RhiMetdeltSRZDD3_FD_75295 | JGI IMG/M metagenome (GOLD analysis project Ga0075429, IMG submission 75295) | Populus rhizosphere microbial communities from Tennessee, USA - Rhizosphere MetaG P. deltoides SRZDD3 | ecosystem: Host-associated > Plants > Roots > Rhizosphere > Soil | place: USA...
AACAATATCCTCGCTGCGCCTACCTTCGAAACCTGGCGCGAGGGCCAATCGCTGAACATCGGCTCCATGCTTTACACACAAGACGGTCGTCCGCGCCACAATATTTTTTATCTGGCGCACTTATCCGATGAGGAGCGTATGTTCTTTGTCACGCTCCTGCTTTCCGCGGTGGAGACCTGGATGCGAACCCAGAGCGGTGCTACAAATTTGCGCGCACTCCTGTACATGGATGAAATCTCTGGTTATCTCCCGCCTCTCCGAAACCCTCCTTCAAAATCCTCACTTCTCCGAATGCTAAAGAATGCTCGTGCTTTTGGTTTAGGTCTGCTGCTTGCTACTCAGAATCCTGTTGATCTAGATTACAAGGCGCTCTCTAACGCAGGAACATGGTTTGTGGGTAAATTGCAGACTGAGCAGGACAAAAGCAGATTGCTTGATGGATTGGAGGGGGCATCAGGGGGGGTATCACGTACGGTTTTTGACAAGTTGATTTCTTCGCTCGGCAAGCGAGTCTTTGTCTTGCACAACATCCATGCCGCCCAGCCTGAGCTGTTGCAAACCCGCTATACGATGAACTTCCTGGCAGGTCCCATCACCCGGAACCGAATTAAGGATCTGAATGGGCTTGCAAATGCAGACGACTCGGCTCCTACCCAGCCGACCATTGCTCCTGTGATGGCCGCGGCTCCCACCCTGAGACCGGTGGAACGCCCTGGGCAATCCCACCCACCGATTGCCTCCATTCAATCGTCGAGTACCAAGCCTCCCATCCCTGCCTGGATCAAGGAATACTTCCTACCGCAGAATTACAGTCTGCCGGAAGCCTTCACGGCGGCACAGCGACAGATGCCGCCCGAGGTGATGATCGATGGCGTGGTCTACCGTCCGGCCTTACTGGCATCGGCGGATGTGCGAATCCTGGACCGCAAGCACGGGGTGGATAGCGAGATCACGCGCACCGTGCTGGTGAGGTCCCCGGAAAAGCGCGGTTCCGTCCGTTGGGAAGAGCACCCGCTGCAGGCCCAGGTGCTGGACAATATCGATACCGCCCCTGCACCTTCGACGCGTTTTAGCACCATCGATGCGCCGCTAAATGACGTCAAGTTGATGACCGCGCTGCAAAAGGATTTCACCGACTGGGTCTTCCGTAACTCCTCGGTCCGGGCACGCGTCAACCAGGCATTGAAAGTGTTTGCGGGTCCCGACGTCAGCCCGGCAGAATTTATGAAAGCCTGCGCCGATGCCGCCCGGGATGCGCGCGACGCCGAGATCGATAAGAAGACCGCGCAACTCGATCGCCAGCTCCAGTCACTTGAAGACAAGCTTGCACGTGAGGAACGTGAACTTACCAAGGATGAAGATGAACTTTCCAATCGCAAGATGGAAGAGGCGGGGACCCATATTGAAAACATCACCGGTCTCTTTGGTGGGAGGCGAAAAGCCTCAAGATTGTCATCTTCTCTCACCAAGCGCCGCATGACCCAACAGGCACGGGCGGACGTGGAAGAATCCAAGGAGACGATCAAGGACCTCAACCAGCAGATGGTGGAGCTCCAGGCACGGCGCGAAGAAGTAATTGCCGAGATCAACGATCGCTGGGGCAGGGTGGTGAACGAGATCACCGAAGTCACTATCGCACCCAAGAAAACGGATGTCCTTGTCAACGTGTTTGGCGTGGCATGGTTGCCGCACTACGTGATTAAATCTGGTACCGAGCTATTCGAACTCCCGGCGTTTGGGCAGGAATAACGCTATGGATGTCGTTGCGAGAGCGGAATGCCGAGCGTTCCAACCGAAACAATCTCCAGATCGATAGTAAAGATCTATACCTACGGAACTTCTGTTAATGAGGAAATTGCTTCCAACCTCGCCCTGACATTTCCATAACAGGAGCATCATGTTCTGGCTGATCTTTACTATTGCATTGTGGGGAGTTATTCATTCGCTGCTTGCCTCGCTGGGTTTCAAGAGTCTTCTCCGCCGCTCGCTGGGAAATGGATTCATGAAATTCTATCGTTTGCTTTACAACCTCTTTGCTGTGCTGAGCCTTGTGCCTGTCCTTTATTTGATGGTTTCCCTGCCCGATAAAGCTTTATATCGAGTCCCGGCGCCCTGGAGTTATTTGATGATCGCGGGGCAGGGACTTTCTGTTTTGTTTTTATTGATCGTGATGTCGCAAACAGATGTGCTCTCCTTCGTCGGTCTGCGACAATTGGTCGCAGAGGAAAAGGCGGGGAATTTAGTCACGAGCGGGCTGTATCGTTCCGTGCGGCACCCACTCTATACCTTTAGCTTGTCTCTCCTTTGGCTTTCTCCTTCCATGAGTATGAATTCATGGATCGTCTACGCGGGATTAACGATCTATGTCCTGATCGGGATCTATTTCGAGGAACGAAAGCTGCTGCGTGAATTTGGATCGGCATACGCGCAGTACAAATCGATGACTCCCATGCTCATCCCCGCTCTAAAATTCGGTGGGAACAAATAGTTTTAATGCCTCGTCTTAATCCCGCACTCATCTCGATTAACGTTTAAGTTTTCCGAGAAGGTATAATTTTCGATCATGGCTACTGTCTCTTACCCATACAAACGAGTTCCCCTATTTCCTCAGGTTGTCGCTGCCTTCATTAGCGGGTTCACTCTCTTCTTTGCGATCATCATCCTCTGGACCCTGGGCTATCAGCTGGTCTATGCAGGCCGCATCTTCCCGGGTGTTTCGGTGGCAGGCGTAGACCTCTCCGGTATGGTTCCCTCCGATGCGGCGGTCAAATTGAATCAGGCGCTGTCATTTTCCACCACAGGGAAGATCCTTTTCCGGGATGGTGAAAAAGCCTGGATGGCCACTCCGGCAGAGCTCGGGATGGTGTTCGATCCTTCTTCGAGCGCGGTGACCGCTTATAAGTTGGGCAGGAGCGGGGGACTCTTTGGCGCGTTGTCGGGCCAGATGCGCGCCGGGGGTGCGGGCGTCAGCGTGCCGCCGGTGATCGTCTTTGACGAGCGCGTTGCTCATCACTATCTCACCCAGATCTCCACCCAGATTAACCAGCCGCTGTTGGAAGCCTCACTGAAGCTGGAAGGCACCAATGTAGTGACGCAGCCCGGACAGATAGGGCGTGAATTGAAGATCGATGCAACGATGGTCTATCTTGCCGGACAGCTGCAGACATTCAGCGACGGGGAAGTGCCGCTGGTCGTGCAGGAACTCCAGCCGCAAATCCTGGATGTGAGTGCCCAGGCAGATACAGCACGCCAGATCCTCAGCCAGCCGCTCACGCTAACGGTTCCGAATGCCTCGGGTGTTGATTCCGGTCCCTATGTCTACAACCCGGAAGTTATCGCGAACCTGATTGTTGCTCAGCGCGCGCAGGATGGTGATCAGCAGAGTGTACAAGTGGTCCTCAACCCGCGCGGCTTGCGTGATCTGCTCGTGCCGGTGAAGACACAGGTGGACCGTTTGCCTTCCGATGCAAAATTTATTTTTAACGATCAGACGCTCCAACTGGAAGTGATGCAGGAATCCAGTGTCGGACGCGAGCTGGATATCGATGCGAGTCTCAAATCCATCAATGAAGCAGTGGCGCGCGGTGAACACACAGTGTCCCTGGTGATCAATGAAGCCCAGCCGCGAGTCGCTGCCACCGCAACCGGACAGGAACTGGGGATCACCCAACTGATCTGGTCGGAGACCTCCTATTTCTATGGCTCGTCTGCAGAGCGCATGCAGAATATTGAAGCCGCTGCCCGGCAATACCACGGCCTTCTGGTCGCGCCCGGTGAGACGTTCTCCATGGGAGAACACCTGGGGGATGTAAGCCTCGATAATGGTTTCGCGGAGGCGTTGATCATTTACGGTGGGCGCACGATCAAGGGCGTGGGTGGAGGGGTGTGCCAGGTGAGCACAACCCTTTTCCGGACTGTCTTCAACGCCGGCTTCCCGATCGTCGAACGGACGCCTCATGCCTATCGAGTCTCCTATTACGAACAAAATGCCAGCGGTGGAATTGATCCGCGCCTGGCAGGGCTCGATGCTACAGTGTATTTCCCTTTGGTCGACTTTAAATTCACAAATGACTCGCCCTATTGGATCCTCATGGAAACCTATATGGGCAGCGGGTCTCTCACCTGGAAATTCTATTCCACTTCCGATGGGCGTTCGGTCACCTATGATACGTCCGGACCCACAAATGTTGTCTCTGCGCCATCGCCTTTATTCGAGGAAAACCCCGAGCTGAAAAAGAATGAAATGAAGCAGGTGGACTGGGCGGCCAACGGGGCCGACGTCAATGTGACTCGTACCGTCTGGAAGAACGGCGCAGTGTATTTCCAGGATACGGTCACAACCCACTACGAACCCTGGCAGGCGATCTGCCAGTATGGTCCTGATTCGAAGAATCCTGAAAAGCTGGCAGAGGAGAAGAATCTATGCCACGGTCCTTCGGGATAGGATACGCATCCTGGTTCAGCTGCAGGGGAACGGAACTGAGGGCATGGTAAAATTTTCTGCTGCACTATTTTCAGGAATGGAGATTCAATGATTAGTCAAACCCTGATCGAAATCCTGCGCTGTCCGAATTGTGTGCGTACGACAGGTGGCGAGCTCAAACTTCACAAAGATACGTGGTTTATCTGCAAGGACTGCGGCCGGAAATATCCCATCGTGGATGATATCCCGGTCATGCTCATCGAAGAGGGAGACAAGTGGACGAACGTGGCCGAGACAGAACTGCCCGTTCCTCCACCTGCCAAATAACGTGTCTTCGTTGCAGGAATTATTAGGGGATCTTACAAGCGGGAATGAATCCCGCGCGGAAAACGCCGTCCCGGCCCTCATCAAGCTGGGCGAAGAGGCACTTCCTGCTTTACGGGATCTGACAGCTTCTTCGGAAGCGGATCATCGCTGGTGGGCGCTGCGTGTGCTGGCGCAATCGCCGCAGGCGCAGGCAGAATGGCTGGTCCCGTTCCTGAACGATCCCGCCCGGGAAGTGCGCCAGTGCGCGGCGCTCGGTCTGGCGATCAAGCCGGGGGAGAGCGCGGTTCAGCCCCTGGTCCAGGCGCTGCGCGATGACGACAGCATGGTCAGCAGTCTGGCCGTCAACGCCCTGGTCAAGACGGGAAGTCCGGCTGTTCCTGCACTGATTGAAGTCGTCAGGAGTGCTCCACAATCGGCGCGCATCCATGCGCTGCGGGCTCTGGCAGAGATCCGTGATCATCGCGCCATCCCGGTCATGATGAAAGTGATGGAAGAAGACTCGGTTTTGCTGCAACACTGGGCAAAAGAAGGCCTGGATCGCCTCGGATTGGATATGGTATATATTAAACCTGTATGAACAGACTGACGTTTCTCAAGAACATCGATTTTCAACGCCCCTCTATCACACAGATCGCCCTCATCATAGCAGGGATCCTTCTGGCGATCGGCGGTTATTTCTTTACGCGTGGCCTGGTTACCTGTTGGACGATCACGCCTCTCGCTGGAAGACCTCCCTCAAGCTGCGGGACAGTGACGGAGACATTAAACGGTCCCACCCTGACGAACGACCAGGGCACGCCTGTTCCGGATGTAGAGGATCTGCCTCCACCCATCACTATTCCCGAGAGCAATCTGCCGCCCGCCTGGGATGGCGCCAGCCGTATCAACATCCTGATCATTGGACTGGATTTTCGTGACTGGGTAGCCGGAGAAGGAGCGCCTCGCTCCGATACTATGATCGTTCTCACGGTTGACCCGCTGGCAAAAACGGCTGGCATCTTGTCGATCCCTCGTGACCTGTGGGTGAACATCCCGGGCTTCGGTTATAGCCGCATCAATACCGCATACTCTTCGGGCGAAGGCGCGAAACTGCCCGGCGGCGGACCCGAGCTTGCCCGCAAGACGGTTGAGCAGGTGCTGGGTGTGCCGATCCAGTATTATGCACAGGTTGATTTTTACACCTTTGTGGAATTTATCGACTTGATCGGCGGCATCGAAGTGTATAACGACGAGAATTTAAGACTTGATCCGGTTGGCCAGGGCAAGGATAAGATCAGGCTGACCTGCTGCGGTATGCGCCCGTTGGATGGGGAGAGGGCGCTGGCGTATGCGCGCTTCCGTAAGGATAAGGAAGGCGATATCGCACGTGCCAACCGGCAGCAAAAAGTAATCCTGGCGATCCGCAACAAAGTGTTGAGCCCGGAAAATTTCCCGGTCCTGCTCGGGAAAGCCCAGCAGTTTTATGAGAAGTTCTCTGCCGGGATTCGAACCAATATGCCTTTTGATACAGCCATCCGGCTGGGTGTGTTGGCAAAGGATATCCCGGTGGAAAACATCAAGCATGGTGTGATCGATTACAGCATGGTGGCGCTGGTCGATACCACCCTTGGCGGAGAGAAGGCGAGCGTGATGAAGCCGCTGCCAGACAAGATCCGTGAGTTACGCGATCAGATTTTCTCGGGCGGGGCCGTAAGCCCCTTTGCCGCGCAAAATGACCTGACGACCATGATGAAGGAAGATGCAGCCCGGGTGCGGGTGTTGAATGGTTCGGTTGTGGGCGGGCTTGACGGCACCACGGGAAATTTCCTCATCGCGCAGGGTGTGCAGGTGACCGAAGCGGGGCTGGCGGACGGCGGATACAGCAGTACTGTGATTGTTTTGTACTCGCCCAAGCTGTATACGTTGAAGTATTTCCAGTCGCTGTTTGGGATTACGGAAAGCGCGCGGATCTTTATCACCCCCAATCCAACCTCAACCGTGGATGTGGAGATCCGCCTGGGGAATGATTGGGCGAATAACAACCCGATGCCGTAACGTTCCTGGCGCCCGTTTCGCCGACCCTGGCGAAGGCAAGTAAACTGGATAATTCAGCCGCAGACCATCGTCTGCGGCTGGTTTTGTAATGCCTGATGTATTCAACGACTGGCGCTTCGGCTGCGCTAGGCTCTGCTAAGCGCGGATGGCTAAGGTTGCTGGAAGGTCAGCTTGATACTGCCGAGGAAGGTCGCGCCGTCCGGGCTTTGACAGGTGGGTGCTGTGATCCCGAGAGCCACATCACTGCCACGTGCGAGCTGTACGGTGTAGGTTGTATCGGGCGTCATCAGGTAATCGGCGTACCCGTTGCCCAGCTCTGGCTTGAGACCTGTAAAAAATTGTTCCTTACCGGCGTTCCAGGTGATCACGATTTCCACGCCGGCTAATTGCCTGCGGCTGCGATTCAAAACCATCACCTGTAGGAGTCCATCTGGCAGGTTGGGATCGCAGAGGTTTTCCTGTCCCATCAAGGTGAAAGGTTTGCCGGGAGCCAGCGTAGGTGTGGGTGTAGCTCGAGGCATGGACTCCTGCGCGGCCGGCTGAGTTTCCATGACAATGGCCTGGGTTTCAAGGAACTCCGGCGTTTCCGAATCCAGGATCGGAAGGTCGGTTAGCGATGAGGGAGATGTCGGTGTAAATGTGTTTCCGGCAGCGATAGCGATTTCAAGGCTGGGTGTGGGAAATGCTCCGCCGCTCGTTTCGGCACCCAAAGCGGAGGCAAGTGCCGCGACCTGATCGGCGTGTTCGAAGGTCTGTGGACCGGCGCGCATCCTTTGCGCCTGTGCATTCAAGGCGTCGATAGGGCTGGCATCGCCCACGACAGAGAGACGTGCCTGCGCACGCGGCAGATTTCCGGTCCCCGCGTAGGAGGCCGCGATCAGGGAACGATATTGATCCTTGAAATCTGCGCGCAAGGCACTGGGCTGTGCATCCGTATTGGGGTGCGGATAGAGTATCCAGGTGTATGCGAGTCCCATTCCCATGCCCAGCAGCAGCGCAAACAGCACACTCCAGGGTATCCGTCTCATTGAATGCCGCTCCACGCCTGAAGTGCAGTGACCAGCTCCTGCATGATGGCAATTTCAGTATCGGAAAAGCCATGCAAGCGCCCGTAGGCGAGTCCTTCGGCAGCGATGGCAGAAGAGGATTTCGTGCCAAAAATCGCCAACCGGCGCGCGGCCAAGCCCGGATCCTTTTCAACTTGGTAGGCTTCGGCGGTCATGAGGACATAATCGGCTTTATAGTCTGCGCGGAGGGTATCGGGGGTGGTGTCGAAATAATCAACGGGATCCACATACCAGCCATAAGCGATCCCGACGCCAATGCCCGCAAGCAGGGCGAGAACGATGAAGACCCAGAGGGAGCGGGTGGAGTTCATAGAAAAATGCCCGAGCAGGTGACCGGCGGCACCCAGAGACACTCTCGTACCGTTGCTGTCTCTCGACCCTGGCGGGGTTGGAAAGGCTCTGCCGCGCCGGGCCTGCCCGGACGAGAGAAGGATACCCGAACAATGAGGTGATGTCAAATGTCAGGTAGATTTGTTTCTTCTTTATATCTTGATTTTCAGTCCATCGCGTTGTATAGTAGTGGTAATTCTGACACTTATGGTCTGAATTGGGGGAAAGATGCTCCTGGGAATGACAATCTGTTTCTGAACGCACCCTCTCCAGGGAGGAAGAATGCAAGTGCTAACAAAACGTTCTCCTGCGACCGATCCTGTCCGGAATTGAGATGTGATCTGTCTTGAGGAAAGCTTGAAAGCGGTCTGGGCATTGCACCTAACAAAACTGTGTTTAATAACGATTGACGCTCCATATACCGAGCCATAGAATTATCTTCATTGATAATTTCCTTCGAAAACTTATCTGCGGATACGATGAATCAGGGTCTTGATCTGGTCGCTTTTCCTTTTGATGTTATTTTTAAAGGTAAGGGCTCTGAGGAGTAAATAGCGAAACCCACCGTATACATGGTCGGTTTCGTTTTATTGTTAAGACCAGACACTCTGCAGGGCACGTGAATTGATTGAAGAGGATGGTTTCCATGAAGGCTGGCACTTCTGTTTATTTACGGGTTGCATCCCTGATCCTATTGATCGTGGTGCTGGTCGCGTCGGTAGTGCGTCCGCAATCCACAGCTTCTGCTGCCGCAATCCTCACGATCAGTCCAATCACGTGGAATATCATCGGGCTGGATAGCAATAACGTAAATGTGGGACCCAACAATTTTCCGGTGGGCGCGCGGGTGTGCAATACTGGAGATACTGTCGCCACAAATGTCAGTTCCTCCTTTGTGTGGGATAGTGCAGATCCATATATCAATTTACGCTCAGGTTCTCTCTCGACATTTTCTGTAACGAGCCTGGCAATCGGAGCCTGTACTGATTTTTATTACGAGGTGACCGTAACCCGTAACGCGGCTGCCTACGATCATACGCGGCGTTATCACATTACCGCGACAGCGGACACATTGGGTGTGGTCAGCACGCCAACCCCGCGTGAGCTATACGTGGAGCACCTCATCTCGCAGAATCGCAACACAGTCTCTGATGTGCAGTATGGGACGACAATTGCCGGCCTCACGTCGGTCGCCAATGGCGGGACGATGAGCCTGGTTGTGGGCAATACCTATTACATTCGCCTGGTGGGCGCCACCGCAACACAGGGATACGAACAGATCGAAAGCTTTATCAATTTCCCCAACACCGTTTTTCAAGTGCTATCCGTTAATACTACATATACTTCAGAGTCATCGCCGACGATGACGCCTCCTTATGACCGTCTTTATGGAGATGCCTGTGTATGGGAGAACAATCCGAACAGCCCAAACTACCGCGCCTGTAATGGTGTCGGCAAAGCAGGGGGTGGAGTCACAGTTACATATCAGGTCAGAATTCTGAGCGTCGGATCGACCAATCCCGAACCGCTTAGTACCCTGATCTACGATTTCTCTGGCAGCAGCTATCACTACAATTCAGACTTCGGCGTCTCGACACGGTATGCCTATATCATCGATCCTACAGCGGTCACGATCTCAAAAAACTTCAGTCCCGATCCGACAACTGCAGGCGGCGTTTCCACCCTGACGTTTACCATCACCAATCCGACCTCCTCGTCGTTCAGCGGGCTGAATTTCACAGATACCCTCCCTACCACACCCGGCGCCATGCTGGTCGCAAGCACGCCGAGCGCATCTACTACAGGTTGTGGCTCGCCCACCTTTGCGCCGCCGGCCGGGGCAGCATCGATCTCTTTTTCAAATGGGAGCATTGCAGCGAACAGCACGTGTATCATCAAGGTCAACGTGACTGCCCCGACAGCTGGGACCTATAGCAACACATCCAGCCATCTTTTTGTCGGTACAGTGGATACTGGCAATTTTGCAACAGACACATTGACGGTCAATACTGCTCCTGCTGGTCCCACACCAGTATGCGGCCTGACGATGGCGCAATGGACGTTTGCTGGATTTACAAGTCCTGCTCCGCCTTTCCCGGCAGCGAATACGCAAGCCACAAATGTGCTGACGGCGGCGATCAGCGTGGGCGGAACGGCGCCGGGGTCTCTATCTGCCGAGGGCGATGCGACATCTGGCAGTCCCGCTGCGCCGTCCATCCTGACCTATGGGTGGGCGAATGCTGGTCCTATTGTGCCCGCAACCTTTCCCTTTATCCAGTTTGCGATCGACACCAGCAAATATACACAGGTCAGCCTGCAATTCACTGCGGAGCGCAAGGCAAATGGACCGAATAACGATGCGGTGTATTTCAGTACCGATGGTGTGAACTGGACGTTGAAAAGTAACTTCAATTCCACCACGTCCTGGGCGAGTTACGGTCCTTATGATTTTACAGGGCAAACGAGCACATCTGGGGTTACCTACTTCAGGATCTATGGTTATGGCGCCAATACCACAAGCAAGGGCGCAGATCTAAACCTTGACAATATAACGTTCACCGGTTGTGGCGCTCCGTCTTCATCTACCATTAGCAAATCATTTTCTCCAAACCCTGTTGCAGCCGGCGCGACCTCCATACTAACATTTACACTGACCAACCCAAACGCCACTATTGCTTTAAGCGGAATTGCCTTCACCGATACACTGCCCAGCGGACTCACGGTTGCTACTGGCTCCTCGACCCAGTGCGGCGGTACCTTTGCGACGACAGCTCCCCAGACGATTTCTTTCACCGGGGGAAGCCTTGCCGGTGGCGCATCCTGCAATCTGACGGTCACGGTGACGACCACTGCGTCCGGGATCTATGACAATATCAGCGGGTTCATTTCCTCGACTCAGGGTGGCACAAATTCGGGACCAACCGGGATTGCCACTGCATCTCTCACCGTTTTGAAGCCTCCGAGCATCTCGAAGCTGTTTTCTCCCAATCCGATCCTTACCGGCGGTACGTCGACTCTCACGTTCACGATCACGAATCCGAACTTGAACAATGCGCTGTCCAGCGTTGCTTTTTCCGATACATATCCCGCAGGATTACAGAACACGGCTACTCCAAATGGATCAACGACCTGCACCGGCGGCACGGTCACAGCCGCGGCGAATGGCGGCGGTGTGAGCCTCAGTGCGGGCACTATCGCCGCAGGCGGAACGTGTACCGTCACAGTGAATGTGACGGCATCAAGCACAGGCAGTTATCCCAACACGAGTGGGGCGGTCCAGGCCACGATTTCCGGCACGACCACCACCGGTAACACAGCGACCGATACATTGACCGTCAACGCGCCCAACCCTGGCATTGCCCTGCTGAAACAGGTTTCGACCAGTCCCACGGGTCCCTGGACTTCCTTTGTCGCGGTGGCGACAGGGACCAACGTGTACTATCAATTTACGATTGAGAATACCGGGGATGTTTCGCTCAGCCCAATTAATCTCACAGATTCCAGCCTGCCTGCCGCCGCAACGACCTGTGATCCCACATGGACCAGTCCACTGCCCGTGGCGGCTGCCGGGAATAATAATCATATCGACACATGTGTGGTCGGTCCGATTGCGGCTGTTTCAGGATCACACACAAACACAGCGACTGTCCGTGTCAGCGGCGGGCCGCCTCAGGACACATCCTCAGCCACCTATGCAACCACCGGAGTGACCCTCGCGAAAAACGTGACCGAGACGTTCTTTGTCTTAGCCGGTGATATCCTGCACTACAGCTTTACCGTCACCAACAGTGGCTCCGCGCCTTTGCTGGGTCCGGTCGCTGTGGCGGATGACAAAGCCACAGACGAAACCTGTCCTGCTGTCAACACAGTTGGCGATCTGGATGACTATCTCGACCCGGGGGAGGCGATCACATGCACGGCGACCTATACAGTCACAGCCGCGGATGTCACGGCTGGTTTTGTGACGAATGTAGCTTCTGCCACCGTCGCCGGCGTGACCTCAAACACCGCGACCCGAACGATCAATCGTCAAATTGCAGAATTGACCGTGACCAAATCCAATAACGTCAGCGGCAGTGTCGTCCAGAATGCCTCCTTCAATTGGACGATTACCGCGAACAACGCAGGCACGGGAACAGCCTCTTTTGCGGATACCCAGGTAATTCTCAGTGATACTTTGCCGGGCGTCGCGGGCTATTACCCGCAGGGCGCGTTGACCGTCACAAATGGCAGCACGCCACCCACCGGGACGATCAATTGCGCCATCGCCGGAACAGCTTTGAGCTGCGCGGCGAGTGGCGCCGTGACTCTCCCGACAGGCTCATCCTTCAGCATCACCTTTGCAGTGACACCCACAGCAGTGGGCAGCCTTGCCAATACCGCCACGGTGGATCCGAATAACAATGTCGCAGAAAGCAACGAAGCCAATAATACTGGTTCAAACACGGTTATGGTGGTCGCGCCCACATCCACGCCGACCCATGCGCCTACGAATACCTCCACGAATACCCCTACAAATACACCGACCAACACCGCCACGAGCACGCCAACAGACACTCCAACCAATACCCCGACCAACACGGCCACAAACACGCCGACTGATACGCCAACCAGTACCGCCACCAGTACACCTTCCAACACCCC
>Ga0075429_100003847_pt1 | contig 12819 bp, 13 predicted proteins | sample RhiMetdeltSRZDD3_FD_75295 | JGI IMG/M metagenome (GOLD analysis project Ga0075429, IMG submission 75295) | Populus rhizosphere microbial communities from Tennessee, USA - Rhizosphere MetaG P. deltoides SRZDD3 | ecosystem: Host-associated > Plants > Roots > Rhizosphere > Soil | place: USA...
CCAGCGTTTCCGCGGCCTTCCCAGGCAGCAGAGATACTGTTTTTGTCTGGAGGAAGCGGAAAAACGGGCGTTTGTGACGGACTAACCAATGTTCTGCTGACTCACAGCTCGGTTACCAGTAAGCGCCAATCAACCACTGCGCCCCCCGGCAAAATAGTCATTGCGTCACTTCATCCAAACCGATAGAATGACCCAAGAGCGCGCACCTAAGCGTTCCTTGCCCTCAGCCTCAAAAATCGATCCAATTAAAGCCTTCCTGTTCGAACGAGGTGTACCATGCCAGAAGTGATTCGTTCCGTCGTTTCGCGCGTCCGCGTCTTTTTCAAAGATCGGCGACAGTCGCCACGGCTGCGAGTTCGTCTTCCGTTTGCCGTTTCAATTCATCGAGAGAACGAATTGAACGGCGCGCGCAAGCGAGCGCAGACACTCAGAGGTTACACGCGGGATCTCAGCCAGGACGGGCTCGGGTTGTTGGTGTCGCAAGTCCATCTCGACGGGCACCATCTCGCCGCCGGAGGCCGCGAGTTGGATGTCGAATTGGAACTGGATCGCAACACCTCGATCTCGATGCGAGTCATGCCGCGAAGATACGAACGCCTGGAGGAAGCGGAATCCGGTTGCACTTACCTGATTGGTGCGGGCATCGTAAGTCTGGCTGAAGCGGACCGGTCGCGGTATCTGGAGTTTGTTGCCGAGAATCTAAAGCAATCGCCGAAGCGGCAAAACGGACTTCTTCATACGCCCCGACAAGGGGAAAAGATTACCCTCGAACTACTTAAACAAAAGCCAGCCGAAGACCTTCGGTAGGTGGAAAGCCGGCTGCGGCGTCTTAGTCGGTTGCCATGCGAGGTAACCGCGGTTTGGATCCTTGCCGACGCAGCGAAATAAATTCACGCGCCAGCGTTCGCCTTTCTGCGGTTCGTGAATCCAATGGTTCCAGGGAATTCTCATCCCGATCCAAACCAACTCGAGATCGTTGCCGGCACCGCTTTTAGTGATTGTCTTCATCGCGGCACAACTCATTCCCGAACTAAATTGCCAGTCGGATTCCCGCCTGGTCGGCGACCAGTGAATCGCCACGTCCACCCATTCGCCGTTAGGCGCCGCCTCAAATTCAAAATATCTTTCAATCGCGTGTTCGTCAGGAGCGATAAAAATCTCACAGACATCGCGATTCCAAAGGCCCATGGTCTTCTTTTCAGTCTGCGGCTTGTCGCTTACGACCAGGGGCTCTGCCTGATGGCAAATGAAACGCAGGTGGAGAGCTTTTTTTGACCAGAGAATTCGAGCTTCAGCCTGTCGCTCCAGCGGCGCGGGCGCGCCGGACCAATAGCGATTGATTTGCAGAGTTGCCGCTGTGTCCCATTCGGCATTCGTGAGGTCTGCAACTTTAAGATCCGTCGCAGTGAACCGCGCCTCGATCGTGTTGTCATCGAGCATAACGGTTTAACCCATGCCTTCGCCGAAAGAGAAACTGGGGCCTCGCGGCCGGTAAGTTATCTGCTCTTCTTCCTCGTCCGTTGTTTCGGTAAGCCAGGAAGGATCCGAATACTGCAACTTGTACAGTCTCCAATACAAGCCCTGCAACAGTAACAAATCCTGATGCGTGCCCTGCTCGCGAATTTCACCATGATGCAGCACGATAATGTTATCGGCTCGCTGAATCGTTGAAAGCCGGTGCGCGACGATGACTGAAGTCCGATTGCGCATCACGCGGGCAATCGCCTGCTGAATCAGTTGCTCGGTTTCCGTATCAATCGAGCTGGTCGCTTCATCCAGAATTAACAAGGCCGGGTCGAAGGCCAACGCCCGAGCAAACGAGATTAGTTGCTTTTGCCCGACTGATAAGCCGGCGCCGCGTTCGCGGACTTCCGATTTGTAGCCGTGAGGCAGGCGCTGGATAAAATTGTCGGCGCGTACTTCATTTGCCGCCCAACGAATACGCTCATCGGTGATGTCTTCGCGGCCCAGCCGGATGTTGCTTTCCACCGTGCCGGTAAAAAGGAAGATGTCCTGGAGCACGACTGCGAAATTCTCTCGCAGCGATTGCAAATCCCAATCGCGCACGTCCACGCCGTCGAGCAGAATACGGCCGCGCTGCACTTCATAAAAGCGCATTAACAGATTTGTAATGGTGGTTTTGCCCGATCCGGTGTGGCCAACGAGGGCCACAGATTGTCCCGGCGATACAGTGAATGAAACGTCTTTGAGGACCCATTCTTCTTCGTTGTAAGCGAACCAAACATTCTCGAACTCGATCCGTCCCTCGGCGCGGCCACGCTTCAGAGGCTCTGCCGGTGAATTGATTAAGATCGGCAGGTCGAGTGCTTTGAAGATGCGATGCGACGCCACGACCGCGCCCTGAAGCACGTTGTATTTGTCTGAGATATCGCGAATTGGCTGGAATAAAAAACTTATGTATTGGATGAAAGCCACGAGGCCGCCCAGCGTCAAAGCGTTTTGCATTACTCGATAACCGCCATACCAGATAATCAGGGCGATGCCGGCTGCGCCGATGAGATCGACGAGCGGAAAGAAAACCGCGTAATAATAAATGGTGTCGATGTTCGCCTGTCGGTGTTCGTCATTGATCCTGTTAAAGCGCCGCAGCGACTTCGCTTCCGCATTAAAAATTTGCACCGTCTGCGCCCCGGAAAAATGTTCCTGGAGAAATGAGTAGATGCGGGCGATCTTGATGCGCACCAGATCAAAGCCTTTGCGCGCGCCTTTGCGAAACCACGTCGTCGCGGCAAACAGCATGGGCACCGTCAATAAGGTGATCAGCGTTAGACGCCAATCCATATAGAACATGACGGCCAGAATGACTGCAATCATCACCAGGTCGCCGAGAAGATCCGTCACGCCCGAGGTGAACAATTCGTTCAAGGCGTCTACGTCAGCGGTCAGTCGGGTCATGATGCGCCCGACGGGATTGCGGTCGTAATAGGAGACCTCCTGGTGCTGAAGCTTGTCATAAATCTCTCGCCGCAAATCGAACATCACGTATTGACCGACCGTGTTCAGCAGCACTACCTGAAAATACGAAAACACCAGGCGCAGGAATTGGGTGCCGACAAAAACCAGCGCGAACAATGTCAGGCCATCCATCTTTTTCGGGACGATGTACCAGTCGATTGCGTATTGGGTGAATTTCGGTTGCAGCGTGCCCAGAAGATTCAGCACGAGCGTCAGAATCAGCGCCGGAATCAGCAGTCTGACGTATGGCTTCAGGTAGCGGAGCAGGCGGCGCGCCACCTTTAGATCATAGGTCTTTCCGATCGCCTCTTCTTCGTGAAAGTTTTTGACTGCCGTGGACATGAATTTCAGATTGTCAGATCTCGGATTTCAGATCTGAGATCTCATATTTCAAAATTTGCGGTGACGATGCGTCAACCAAATGCTGCTTGCGCGGAAAGTGCAGCAACAGAATCTGTTCTTATCAGTCGCTCTCCAGCTATGTTGCCGCCAATTCTTCTTCCAACAGCTGCCGTTCATTCAGAGCTGCATACTCACCCCCATGCGCCAGCAGTTCATCATGCGTTCCCTGCTCGATAATTCTTCCCTCGTCCAGAACAAAAATCAGGTTGGCCTGTCGCACGGTCGAGACTCGATGCGACACGATAATACTGGTGCGTTGGCGCATGACCCCGCGAAGCTGGGACAGAATTCTCTCTTCCGTGTAAGTGTCAACCGACGAAAGTGCGTCGTCGAGAATTAAAATCTTTGGCTGGCGCAGCACCGCACGGGCGATCGCAGTGCGTTGCTTCTGACCCCCGGAAAGCGTGATGCCGCGCTCACCAACAAGCGTGTCAAATCCGTCAGGAAAATCCCGCACATCGCTGTCCAAACCTGCAATATCGGCGGCCCGCTCGATCTCTTCGCTGGCAGCGTTGTCAACGCCAAAAGCGATGTTCTTTGCCAGTGAATTGCTGAAGAGAAAGGTCTCCTGTGGAACATACCCGATCGCTCCGCGGAGCTGGGCCAGCGGGTAATTCGAAACCGGAACACCGTCGATGAGAACCGCTCCCTCCGGCGCCTCCAGCACCCGCGGAATCAGATTTACCAGGGTCGATTTACCGCTGCCAGTCCGTCCGACGAACGCGACCGTTTGGCCCGCCTCGATTTTCAGGTTGATGTCTCGTAAAACTGGTTCCGCATCCGCATGATGGCGCAGAGTCAGATCGCGAAACTCGATGCTTCCCTTGATCTCGGGCTGTGTCTGCACATCGGGCGCATCTGCGATCAGTGGCTTAATCATTGCGATGGCTTGCATTCGTTTCCAGCTGGCCGTGCCCCGTTGATACAAATTAACGACGTAACCGATTGCAATCAGCGGCCAAATCAACTTGAACAGGTACATGTTGAATTCGGTAAATTGGCCGGCTGTGAGTTCGCCGCGCACAGCCAGGGGCACGCTACCCCAAACGATCAGTACGAAGCCCAAACCGATGAAAAAGGCCATGAGCGGCCGCATCAAGGCGTCAATTCGCACCAGACCCAGATTCTTCTGAGCGTATTCGGAATTGAGTCGATTGAACGCCTCAATCTCGGCGCGCTCCTGCGCATAGGCGCGCACAACCCGAACTCCGGTGAAGTTCTCTTGCGCGCGCGCGGTGATCTGCGCAAAGAAATCCTGGATTTGCTGGAAGCGGGTGTGAACCTGCTGGCCAAAATACTTAACCGTAAGCGAGACCAGCGGCATCGGGACCAAAAGCAAAAGCGTCAGCTTCCAATTAATTACAAAAAGGATGGGCAAGATCACGATCACCACAAAAACCGTTTGCAGCGAATACATGATCATCGGCCCGGCCAGTTGCCGCACGGCTGAGAGATCGTTGGTTGCCCGGGACATCAAATCTCCCGTGCGATGTGCGTGAAAGAACGACTGCGGCTGATCGACCAGGCGAGCGTAGAAGTCGTTGCGCAAGTCGTATTCAACGTGCCGCGACATGCCGATCAGAATGCGGCGCTGAAGAAAGAGAAACACTCCGCTCACAAAGCTGAGGCCCATGACCTTGAGCGCCGCGATCGTTAAATAACCCCAGGTAATTTCCTTCCAATTGGCATCGATGACGTTTCCCACAATCAGCGGAACGCTGACGTTAAAAACGACATACGCCATGATGCAGGCAATACCGGTGATCAGAGAAATCTTATAAGGCCGAAAGTAGTGGAGTAGCTTTCGCAGATCATTCATAACTTGAAGACAGAAATGCTTCGGCTCCTGCGGCAGCAGAATTCGTCAGCGCCTTCGGCAAGAGTTGCGAAGCTTGCGGTGTCTTAAAGTTTAAGGGAGAACGATCAGCGTAGCAAAGCGAGGGTGGATTGAATAAACGAAGCGGCACCCGGACTGGCTTGTTACATCACGATTTCGCCTGAAACTTCCGACATGGCATCGTGGTCAGCCGATTCACCGGGGCTGTCAACGTCGAGATCCTGAGCCGGCTCAGGTGCGACCCGAACGCAATTGCGTCCGGCGCGCTTCGCAGCGTAAAGGGCGCCATCTGCGGCCCGAAACAAATCTGTCCGTGTATTCCCATGCAGAGGAAATGATGCGATCCCAATGGACGTGGTGAGATTTCCAAAATCGGGAATGACAATCTCCTCAATGCGTTCGCGCAGCCGTTCCGCGACCAGAACTGCACCTTCTGCACGCGCATTCGGCAGAATTAACGCAAACTCGTCGCCACCAAAACGCGCGGCTGCATCAGCACCGCGCAGTTCCTTGCGAAAGCAGTCAGCCAGTCTGCGGAGCGCGGCATCACCGGCGTCGTGGCCCACCGTATCGTTCAGGTGCTTGAAGCGATCGAGATCGAGAATGACGAGAGACAACGGCTGCTGTACTCGCCTGGCCATCAGCAGATCTTTGTCCAGTTGCATTTCGAACGAGCGGCGGTTGTAACAACCGGTTAGCGGGTCGGTCAAAGCCTGCTGCTGAATCTGCGCGAAGAGTCCGGCATGATTTACGGCCACCGCTACCTGATCAGCGACAGTGCGGAGCAGAAGAATCTCATTCTCATGCCAGAGCCGGGCCGGGTCGGCCGAGGTCACCTGCAAGGCGCCCAACAGGCTTTCCTGGAAGACGAGTGGCGCTACGGCGATCGGATACGGGTCTGACCCGTCGAGCGATTCATCGTCGCCGTCACGAACCACGACTTCGTGATGTTCGGCGAGATGACGGCAATGAGCTTCCAAATCCCCGCTTAACTTTTCAGTTTGTCTCATCGAGCGCTTTGACGGAATGTCGAAATAAAAATAATCAAGCGCCTGAGCCGGGGTGGGACTCTCAACCCGCAACGCGCAGCTCGATACGTTGAGCGCGGTACCCACTTCATCGACAGTCTTTTGCAGGATGACCCCGAGTTCGAGCGACTCGCGGATCGCCGTAGCTATCCGATTAACCGCGATCTCTCGCCCGGCTTGCTCCTGCAACAGGTGCGCCATCTTAGTCGTCACACTGATGGTGAGTTGGAGTGAGGTCGCTTTCGGCATCGCGGTGCGCACGGCCTCTTCAAATCGTTGCACGTGATAGGGGTGTTCCGCGCTCACGCGCGCCATCAGATATTCGAGCGCCGAATAAACAATGTCCGGCTCAAAGGTCCAGATGACTTCATCCCCACCCATCCGGCCGTCACTGCTGCGTCCGTGGACGGTCGCGAGCAGAGCCGAAAAGCGCGCGTCGGCAATCACGATAAAGTGTTCCTGAAGATGACTGCCGTCGGCCTGTGGAAAAATCACAGGAGTGTCGAGTACCTCGGGGCCTAAACTGCCAACCATCTCTTTGAGCGTATCGGCCTGATGAACAAAAAAGAACGCGCGTCGCCCGGCATGAGCGAGTTCACGAATCCGCGCCTTTTCGCGCGCCGATCGCTTCGCCGCCAGCGGCAGCGACTCGGTTACCAGGGCACTCAAATTGTTTTCCAGAACCACTTCTTCGAAATAACGGTGGAGCTGAACGATAGTCGAATATGCACAGCGCACCGGCATTAGCTGGCGCCCGTGTTGCTTCAGAAGTACGTCGTACAGTGAATGCATTTACGTGATTTTAATTCTGGCAGGAAAAACTCTCGGGTGAGGAACAAGCCTAAGCTATTTTTGCATTTTGCCGCTGAGCTTGTCTACGACAATTTTCCTTTATTTTGTCGAGATTTGGCGGCCTTTCTCAGACTTTTATGTAGGTTGTAACCGCCGTTGCCAGCAGCACGCCTCGATCATTCAAAACATCGACCGAAAGCACGAATAATCGCCGGCCGCCGCGCACGACCTGCGCGTTCGCCGTCATCCGGCCTGAGGTGATAGGTCGCAGGTAATGAATCGTCAAATCGGTAGTGGTTACCTTTTCGTCCACTTCAATTTGGGTCAACACCGCAAAGGCAGCGGCTGTGTCAATCAAGGAGGCGATCGCGCCGCCGTGAACGACACGCTGATTCATCAGGTCATCGCGGACAGGCAGGTGAATACTGACCCGGCCGTTGGTCAGTTCGACCAATTCCAGTCCCAGGAACTTCGCGAACGGCACGGAAGCGAAAGCTGCGCGCGCTCTCGACAGTTTGGCTGGATCCGGTTCACTCATCCACGATAGCTCGAATCGGTTGGCTCGACGATGACGGCCGTACCGTAGCACAACACTTCGGTCACGCCCGTTGATATTTCGGTCGTGTCGTACCGCGCGCCGATAATTGCGTTCGCACCAATTTCTGAGGCATGTTGGACCATAATGTCAAAGGCATCGGACCGCGTCTCTTCGCACATCCTGGTCCAGATCGTTATGTTGCCACCCACCACCTGTTGAAACGATGCGCCGATCGTGGCAAACACGTTACGCGATCGCACCACGATGCCTCGGACTACCCCCAGAGTTTGCATTACGCGAAAGTTGGGCAATTCGAAAGCGGTCGTCACCATTTGATGCGAGACGGAATATTGTCGCGGACTGACCTGGTACGGCGCGCGTTGGGGAGCCGGATCGATGTTCATAATGTTTCTCTCTCTGTGGAATTCCGCGGTGGCACGGGCGTCTCGCCCGTGAAATACGAGGAAGATGCGTGTGCCACATTCAAACACCACCACAATCAACGTCGGTAGAGCGCACTGCGTCCTCTGGTGGTTTCCTTTTTGGCGGAGTTGCGTCGAGGCGTCCAGAGAAATCTCTCCAGATCACAGCGACCACTCTTATCAAACTCAACGCCTTCGTGCTCCAGCATTCGCTCCTGCTTATCTGACGGCAGGACAATGCCACGCGTTGAGCAACGACCCTGTGAATTGATCACGCGATGCCAGGGAGTCTGGTCATCGGCCCCGTGCATGACAAAACCGACCGTCCGCGGCGTGTAACCTTCGCCCAGCATGTAAGCGATCTGGCCATAGGTCATGACCTGGCCCTTGGGAATGCGGCGGACGATCTTGTAGACGCGCTCCCGATAATGTCCGGCAAGCTTCAGCTTGTCGTTTTCTTTTTTCATGGTCACTCTCGACAAACTAAAGTTTGTCGGACAAGGTGCGCAACACAACGCGCGCGGGCGCGCCATCGCCGGCGCCATCCGCGATTTTCAGCGGCAAGCAAATTAATTCGTAATCACCCGGCGGCACGTCAGAAAGTTTCAAGCCTTCAACAATCACCACATTCTTCCGGAGCAATGTCAGATGCGTCCGATGATGACCGGAATGAAACTTTTCGATGGAAAGGTAGTCAGTGCCGACGAGCTTTACGCCGCGCTCAACCAACAGCTCAGCGGCTTCAGGCAGAAGATGAGTATAGTCTTTGCGAAATCCTTCACCGTTCCAGAACGTAGAGTTCCGCGTGTGAAAGATGACCCGCTCAACACCATCGAGGTCGCAGCCGCTCAGGAATGTGGGATCGATCTCCAGGACCTCGTCCGGGACGCGGACGACGCGTGCGCGTCCGATCAAAGTCTCCAGCGGAAGCTTGTCAATCGTATTCGCTCCTTCGATAAAATGTGCGGGCGCGTCGACGTGCGTGCCCGTGTGCGCTCCAAAGTTAAGCATCGAGACGTTGGAGGAATCGCCCTTGGCAAAGGCCGACCAGGGTTCTATCTTCACGCCGGGATCTCCTTCATAGACCGGCATGGTGGTCCGGATAGGAACTGTGATGTCGAAGATTTTCATAGGTTGATTGCGACAATATAGACGCAAAGTCACAAGAGTGGAAGCAGGCAAAGTTTGGAGTATCGCCTTCGGACCGAAAGCCTTATGATCCAACTTTCTGGCGGAACCGACTATTGATGAACGAAAGCAGAAATGATCCGCGGCCCCGCATCGCCGCCTCCAGCTATCTAAACACCGCGCCGCTCATCTGGAGTTTCATCCATGGTTCGCAGCGTGACGCCGTTGAGCTTTTCACCGACACTGCGCCCGCGCGTTGCGCTGAAATGCTCGCGGCTGATGAGGTCGAGGTCGCTCTGGTTCCGGTCATTGAATACCATCGAATTCCCGACGTAGCGATTATTCCGGATGTTTGCGTGGGCTCGCGCTCAGCCGTGCGCAGCGTCGTGCTCGTCACCCGGCGCAACAATCTGAAAAAGGTTGAGCGGGTGGCCCTCGACGATTCGTCGCGAACCTCGGCGGCCCTGGTGAAGATTATTTTTCGCGAGTTCCTGGGCTTTGAGCCTGAGTGGGAGACCTCTCATCCTGATCTGAAATCGATGCTAACCCACGCCGACGCAGCGCTGATCATCGGCGATCCGGCGATGAAGATTCCGCGCGATCAATTTCGCGTTTTCGATCTGGCCACTTTATGGCGCGAGTTCACCGGCTCCGGATTCGTGTTTGCCATGTGGATGGCGCGTGGGGAAAGCGTCGAAAAGATTGGCCTGGTGGATTTTGCGGCTGCGCGCGATGAAGGATTGGCGCATCTGGATGAGATTACTGCTGAAAGCAAACCGCAACTCGGGTTGTCGGATGAGGAAATGAGCTTTTACCTGACCGACAACATTGCCTTTCGGATGGATGAGGGAATGGAGAAGGGGCTAAACCTTTATTTCGAGTTGGCCACCAGGCACAAATTGATCGAAGCGGCCAGACCGTTGGAATTCATCGCGTCTTGATCTTTATCTCGACCGATTCGCTCGCGCGTTTCGCTTTGTTTGCGGCACGCACCGGAGCGAGCGCCTTCTGCAAATTGCGAAGCCGTTCGGTTATCGCCAGCTTTTCCGCAATAGGACGCTTCGCGCGCAACTTCCTTCGCTCCTCCATCGCGCGAAAGATTTCGAGACGCCGCTCCTGGTTCATGTTAAGATTTCCTCCCGTAATCAGCCCATTTTGCTGAAAGACCGTGTCGCGTGATGACCTCCTCGAGGGCTTCCAACTTCACCGCTTCCTGCGATAGAAACATTCTTATACGAACGATGTCCTTTTGGCGTCCGACGCTTAACATTATAGCAACCAGATGTTCGGGTAAGACCACTCTTACACCAAGCTCATCAAAATCGAGCAGCTGAGCATTGATGTAAGCTTCACGCTCAAGGTCAGTTGTGGCCGGCAGGAACTGAACCGGCCATCCTTCAACGAGGATTCCTTCCTTTTCAAAAGTGGTGTAGCCGCGGGCCTTCAAATAGTCTAATCCCGGTAATTCAATAATGAAACGATCTTGTGGCGCCGGCACGAAAACGTCGAGGTCCTCAGTTGAGAAAGCCTCGACATAAAATATCGCCGCAATGGCTCCACCGACTGCATAATTCTCAATTATCCCGTCGGCGACCATCTGATTGAGGACGGCGAATGTTTTCTTTATGTCAGGATTCACTTGGCCATCAACGCTTCGATCTCTTCGGCATCCTTCGGCACGCGATGCGTTAGCACTCGCGACCCATTTTCCGTCACCAGCACGTCGTCTTCGATACGCACGCCGATGCCCAGGTATTTTTCCGGAATGTCCTGGTTGAAGCCTTCCGGAATGCGGCTGGTGTCGGGAGAGATGTAGAGGCCCGGCTCAATCGTCATCACCATCCCGGCTTCCGCCGGCCGCGATTCGCCGTCGAAGTAATAGCGCCCCGCGTCGTGCACGTCGATGCCGAGATAGTGACCGAGGTTATGCATGTAAAACTGCATGTACTTCTTTTCCTCGATCAATTTCTTTGGATCACCGTTCAATAAGCCAAGTTCAACCATGCCTTCGGTCAGTAACTCGATCGAATGAGTTTTTAGATCCTCCAGACGCACGCCGGGCCGCACCATGTCCACGCACGATTTTTGGGTCTTCAGCACCAGGTCGTAAATGTCGCGCTGCGCCTGAGTGAACTTCCCGTTGATGGGAAAAGTGCGGGTGATGTCCGAAGCATAACCTTTGTACTCGGCGCCGGCGTCAACCAGAAGCAGATCGCCGTCCTTCAATTCATCCTGGTTGCTGATGTAGTGCAGCACCGTGGCATTCCCGCCCGAGCCGATTATGGAGGTGTAAGAAGAGCCGGACGCGCCATGTTTGCGGAAGTAGGCCTCGAGCATGGCTTCGACTTCATACTCTTTCATTCCGGGCTTTACAGATTTCATTGCCTCGACGTGGGCGTCGGCGGCAATGTCGGCCGCCGTTTGCATGATCTCGATTTCAGCTGCGTCCTTGATCACGCGCATCTCGTGGAGAATTGTCGTTGGGTCGACGATCGTGCGGGGCGGCTCGAGAGGCTTCCGATTCGTTTCGCGCATCGAGGTGAGTTGCCGAATGATTTTCTGATCCATTTCCGGCGAAGTGTGACCGAAGGCGTAGTAAAGGACCTCGGGCCCATCCATTATTTCCTGGAGCTTTTCGTCGAATTCGCCAATCGAGAAAGCCTGGTCGGCGCTGTAGTCTTTGACTGCGCCTTCAACGCCCGACCGGTAGCCATTCCAAATCTCCTGTTCCAGATCGCGTGGCCGTACGAACATTGTGAACTTCTTATCTCGGCCCGGCGCGATCACCGCTATCGCTTCCGGTTCCTCAAATCCCGTCAGATAAAAGAAGTCTGAATTCTGGCGATAGCGATAGTGGGTATCGTGCGAGCGCACGGCTTCGCGCGCCGCGGGAATGATGGCCACTGAATTCTTGTCCATGCGGCGCATGAACTCGACAAGCTGGGGTTTAAGCATCGTTTCTCCTCGAATTGAATGAAAATTGGATGTGCATTGTAACCGAGTCAGAACCGCCTGCGGTAGCGGTCGGTTGATCTTCCTGGCGGTCACCTGTGTCCCGGGACATAACCACCCTCACCGCAGTGGGTACTGACAACTTTCGATTTCTAAGCGATAATCCGCTTATGGCCCAGACCATTGCTGCTAAGGCGCCCGGCGCTGAAATCATCTGTCACGATCCAGCCACCGGAGAAGAAATTGGACGCGCGCCGCTGTTCATGCCTGAGGAAGTTGCGCATGCGGTTGCCCGCGCTCGTGAGGCCCAAACCGCCTGGGCCGCGATGTCTTTTCGCGAGCGCGGTCGCGTGATCCTGAATGCTCGTCAAATCGTTTTGAAACAGCTTGAAGAGATTGCTTTTCTGATTTCGCTCGAAACCGGAAAGCCGGTGAGCGAAGCAATCTCTCTGGAGCTGACCCCCTCGCTGGATCTCATGCAGTACTTCGCGCGCAAAACTGCGAACCTGCTAAGTCCCCGGCGCATCAGTGTCGGACAATACTGGACCATGGGGCGGTCGTCGTACGAAATCTACAAACCGCTGGGAGTTGTCGGAATTATTTCGCCATGGAATTTTCCCTGGGCCACGCCTTTGGACGAAGTGGTGATGGCTTTGATGGCCGGAAACGCCGTGGTCCTAAAGCCGAGCGAGCTGACGCCGCTGAGCGGATTGAAGATCAAAGAGGTTCTTGCGCGGGCAGGTT
>Ga0075429_100003849_pt1 | contig 12818 bp, 7 predicted proteins | sample RhiMetdeltSRZDD3_FD_75295 | JGI IMG/M metagenome (GOLD analysis project Ga0075429, IMG submission 75295) | Populus rhizosphere microbial communities from Tennessee, USA - Rhizosphere MetaG P. deltoides SRZDD3 | ecosystem: Host-associated > Plants > Roots > Rhizosphere > Soil | place: USA...
ACAATTCCAAAGGCCGAAGGATTGAATATGTGTTTCTTGTTAAAGCGGAAAACATATTTTGAAGCGACGGTTAAGAATGCAGTAAGCAGGCTTACCCACCAATCATTTGTTTTTAATAAAAGGCATAAGCTCATTGCGCTAATGAGCACACTAAACCCCCACCGGTCAAACTCATTGAGCTTTAAAAATCTTTTTGATCTTATTGAGTCAGCGGCATACTGAAAGGTTAAGCAGCCGCCAATACTGATTGTATAATGCTGCCAATCAGCATTCCAATGAAGAAATAGAATACCATAACTGAGAAAGATAGCCTGGAAAATTACCTGGAAATACCTGGGGTCCAAAGCAAATGATAGGCGCTGCATAAGCATTCATTTACTTCATGATGTTTTTGGCTCCTTGTTTACATAAAAGGAAACAGGATTTATTTCGAGCTTACTGAAAAAAACTGCATTAACAATATTTTCTCATTTCTATGTATGCAAATAAATCAACCGGGCATCCCTTTATACGTAAAACCTTCTGTATATGAAAAAGATATTATTGATTATCCTGCTCTTCCCTATTTTTTGCTACGCTCAATACACCTATAAAAATCTTGATGTAAACTTTTTGGAAAAAGCAAATGAAGCTTCCGCTTTTACTTATGGGAATTTGCGGATATATCCGGTAAAAGCCCGTGAGAGTTTTAAAAAAGAATTTGCCAGTATAGGAAAATACATGACCCTTCAGGAAGCGATCCAAAAAGGGAAAATCAAAATAACTGAATCAAGTAACAGCGGCACAGTAAATAATCTTACAGTAGAAAATACATCTAAGGACACAATCATCATCATAACAGGTGATGTAATAAAAGGTGGAAAACAGGACAGGATAGTGAGCGAGGATATTGTTTTATCACCTTCTGTTGGTAAAAAGAGTCTTCCGGTTTATTGCGTCGAAAGCGGCCGATGGACATCGGCCCCGAATAATGGTGACATTCGGAGTAATTCTGTATCATCAGCCGATAATAAACCGGCAGAATTCAAGGGATATCATAATAAAGGGTCAGTTAGTTTACGAAAAGTGGTTGAAAAAGAGAAAGACCAATCCAAGGTCTGGAGCAAGGTTGATGAACTGAATACAGCAAATAAAACAGTTACATCAACAAAAACATACACAGCGATGACTCAGTCTGCCGATTTCACAAAAAAATTGGATCAATATATTTCCTTTTTCAAAAATAAATTTGATAAGGACAGCAGTGTGGTGGGAGTAATAGTTGTCACCGGCCATAAAGTTATCGGTTGCGATATGTTTGCCACGCATAATTTATTTCTCAAACAATATGAAAGTCTTCTTCATTCTTATACTACCGAGGCTATTGTGTCCGGAAAACCGGTAAATATTTCAGCAACAACCGTCAGGGCATATGCAAATAGTCTATTGACCAATGAAACCGTGCAGCGAGAAACACTTAAACAAAAAGGGAATTCGTTTACAGAAAAAGGAAAAAAGCTTAGAGTGAGTTCATTCGATTAATCAGGGAACTGCGATTTATCAATATTCGGAATGATGCGAAGCGCATTTTTGTAATAGATTTTTTTCAAAATAGGATCAGGCAGTCCCATACCATACATTGCCCAGAACGCATGATATTTTTTATGATAAGGGAAATATTCATCTTCTGTTTCCAATACACGGAAATAGGTGGCATACTCTTCAGGCACCCAACTGTCTTTTCCAAATAGAATCCTGTCCTGGTACTTTTCAAAAAACTTTTTTGCTGCTTTTGGTTGCCTGCCAAGCTCAGCGATGACTGCTCCAAACTCCACATACATGTTGGGTATCTGAGTAAGCAGACTATCAAGCATTGGAAGGTTATTGGGATACCATCCAAAATGTGCATTGATGAAAGTCGTGTTTGGATGTTTCCTGAACATGCGATGCTGTTCATCGATCAATTGCTGCCATGGCGCAGGGTCTGTATCGCTTCGTTTACGCCGGTCATGTGTTGCCAATTCCAGCCATCTTTCATTTTTATCATCCATTGGATCCCAAAAAGATTTTGGGTCCGCAGTATGAATTATTACAGGGATCTTTAATTCCCCAGCTTTTTTCCAAACAGGGTCAAGTCGTGAGTCATCAACAGGAATGCGCTTACCGTTAATATCCTTTGACGACATACCAAGACTCTTATAGATCTTTAATCCATTGGCGCCATTCTTTACATCTTCTTCTAATTGTTTAGCTGCTTTTTCGCCCCAATCTGCCTCACCAACTTTTGAAAAATCGACGTTAGCAAATACAATAAATCGTTTGGGAAAATTATCTTTTATGTTTTTTACTGATCGCTCAATGCTGTTTCCACTTTGACCACTGAGGTTTACCATCACTTTCATATTCAGCTTGTCCATTTCTTTTATCAGGGTATTCAGATCCATCGTTGGCATATTAAACTGGTGATTATGCACATCAATGAATGGAAACTTTGCTTTTGTCAGTTTATGCTCCGGCACAACAAGAGTTGACGTAGGATTATATTTTTCAAAATCCATCTTATCTGAAGACTGTGCATTGGCGATAAAAGAAAAAACTATTGGGATAAGAGCGAGGGTCCTTCTCATAAATTTTATTTTAACTACAAACTAATACATGATTAAAATTAAAGCTAACCGCTGGTACAATTAATGAAATAATTATCAAACATTCATATCCGGATTGACCATATCAGCAGTCAATGAATCCTGCTTGTGCGGCAATGGCGCTTTCAGGGTTTCTGTATCCATATTCTTGATGTGGTAGAGCGTTTCGAAGCAGTTGTCAACCAATTCCTTTGCTGTGCGTTGAATATATTCACTTCGCTTGAACTGCATTACGTTTTTATCCATGTCTTCGGCTGTCCAGCCGCGACTCCAGCCCAAAAAACTAAATGGTGGGAACGTAAATCCAAGGTCAGTAAAGAATACCATCATCTGTCCCGCTACTTGCTGAATATTGTCCTGTCCGCCGGTAATGATAAATGAAGCCACTTTATTTTTAATAAGCACTTTGTCTTTAATGGTAATTTGATTCTGCACGCAATTCAATCGTTCAGCCATTCGAAAATAAAGTGATGATGGATTGCCCCAGCGAATCGGAGTTGCTACCAAAACAATATCGGCCCACAAAATCATATCACGATAAACGGGAGTCATTCCATCGTTTGGTTCCATTTCAGTGATGCTGCATGGCCATGTGCACGCATTCATGTGTTGTGAATAATATCCTTCACATGCACGAAAACCAAGATCACGAAGCTTCAGCATTTTTGTTTCAGCTCCATGATGTCCTTTTGCATAATTCAATGCCAGCTCCAGTGCCGCTTCGGATGTGCTGTACCGGGGCAACGCCTTATTCATGTTAGTGGTCGATATGCCTAAAATATTTTTTGATTCTGGTGCTGTTTGATATTGCAGCTTTACCAGGTCCTCGATCACTTTCAGATCATGTAATTCACGATGTGCTTTCTTAATTGGCTGTTCGCTCACCAATACATCATCACCTTCAACTTTCACTTCATACACTGCCTGCTGATCTTTATAACCCGGCGGCGCACTGCCGGTTTTTATATTGTATTCCCATCCATGCCACGGACAGGTAACATATGTGCCATCATATTTATTTTCTACCAAGCCTAATCCCAACGGTCCGGCCTTATGTAAACATGCATTGGCAATAGCAGAAATCTCATAGTTAAAATGAAACAATGCTACTTTATGCGGTCCAAGCTGCACAATTTTCTGAGAACCATTTGGCAATTCGCGTATTGAACAAACTTTTATAAAGGCCATACAAAAGTTTTTGATGAACCATCAAGTTGAGGAAATTTTTCGGGAGAGGGAAATTAATTTTTGTTAGCCAACTGTAATGCTACTATTTAGCCACTGTTGCGACGCTTCATTCAGCTTTCTGTTGTTCATTGAACAATTGCCTTTCGATTACGTCGGGAAGCTTTTGGGAGGATCACCCTTGTATTACAACGATTCTATACGGTTTCTTGTTTTCACCTCTTCAAATCTTTCATCATAATCACTTCTTATCGTTCCCATCATTCTGTCCCAGAAAAGAAAATACAAGCCATAATTGCCTTTGAAATACTGATGATGCAGGTTATGATTTACGGACGTATTTATCCATTTGCCGAACCAATTTTTATTAAAGCCTTTTGGGTAGATCTCATAACCGGTATGGCCATACACATTGTAAATAATAGAAAACAAAAAGAAGATCGGCAGATGCAGGCTATGAATTGGAATTGTAAAAAGAAAAACGGCAGTGATGCCAACCTCAACTATTGCTTCCAGGGGATGAAAAGCATAAGCTGCCCATGGTGAAGGATTGGTTGACTGGTGATGAACAAGATGAAAGAATTTAAAAACTTTTGGATGATGCATCAACCGGTGTGTCCAATAAAAATAGGTATCATGAATAATGAACATTAAGGGAAACGCAGCATAAAAATAAAACCAGCCATGCTCTTCAATCTTTGTATAGTGTGTTGTATAGGGTTCAATGGCAGGGTTCTTGATAAGAAATAAAGGAATAAATGCAAAGAACAGCATCGTGATGATCGAGTAACTAACTTCTCGCAAATAATCTTTTGTCTGCGGAAACTTCTGCTGAATTTTTTTATGTTTAAGCCATTTGCGCAACAATACATAACCAACCAGGAATGCAATGCCGGCAATATAGAAATATCTTGTGCTTACATTTTCAAGAATAGCAAAGTAATCACTCCATTTCATGGTTACTTTATTTTTTCTTTAAGTTCGGTTTCAGAAAATGAATAAGAAATCCTAAAAATCGTGATTCTAATGAGCATCCAACCAATTCTTTCCCTCACCGCATTCAGCTATCACAGGGACTTTATTCGGTAAAGGCATAGCCTTCTGCATACTCTCAATGATCAATGGCTTTAATTCTTTTACTTCCTCTTTTATGGCATCAAAAACCAATTCGTCATGTACCTGCAAGATCATCCTGCTTTTAAATCCTTCTTTTTTCATGGCTGCATGAACTTTTATCATTGCCAGTTTGATCATATCAGCGGCAGTTCCTTGTATCGGCGAGTTGATCGCATTTCTTTCGGCAAACCCTCTTACGGTAAAGTTCGAAGAGTTTATATCTCTTAACCAGCGCTTGCGGCCCATGATCGTTTGCACATAACCATGTTCTCTTGCATAGTTGATCGTATCATCCATGTATTTCTGTATACCCGGGAATTGTTTTTTATAATTATCTATAATCTCTTTTCCTTCTGTTCTTGAAATACCAAGGTTTTCGGCGAGACCAACAGGGCCTTGGCCATAAATGATCCCGAAGTTTACACTCTTTGCCTTGTATCGCATTTCTTTTGTTACATCTTTTTCGGCAACATTATAGACTCTGGCAGCTGTTGCTGTATGAATATCCGTAGAGTCAATGAAAGCTTTACACATGTTTTTATCACCACTGATCGCTGCAACGATCCTTAGTTCGATCTGTGAATAGTCGGCAGACAATAAAACATGTTTATTATCTCTTGGAATAAATGCTTTACGGATCTCCTTTCCCCGATCAGTCCTTACAGGAATGTTTTGAAGATTTGGATTATTACTTGCCAAACGACCAGTCACGGCAACAGCTTGCCCATACGTAGTATGCACCCTTCCTGTCTTTTTATTAATAAGCAAGGGCAATGAATCAACATAGGTTGATTTCAACTTTGTCATTTCTCTAAATACAAGGATATCATCAGCTATCTTTTGACCTTTTGCTGCCAGCTTTAATAAAACATCTTCACCAGTTTGGTATTGTCCTGTCTTGGTTTTTTTAGCGGATGGATCAAGTTTGAGCTTATCAAATAAAACTTCCCCCAGTTGTTTGGGCGAAGCAAGATTAAAGCGAACGCCAGCTTGCTTATAAACACTCTCTTCCGATTTCTTTGCATCCTTTTCCAACTCCTTTGAATAGTCTCTCAAAAATTCTTCATCGATCTTCACGCCTTCATATTCCATATCAGTTAAAACTTTCACGAGCGGATTCTCTACTTCATAAAAGACTTTTTCTACTTCTTTTTCTTTTAACTGCGGAAGAAAGATCTGTTTCAACTGTAGAGTGATGTCCGCATCTTCAGCCGCATATTCTTTTATTTTTTCAAGTTCAACATCTCTCATGCTTCCTTGTGCGGTTTTTCCTTTTTTACCGATCAATTCTTCAATATGCACCGGTTCATAACCTAAATATTTTGCACTTAATTGATCCATTCCTCTTTTGCCATCCGGCTCAATGACATAATGAGCCAGCATAGTATCAAAAATTTTTCCCTTCAGTTCCACGTCATACCATTTCAGCATCAAAAGATCGTATTTAGTATTTTGTCCTATCCAGGTTTTGTTTTTATCACTAAACAATGGCTCGAACAATTTTAATATTTCTCTTGTTCTGTTTTGATCGGGGGGACATGGTATATACCAGGCCTCACCGGGTTTTACTGAAAAGCTTAAACCGACAAGTTCGGCATCATTGGCATCAATGCCTGTTGTTTCTGTATCAAAACATATCTCATCATACTTTTTCAACAGCGCCACTAATTTTTTTATACCAGCGTCGTCCTGTATCGCTTCATATTCATGTTGAGTATTATGAATGTTCCTGCTAACGGTTATTGCTTCTGAAGTATCGTTTCCATTTGTTGCAGCTTGCTCAACGGTGACCGTTGGCTCTGGTTTGCTTTCGATAATATTTCCAAACAGATCTGTTTGCACACCGACCGGCTGTTCTTTTTTAATAAAATCCTTACCAGATACGGTGATCGCAAATTCTTCGCCCAGTATTCTTTTACCGAGTGTTTTAAATTCAAGCTCAGCAAAAACATCTCTTAAAGCATCTTTATTCATTTCTCTCACACGGAAGTCGTCCTCATGAAATTCAACAGGAGCATTTGTAATGATCGTTGCCAATTTTTTGCTAAGAATGGCAAGATCTTTTCCTGCAGCAACTTTTTCACCCAGCTTGCCCTTTATATTCGTTGCATTGTTTACAACATTCTCCAGAGTTTCATATTCAGCTAAAAGCTTTGCTGCAGTTTTTTCTCCAACACCAGGTATCCCCGGAATATTGTCAACGGCATCACCCATTAATCCCAGCACATCGATCACCTGGCTCACATCTTTAATATTCCATTTGTCACAAACTTCTTTGGGCCCCATTATTTCCACATCACCGCCCTGGTAACCGGGTTTATAAATCTTTACTTTATCATTTACTAATTGGCCATAATCTTTATCTGACGTTACCATGTACACTTCATAACCGGCTTTCGCAGCTTTTTTACTTAAAGTCCCGATCACATCATCAGCTTCATAACCGTCAAGTTCTACTACAGGTAAATTAAAACCTTTGATGATTTTTTTTATATCAGGTAATGCAGCTAACAGATCTTCAGGCGCTTCCTGGCGGTTAGCTTTATATTCCTCATAATCTGTATGACGTTCGGTAGGTGCTTCCGTATCAAAACATACAGCCAGGTGAGTCGGCTTCTGATTATTGATCAGCTCAAGTAAAGTATTTGTAAAACCAAACTGCGCATTCGTATTTTTTCCTTTTGAAGTTATTCGCGGATTGCGGATAAGTGCATAATAGGCTCTGAATACCAGCGCAAGGGCATCGAGCAAAAAAAGTTTTTTTGACATCCCGCTAAGGTAGAAAAAACGCAGCGAGCCAATAAAAAATGCCTTAAACGGTTTACGATCCCGTTTAAGGCATTAATAGTTTTTCAGCAATTAATTACTGCTGGTTGCTTTTTGTAGCCTCGTCTTCCTCTTTGCGGATATATTTTTTCTCAGGATTCTGAACAAGCACAGTTCCTGTATAAGCAGCGGTGCCGTTAGCCGGTGTGCTTACAACAGCAGCAGGTGCTATATCATTATTGGCTCTGTCTTTATGAATGAAGTTCAGATAAAGAGCAAAAAACAGAAGGTTAAATGCAAAGAAGTTAACGATTTTACGGATTCGTCTTTTCATAAAAATTGGATTTAGATTCTGTGGACTAAACTATAAAACGAATAATGCGAGTCAAAATTTTGTAAATGCTAAAAAATAAAATCGAGCAAATGTACTCCGGTCTCATTCGTAGATCTACGAGAGCCATATGCTGAAAAATAATACTGCAGGAGGCAAAGTAGCAGATCCTCAATGGTTATTCTTAAACCAATCAGCAACTTTTTGTGCTATCGATTTTGCTATATTATTAGTGTTATCAGTTACTCCTCTTATTTCAAAACGTGTTTTGATCTCGGTGCCGCCTTTCGTTAAGATGATTGAAACACTCACATCATTTCCAGCTATTGTATAATCACCACTGATAGCATATACATTGACGCCATCGTATTCAGGACTAAATAGCAGTAGCGCATTATTATCATTGCCCGACAGATCATCAATCTCATTATCAACCAGGGTTCGCAGTTTCAAATTATCAATGCGCAGCTCTGTGTTTCTAAAATCTGAACGGGTGACCAGGTGTTTTTCAAAGGGCAATACAATTTTATTTCTCACATCATCATCCACCAGGCCTATATTAAAATTTGTAGTGCTAACTATTTGTGGTTGCTGTCTTGTTCCAGTTTCTCGTGCGAGTTCATTTACTGATTTTTCGGCGGCATTGAACCAACGGCTGATATTTAAGAACTGCCTGTCTTCTAAAATATCCGGTTGTTCTTTTATTGCTCTTAATAAAGAATAGGTTAAAGCCCCCTGGTTATATTTTCCAATCTCGTATGCTTTCTGATCACTTGCCGATGCAGCCAAAATGAACATACCTGATTTCTCATTCAGTTTCTCTATAGCTTTAATTTGTTTTCCATTATCATCTCCTCTTGAGGCAAGCAGATCTTTAGTATTCTTATTAAAGGAAATGATTTCTTTTATTGCCTGCCCGCTGTTGCAAGCATCAAAGATCAAAATGCGTTTTTGTGCTTTCATCACTTGTGGCTTTATCCATTCAGCCAGTTCTTCAGTACTTATTCCTACATTTTTTAATGCACCGGCAACTGTGGCCCCGGATGCGTCGGCTGTTAAAAAATAAAATTGATTTTTTTCTGATTCCACAACACCATGACCGGCAAAAAAGATCAACAGTATGTCATTTGGTAAAGCCTTGCTTCCAATTTCTGTAAATATTCCGCGGATACCGTTCTTCTCAGGAAACTTATCACGCCCCGTCCCCGTATGTACCCGATAAATAAACACATGTTCTTTGCCATCAGTATTCAACAATTTCTTTGCGCTCATATCAATTGCATTGGCAATATCTACAGCATCTTTTGCTGCAAATTTTAAGTCAAGCTCTTCTCCCTTATAATCACTTACTCCAACAACAACCGCGTAAAGATTAGGTAAAACGTCATTTTTTTCATTTCCTTTTTCATTTATCGATACAGAACGAGAGCTAATCGAATTTTTAGCAGTCAGTGATTTGACTGTAATCACATTTTCTTTTTTGGGGAGAAAGTATTTTTGTAATTCTTTTTTGTCAACAGACAATATAAATTCATCCTTTTGTTGTTGTAGTTGTTGTTGTGTATATCGTTTTACTTCAATACCATTTACATAAACAATCGTTGCTCCCAATCCGCCCATCCTCGGTGTAACGCGAAAACGATACTGAAATGCCGATTGCCCAATGGTATCAACTACAGGTGTTAGATTACAGATATTGAGGTCAGAAAGTTTTGCGGCATTGATGGTTTCTCCGTTTTCAATCCTTTCGATAAGATTAGGTACCCACAATTGGTCTTTTACTTGGTCCAGTTCTATAATTTCGGTGCCACAACTGAAGTAAAGAAGTTTGCGGGCTGCTTCAGTGCCATCATAATGATTGTATTTGTCTAAAACAAGATAATCATCATTCAGGAAAACAAAAGTGTAAAGAGAGTTACCGGTTTCTGCATTCCATATCTTAATTGTATTGTCAAGTGAGATAGTAGTTATCTTTTTGCCATCTGGGCTAAAAACTGCCGCTGAAACCCATGAACCATGTTCCTCTAAATTATGTAAGAGCTTGCCTGTTTCTGCGTCCCAGATCTTAGCGGTCCAGTCTTGTGAAGCTGTAAGAATTTTTTTACCATCCTTGCTGTACCCGATACCCATTACAGCGTCTTTATGTCCACGGAATTCCGTAACAAATTCTTTTTTCTCAAAATCCCAGGTTCTTAATCCACCACCACTATGTTCATAAGTTATCTTTTTCCCATCAGGACTGAATTGATACATTGAATAGTAACTAGCAAGCTTTAAATCGTGGAGAAGGGTTCCGGTCTCACCGTCCAATACTTTTACCACTCCTGGTTGTGTCCATCCTTTATCGGAAAAAGTGATAAGTTTTTTGCCATCGGGACTATAATTCACAAATGATATTGGATTATCGGGACCTTTTTTGATATTGAATAAAAGGGAACCAGTACCTGCATTCCAAACCCTCACGATACTATCACCGGAAGGAAGAAACATCCTGTCGCCCATAAGGTTTAAGGTGAAATTGGTATAACGGCCTTTAAAATCTCTCAATTGAGAAATAGTAGTGCCGGTTTCTGCATCCACCACCTTATAGGTACTGTCCTTCGGATTATATGTTACAATTCTTCTCCCATTCCCGCTTATTGCGGATAGCCTTATTCTTTCATCAGGTCTTTTTAGGTCCAGCACGGTTTTGCCATCAGCAATATTTTTTATCAGGCAAATACTGTCGCCTGATGTGACGATCATTTTTTCCTCGCCCAGCCATGTTGTAGAACCCTGGTAGCTTAAAAGATAAGCACCGCTGAAAGCATCCCAAAAAATTGTCCTGCTATTCGAAGTGTTTGCCATCAACTTTTTTCCATCGGGTGTGAATATCGGAAACACCCCCCTGCTAAAATTTTTCAATTCGGACGGGCCGGGAATAAATGTAATCAATGCACCGGTTGCAGCATCCAATAGTTTCGCAGGTATCTGGGGTCTTGAACCAGGAATCAACATTCTTTTACCGTCAGGGCTATAGGATAGCCACTGAGTGAATTCTGCTTTTCCTTTTATATCTGTGACCAGGTCTCCTTTTGTCCAATCATAGATTTCTACGTGAGCGCCTGCAAGTGCTAAGGCAAATCTTTTTCCGTCTTTGCTAAAAAATACGTCGTTTACATATTCATCGCCTCTGTTCACGTGTGTTAGCAATTTGCCTGATTGGACATCCCATATGTTGGTGGCAGAATCACGGTAAACAGTAAGCAACTTCTTACCATCGCTGGAAAAATTTGCGGCTCTTGCGAAGTCAAAATAATACGCCCCCTGGTCCACTTTGAATTCACGCTTTCCGCTGATATTTATCAACACGGAATAAGTTTTAGCGTCCCATATTTTTACATCTCCGTCATCGGATGCAGTAACAAATTTTTTTCCATCGGGACTGAAATGAGCAACCCTCATTTGCTCCTTATGTAGAGTTATATCTTTTAAAAGGATTCCCGTTTCAGCATCCCATATTTTCGCCGTCGAATCACCGGCGGCTGTTATTGCCTTTTTTCCATCGGGACTGAATTCAATAGATAAAACTTCAAACCTATGCCCCCTCAGATCTGCAAGCATTTTACCGGTTGCTACATCCCATATTTTTGCAGTGCTGTCTTCGGATGCGCTGATAATTTTTTTTCCGTCAGGACTGAACCAGGCTATCCAAACAGGTTTTGTGTGACCCTTAAGATCCTGGAGCAATTTGCCAGTCGCTGCATCCCACACTTTAATGGTGGCATCATGTGAAGAAGTAAGCGCTTTTTTTCCATCTGGGCTGAATTGAGCAACATAAACTTTATCAGTATGTCCTGTCAGATCAGCCAGCATCAATGCGGAGTTGGCATCCCAGATTTTCGCTGTGCCATCCCAACAAGACGTAATTATTTTTTTCCCATCGGGACTGTAATTGGCATAATATATCGAATCTTTATGACCTTTCAGATTTGCTAATAATCTGCCAGTTTCTATTTCCCATATTTTAGCTATATTATCAATGGCGGCAGTTACCATTCTTTTACCATCTGGGCTGAATACCGCTGCCGCTACTCCCAACGTGTGCCCCATGGGTAAAATCAGTTGAGGCTCTTGTGCCTGCAGCCGGCAACCTAATAAATTTATCAGCAGAAATAAAATGGATCTAGTCATAGCGTAATTTAAGTTACTGACAGCAGCGTAATTCAAGTTATTGATAGCATATTTTCAATAGCCGGCATATTTATAAGTGATGTATTTTCACTTATAACCTAACAAGCAGAAACATAGGTGAGGATGCAGCTTATAATTGAACAGTTCAATCGCGGCTACTACAGAATGATACTTGAATTTAAGCTAATTTGTTTGTACTGGTAAAAAACAATTGGAGAGACTACTTTTTCATTCCTTCCAGTTTCTTTTGTAAGTGAAACATCTCATCCCGCAGTCTTGCAGCTTCCATGAAATCCAGATCCCTGGCGGCTTTTTCCATCTCCTTTTTGATTTTTGCAATGGCTTTTTCCATTTGAGGAATGGTTTTATATTCTACCTGCTCTTCGGCGGCAACAGTTACTAATTCTTCATCAGGAGCCAAAGCATATGGATTCTTAGGATCATAGCCTTTAATATCAAGTACAGATGTCTGCGCAAAAACATCCTTTGTTGTTTTCTTGATCGTTCTTGGGGTTATACCAAATTCAATATTCCAGGCAATTTGTTTTTCACGACGGCGAATTGTTTCGTCCATTGTTTTTTGCATACTTTCTGTAATCTTATCTGCATAAAAGATGACAAGA
>Ga0075429_100003850_pt1 | contig 12817 bp, 10 predicted proteins | sample RhiMetdeltSRZDD3_FD_75295 | JGI IMG/M metagenome (GOLD analysis project Ga0075429, IMG submission 75295) | Populus rhizosphere microbial communities from Tennessee, USA - Rhizosphere MetaG P. deltoides SRZDD3 | ecosystem: Host-associated > Plants > Roots > Rhizosphere > Soil | place: USA...
GTAGTGTCCGGCTTCAGCCGGACCGTGGCAGAGGCGGACATCTCCTTTCGTGGGGGCCGGCTTCAGCCGGCTCGGGGGCATCCCATCGCGCCATGGGGCAGGCTGGCCTGCGCCTCCCCGCTCCACATGCCGGGAAATCGCTCCGACTCGGTCCTTCCGCTGGCGCGGTAGGTCGTAGTGTCCGGCTTCAGCCGGACTGTCAGCGTCCTCGCTGGCTTAGGAACACTCTCACCGCAAACACGACCACGAAAAGAGCCATCACCAGCAGAATGAGCCGAGTTATCGTCATCGAGTCCTGGCTTTCTTCTAGGCGGAACGCTCCGCCATCGCGCGGGCGATTGTGGCGATGAGCGTAGTGGGTGCGAAGGGCTTGGCGACGTGGGCCGCGAATCCCGCGTCGAGTGCTCGCCGCCGGTCTTCCACCGTCGCGTAAGCGGTCACGGCTATCGCCGGCACGCGTCCCCCTTGATCCGGGGGCAGCTTCCGCATCTCCTGGAGAAGGCTGTAGCCATCGTGGTCGGGCATGCCGATATCGGTGACGACGACGTCGGCGTGTGCGCTCCCGTTGCTGCGAAGAGCGTCCAGCGCAGCGCGGGCGGACGTGGCTACGGTGACGGAGGCGCCCACGTCGGTGAGCGCGCGCACGATGATCTCGCGGGAGTCGGGCTCATCTTCGACGACGAGTATGTGGACACCGCCGAGCGACGGCATCGACGCCGTGGCCGGGGTCGGGAGCGGCACCCGCGGCGCCTCTCCCGGGGTCACCGGCAGGGTGACCGTGAACGTGCTTCCTCCGCCGATGCCCGGGCTCTCGGCCGCGACCGATCCGCCGTGCATCTCGACGAGCTCGCGCACCAGTGCGAGACCCAACCCGAGGCCGCCGTGACGCCGCGCGGATGAGGCGTCGGCCTGCCGGAACCGTTCGAATACCTGCGGCAGGAATTGGGGCGAAATGCCGTGCCCCGTATCCGTCACGGTCAGACGGACGGCCCCGTCGGAGGCGGCCACCTGCACCAGAACCTGACCGCCGGCGTCGGTGAACTTGACTGCGTTCGAAAGCAGGTTCCATACGACCTGCAGCAGCCTGTCATGATCGCCGCGGATGGTCGGCACGTCGGCGGCGAAGTCGGTTGCGAGCCGGACGCTCTTTGCACTGGCGGCCGGCTGCACCGCATCCATGGCCGAGCCGACAATGTCGACGATGTCGAGATCGATGATCTCGAGACGCACTTTGCCGGTAGAAATGCGCGCCATGTCGAGCATGTCGGAAATAAGGGTGAGCTGCGCGTTCGCGTTGCGATCGATCACTTCGATCGCGCGCTGGAGCGTGACCTTGTCCAGGTTGCGGGACTGCAGAATCTGGGTCCAGCCGAGCACGGCGTTCAGCGGTGTGCGGATCTCGTGCGACAGGGTTGCGAGAAATTCGTCTTTCACCCGCGACGCGGCTTCCGCCGTCGCCCGCGCCTGCTCGGCGGCGGCGATCCGTGCCCGCAGCTCGCGTTCGGTCGCGACGCGCTCGCTGACGTCTTCGACAATCGTCAGCGTGCCGACAATCCGGCCCTTGTCCGTGAGTGGGCTGATCTGTCCGCGCTGCGGCATCTGTTCCCCGCCCGATTCGCGGGATGCGGATGGCAGGACGAACCGATGCAGGGAATGAGAGAGCATCTTGACCTGCCCGGACAGCGCTTCCTTGTAGGCCAGGTCCAAACCTCGCTCCACCAGCGACGGACACAGTTCCATCAACGGCTGGCCAATCGCTGTCGCAGCCGGCAGCCCGGTCGCCACCGCCAGCCACGAGTTCCAGCTTCGGATCCGCAGGCTGGTGTCGGTCGTGAACACTCCGCGGTCGCCATGGTTCTGCGCCCACTGCAGCATCGCCGATTCGACGGTGGCGGTCTCGTCGATCGGGGCGGTCATGTCAGCCGTTCCTCCCGCAGCACCCAGTCTTCAACGGCAAGCAGCAGCGTGGTCAACGACTGCACGGTCAACACGATCACGACATAGCCGGTCACCGCGGCGTCGCGCAGTCTGAAACCGGCAGTCACCACCAGGGCGTAGCGCATCGCGTCGCCGTCGGCGATCAGCTTCTCGACGACGCTGCGCAGGCTGGCGACGTCGATGTCGGGCACGGCGAACGACATCGGCACCTTGAGAAGATTGCCGAATGTGCCGATGCACGCGTTGAGCAGGATGTTGCCGACTTCGGTGAGCACTTCTCGCGAGGAGGCGTCCAGCTCGAGCGGGAGCGCCGGCTCGTCGGTCAGCAGCTCCTTCAGCGTCGACGCTGCGGTCGGGTCGAGAATCAGCAGCGCGTCGCCGGCGACCGGGCCGCTGAAGACCTGGTGAACGCTGGCGACGTTTCCCACGCCCACCTTACGGAGGGAGGCGTTGAGCTGAGCGACCGGGTGAATGTCCACGACTGGAACATCCAGCAGGATGCGCTGGCCTGTGAGCTTCGACAGCGACGCGCCGGCGCGGCCGAAGCCGATGTTCAGCAGCTCGACCAGCGCGTCACGCTGAGTTTCGGTGAGGGTCATTGTGCCGCTCCAAGAGTCGAGCGAACCAGCGACAGCAACTCGTCGGCGTCGATCGGCTTCGTCACGAAACCGAGCGCGCCGGCCTGGGCGGCCATCTCGTGCGAGGACGCCTGGACATCGGCTGAGGCGACGATGACTCGTGCCAGGCTGTCCATCTCACGCAGGCTTACCAGGACGTCCATGCCGTACATTCCTTTCATAACCAGATCCAGCACGACGAGATCAGGCCGGTCGACGTGGTAGCGCTCGAGCGCGGCCATTCCGTCTTCGGCTTCGAGCACTTCGTAGCCCGCTTCCTCCAGAATGCCGCGGAGCCGGCGGCGTGCCAGACCCGAATCATCGACGACGAGGATCTTTCCGCTCATATCCACTCCAGAATCGCCTCAGCCATCTCCGCGAGCGGAACGGCGGCGTCGCTCAGTCCCGCTTCCGATACCGATCGGGGCATACCGTAGACGACGCAACTGGACTCTGCTTCAGTCAGGATTCTTCCGCCTGCACCCTTGATCCAGGCGGACCCATCGCGGCCATCCGAGCCCATGCCGGTCATGACCACGCCCAGCGTGCGCGCGCCGAATATTTCGGCGGCCGACTGGAACATCACGTCCACCGACGGCCGGTGCAGGGTGTCGAGCGGACGGACGTCGAGGTGGCAGACGACGCGGGCGCCGCGACGCCTGAAGGTGAGATGGCGCCCCGCCGGAGCCAGTAGCGCAAGCCCCGGCACGAGTTCGTCCCCTTCAGCCGCTTCTTTGACCCTCAGCGGCGTCATCTGGTCGAGCTTGGCCGCGTACAGCTCGGTATAGCCGGGCGGCATGTGCAGCACCATACAGACCGGGACAGGGAAGTCCTGCGGCAGCCGCGGGATCAGCACCTTCAGCGCCTGTGGGCCACCGGTCGAAATTCCGATGACGACGACGTCCACCGCGCCGCTCCCCGCAGGCCTGATCGTCGCTGGCAGCGGCGCAGCGGCGACGCCGAGGGCCGCCGGCTCCGCCAGATGCATCGGCGCCTCGGCGGCCGCTTTGACCTTTTGCACGAGCTCGTCGCCCATATCGAGCAGCCGGTCACTGGCGAGCGCCGTCGGCTTCTGGAGGAAGTCGATCGCGCCGGCGTCAAGCGCGGCCAGCACCTGCTCGCCGACGCCGTTGGCCACGCTGATGATGATGATCGGCACCGGCCGGCGTGACATCTGTTCCTGGACGAAGTCGACGCCTCCCATTTCCGGCATGTTCAGATCGCAGGTGATGACGTCGGGCCGGATTTCGTCGGCCAGGTCGAGCGCCTCCTGACCGTCCCGCGCTGTCCCGGCTACTTCGATGAACGGGCTGCGCGACAGCATCTGGGCGACCACCTTGCGGACGTACGCCGAATCGTCGACGACGAGAACCTTGATGACTCCACTCATGACTTCACGTACACGTATGCCCCCTCGACGTCCTGCAGATCAAAAGGCGTCGCCAGCCGCAGCAGCGATTCGGCCGCTCCAACGCAGAGATAACCTGGAGACGACATCAGGCTTGCAAGATCGGTGACCACCCGGCGGACGTTGCCTTCCTGAAAATAAATGAACAGGTTCCGGCAGAACACGACGTCGGCGCCCTGCAGCGCCTGGAGTTCCGCCGGCTGCATGACATTGATTCGCGTCCACGACGCCACGCGCTCGTGAATCGCCGCGCGAATCACCCACTCGCCGGCCTGCACGTCGTGCTCGAAGTAGCGCTCCTGGAGCTCGCCCGGAAGCTGGCGGAAGGCTCTGGGGCCAAACCGCCCCAATCGCGCGCGCGCCAGCGCGGCGCCGCTCGCGTCCGCGGCGTGAAGTTCGATCGCCGCGCGCCCGAACCAACCGGCCTCGGTCAGCGCGATGGCCAGCGACAGCGGCTCTTCGCCGGTGGCGCAGGGCACGCTCCAGATGCGGATCGGACGGCGATGCAGCCGCACGAGGCGCGGCAGGATCGCGTTGGTGAGCGCCCGCACCTGGTCGAATTCACGCCAGAAGTAGGTTTCCTTGACCGACAGCGCGTCGACGGCGCGCACCCATTCGTCGTCCGCGTCTCGGTCGTACTTGAGCAAATAGTAGTAGTCCAGGAGCGAGTCGAACCCCCTGGCGGTGGCCAGCGGCGCCAGCCGATCGGCGATCACATCGAGCCGGCCATCGTCATGGTGGAGGCCGGTGCGTTCGTGGACGAGGTCGCGAATCAACGGCAACGTGCGTTCAGGAATGCGAACAGCGGTGAGCGCATTCGCCGGCAATACGCGAGCCGGGGCGGAGAAGCTCATCGTCCCCACCCGTGGCGGTGACAGACCGCGGTCGCGTGGCGTCTGACGGCGAGGTCCGGATCTTGTTCGCCCAGGACGGCGATCGCTGGCGAAACTGACGGTGTGCCGAGACGGCCGAAGGCGACCACGGCGGCGGCGCGCACCGATGGGTCGGGATCGTTCAGGGCGGCGGCCAGCGCTGCGGAGGCGCGCGGATGCCGCATTCGCGCAAGGGCGTCCACCGCTGCCAGGCGGATACCGGGCGCTGGCGCCGTCAGCGCCCGCGCAACCTCGGAGACTCCCTCAGCCGGCACCCGCGCGAGCTGGGCGACCGCGGCCTCGCGACGGCCAGGATCGGCGCTCAGATCGATCAGGGCGGCGATGGCCGCTGTGCGTGCCTCGCCGCTGTTCGCGGCGGCGACCGTCCCCAGGCCCTCGACCGCCTTTGCCGCCTCGTCGCGATGGTCGGTCATGCGGGCCGCCCACGCCAGCGCATCGACCGCGGCGGGCGTGCGGCGGGCCGCCAGTGCCTGGATCGCACAGGCCCGCAGCGAAGGGGTGCCGGACCGGACCGCCTGCGCGATGAGCTCGTCCGCCTGCCCGCCGGAAGCGGCGGACATTGCCGTGAGCGCCGCGCCGGCGACGTCCTCGTCCGCCTGCGTCAGCAGCTGCGCGGCGATCGGAAGGGCGGTGTTCGCATCGATGATCCCGAGCGCCTCAATGGCGGCGATGCGGACCTGAGGCGCGCCGTCGGCCAGTGCGAGGCCTGCCAGCAGGTCCGCAGCTTCCGCTGGCGACCGGCGACGCTGCCCGAGGCTCTTCGCGGCAAAGTAGCGCACCCAGGCGTCTTCGTCACCAAGGGCGTTGAGCAAAGGGGCGTCGAGCACGGACTCGTCCGCTGTGCGCGCGGCATGGGCGGCTGCGGCGCGGTTCCTCGGGGTTTCGGCGCTCAGCGCGGTCGCGAGGCGCTCCAGCGCCCGGGCCGCGCCAATCACCGGGAGCTGTTCGATCGCGGCCCGTCGCACCTCTTCCTCCGGCGCGTCCAGCGCCTCGAGGACCCTCGGCACACAGTCGTCGAAGCCAAAGTACCCCGCAACGCGAATCGAGCACTCCCGGACGTGAGGGTCCGGGTCGCGCAACCGCTCGCGCACGCGAGCGGCTGTGGCGTCGCCTCCGAGCGAATTCACGGCAGCAATTGCCGCTTGCCTGACCGCTGCGTGCTCATGGCCGAAAAGGAGGATGAGTCGGTCGAGCGGATGCGCATCCGAGAGCATCCCAAGCGCGGCGGCGGCTGCAGCCACGAGCTCGGCATCAGTCGAGTCCAGCAACTCCGCCAACGGCGGCACCGCGTCCCGGTCGCCGATCCGACCGAGCAACGCAACCGCGGCAATTCGCGCCGCGCGCTCCCCATGCGAGGCGACAGCGATGAGCGGCTTGACCGCGTCCCGTCCCGCTTTCAGCACCGCTTCGGTCGTTTCCGCCTGTACCCCTGATTCGCCGACCAGCGACACCACCGCATTGATACCCGGCGTGCCCGTCCATCCGAGCAGGGCGACGAGCGGCCCGACCGGTGTCATGCGCGCACGGACGGCGGACACCAGCCGGTCGATGCCGTCCGCGTTGATGGCTTCGCGCGTGAGGGCGACGATGTGGTCGCCGGCGGCATATGTGTCGTCGTAGCGGCCGCGGATTTGTGTCAGCGCGGCGGCAATCGGCCCCGGCTCTCCGGCGCCGGTATTCAGCAGCCCGGCAAGCGGCGAGACGCAGTCTTCGTCGCCAAGCGCCGCGAGCGCGTCCACCACCGCCGGGCGCAGCAAGTCGTTCGACAGCAGGCTCAACAGGCTCGGAGTGACCCGCGCATCGTCGGTACGGGCGAGGGCATCGACCGCGGGAAAGGCAAGGAAGAAATCACCCGACGCAGCGATCCGCGCCAGCGGCTCGACCGCCTCCGGCGTCGGCGAGCGTCCCAACGCTTCGATGGCGTGGAAGCGCACGTTCGCATCGGCGTCGTCGAGCGCGGCGATCAGGGCCGGCTGCGCCTCGGCGGCCTGCAGCTGACCGAGCGCCAGTGCCGCGTGCATCCGCAGGTCGGGGTTGCGATCAGACAGCAGCGCAACGAGCGGCGTCACTACCTCCCGGCCGGCAGCGATGAGCACCTGCAGCGCACTGCTGAGCAGGTTCAGATCGTGATGTTCGCGTTGCAGGCTCCCGAGCAAGTGCGCGATTTCTTCGCGTGACGCCGATTGACGCAGTACCCGGACGGCCGCGCCGCGCAGCCGCCAGTCGGTCGCGCCCACGGCGGGGAGGGCGTCGTCGGTCGCAGCCCCTTGTTCGAGACGGGCCGCTCTGGTTCGGTCCTCATCGAGCCGCTCGGTGACGTCTTCGATCGTGACCATCAGCCCCGCTACGCCCGTGTCGGCGTGCAGCGGAGCGATCGTGACGCGCTGCTGCATGTGGTCGAAATGCGCCGACGGCGTTCGCGGCGGGCAGGCGATCAGATAATGGTGGAACGCCGGGGCCAGCACCCGTGCAACGCCGGTCCCGAGGACCTCGGCGAAGACGTCGCGGTAGAGATCGCGGCGCTCGGCCGGCAGCAGGTCGAGCAAGGGCCGGCCCTGTGCCTGCCCTTCCTCGACGCCGGTGGATTCGGCGAGCCAGGCATTCCAGCTTCGGACGACGAGTTGGCGATCGGTCGTCACGAGACCGAGCCCGGGGGGTTGAGTCATGCGCCCGCTGATCAGCGGCCGCGGCCGTTCCCGTTCCTGGGGCCGTGCTTGAGGGCTTCTCCCATCAGGCCGGTAAGCGCTTCGGCGTGTTTCAGCAGCGCCGCGGTTCCTCCGCGGGTCTGCCTGACGCCCTCGACATTGCGCTCGGTAATGCGCCTCACGTCTGCGAGTTGGCTGGAAACCTGCGCCATCGACGCGGATTGGGTCCGGTTGGCATGGGTGATCAGCTTGATGTCTCGTGCCGTCGCATGCGCGGCGGTGGTCATTTCGCGCATCGCGCGCGCCTGCTCGACCGTCGCCCGCGCCGCCTGCTCGGACTGCGTGCGCATGTTGCTGGCCGCGCCGGTAAGCTCGGTTGCGGCCTTTGCCTGTTCGGCCATCGCTTTGCTGACTGCGCCGATCTGTCGCGCCAGCTCGGATGCGCCCTTGGCAATCTGCTCCGAAGCCGTCGATTGTTCTGCGACTGCCCGCGACGTCGTGGCGGCGCCGCGACGCATCGACTCCGCGGCTTGAGTGAGCTGCGTGATCGTTCCGGACTGCTCGGCGGTAGCCTGGCGGACCGAGACCGCCAGCTTCGAGGTGGCCTGGGATGCCTTGAGCACGTCGCGCGTCGCCCGGCTCTGCTCCGAGACCGCTTTGGTGACCTCCTGCGCGATCTTCCGCATCTGTCCGGTGGCGTGTACCACTGCCGTCGCGGCGGTGGACTGCTCCGCCGTGGACGCGGCGATCAGTTTTGCCTGGTCCGCGGTGGCGGCGATGGCGGCGCTGACTGAGCGGCCAGCGCTGCGCTGCTCGTTGGTGGCGGCGGCGATCTGGCTGATCAGCGTCACCGTGTCGCCGATGCCCGCGAGGATCTTCCGCAGCCCGGCGGCGCCGCTCTCGGCGACGGCGTTGCTGTCGTCGGCGACCCTGACGTTTTCTGCCGACGAGGCGACCGCTTCCTGCGCCACTTCCTGCAGCCCCTTGATGATCGCCGCGATGTCGGCGGTGGCCTTGGCGGACCGATCCGCGAGATTTCGGATCTCCTCTGCGACGACGGCGAAGCCGCGGCCGGCGTCGCCGGCTCTGGCGGCTTCGATCGACGCGTTCAGCGACAGCAGGTTCGTCCGCTCGGCGATCAGATTGATGGTGTCGACGATCGAGCCGATCTCGTTGGTCCGCTTGCCCATCTCGCGCATCACGGTGGATGACTGTGTCATCGATTCGCGGAGCCGTCCGATGCCCTGGATCGCGCGCTGCACCGACGCGCCGCCTTCCTGGGCGTCGTTCGACACGCGGCGTGACGCTTCTTCCGTCTGATGCGCCAGTGTGGCGACCGATTCGATCGACCGTTCCATTTGCGCGGCGGTGCTCGAGGCCCCCATCGCCAGATCCGCGATCTGGCGGCCGCTGTGCGCGACGCTTTGCACCGACCTGGCCACCTGCTCGAGCGCGGTCGAATTCTGCTCGACCATCATGCCGAGGTTCTCGGTCATCGCTCCGACTTCCTCGATCGACGCCGCCATCTCGTTCATGCCCGACGCTGTCTCTTCTGCGGCGGCCGCCAGGTCGTCGGCGTTACCCGACACGCTGCGGACCGACGCCGACATCTCGGTCAGGGAAGAGGCCGTTTCTTCGACCGAGGACGCCAGACTTTCCGTGTCGTGGTTCACGGTCCGGATCGAAGCCGCGACCTCGTTGATCGAGGTCGTCACCTCTTCGGAGCTGGTCGCCATGGACATCGCCGTCGACGAGACGCTCTTGATCGACGATGCCATCTCTTCCACGGCGGACGCCGTCTGGGTGATCAGCGTGCTCAGGCTGACGGTGTTGGCCGACACCTGCTCGACGGACGCCGCCATTTCGTTGATGCCTGACACCAGCTGTTCGCTCGCGGCTGCCACCGTTTCGGCCTGGCCGGCGGTCGTCGTCAGCGACGACGTCACGCCGGTGAGCCCGGTGAGCGCATCGTCCAGCGATTTCATCTGGACGTCGGCGCCGCTCGACACCTGGTCGGCGATTTCCGCGATGCTTGCAGCCGAGGCCGTCACCTCCTCGGCGCGGCCGAGGACGATGCGCGGGTCGAACGTCTGGTTCCGCGAGTGGCCGTTTGCGCTGCGTTTCTGAGTTGCCATGGTGCGTTCTCCGCGGCTGCTGCTAGGCCGCCAGGACAGGTTCGACGGTTGTCAGAAGTTCGTCGACCTTGAGTACGACGATCAGCCGATCGCCGATGGTTGCAATACCGAAGATGTAGCGCGCGCCGATTCCGGCCAGGGCCTCGCCGGGCGGATGGATGGTGGAGGCGGGAATCATCATGAACTCGCGGCACTCGTCAACCAGCAGGCCGACGCTGCGTGCCTCGCTCTGTACGACGAGCAGGCGAGCCTTGATGTCGGCCGGCACGCGTTCGAACCCGAAGCGCGCGCGCAGATTTACGGCCGGGACGACCTGGCCGCGCGAGAACACGACGCCATCGACGAAGGGCGGCGCATTCGGCACGCGGGTGATCTGTTCAACCATTTCCACGTGGGCGACTTCATGGCTGGGCAGGGCGTAGGTGGTGCCGGCGACGATGAAGAGGATGAAATGATCGGAGCGGTTGTCGCTCATGCTATCTCCTTGACAGCGATGAAGGGTCCGGCGCCCCTTTTCTTCGCCGCACGCGCGATCGCGGCGGCATCGAGAATCAGCACCGCGCGGCCGTCACCCAGATCGGTGGCTCCCGACACGCCCGGTACGCGGATGAGCGGATCGGCAATTGCCCGGACGACGATTTCACGTTGGCCGAGGATGCGATCGGCGAGCAGCCCCACGGCTGCCGGACCGGTTCCGATAATGAAGGCGTGCAGGCGGTGCCCGGTCCCGGCTCCGGCGATGCCGAGCACGGATGAGAGGCGGAGGATCGGCAGCGCCGTACCCCGGTAGGGCACCACTTCACTGCCCTCGACGTCGCGGACCGAGGCTGCATCGATTTCGACCACCTCGCGGACCGCCGTCTGCGGAACGGCGAACGTCTGGGCGCCGACGCGGGCGAGCAGGGCATCGGTGATCGCGAGGGTCAGCGGAAGGTCGATCAGGAACCTGGTGCCCTGACCGGGCGTCGAGATCATGCGGATGACGCCGCCCAGTTCCTGCACCGTGCTGCGCACGACCGCCATACCGAAGCCGCGTCCGCTGACCCGGTCGGTTTGTTCGCGGGTGGAGAAGCCCGGCGAGGAGATGAGATCGAGCAGCACGCTCTCGTCAGGGGCGGCTGGCACTGGAATGCCTGCCCGCTGCGCCCGGGCGATGACCCGCGCGGCGTCCACGCCCCGGCCGTCGTCGGCGATTTCGATCGTCACGATTTCGCCGGCCGTGGACGCCGCCAGCGACAACCTGCCCTCGGGCGGCTTGCCGGCGGCGATCCGCTCCTCGACGCTTTCGATGCCGTGGCTGACGGCGTTCCGCACCAGATGCAGAACCGGGTCGATCATCCGCTCGACCAGGAATTTGTCGATCTCGGTCTCCTGCCCCGAGAGCTCGATCTGCACCTTGCGCCCGGTTTCGCGCGCGAGGTCGCGCACCACGAACGGCATGCGCCTGAAGATCTCGCCGACGCGGACCAGCCGCACACGCATGACGCCTTCGCGCAGGTCGCGTAATTGCCGCTCGATGCCGCCGGCGTGTTCCTGGATGACCCGCCATTCGGCAGGCGGCACATGTGGTTCCACGCGCTTGATCGAGTCGGCCAGACGCGCCCGCAGGATCACCAGGTCGCCGATCATCCGCATCAGCTCATCGAGGCGGGTCAGATCGACCCGAACGTAGTGGCCAGGGCCGGGCGGCAACGTCGCAGACGACCGCATCGGCCGCCCACTCTCGCCGTCAGAGCGGTGGAGCCCGGCCGACATCTGTCCGGCTGCTTCGAGAGGAGCGCACGCCATGCCGTCGGCGCGCCAGGCGTCGAGCACGGATTGTTCCGGAGTGCCGGTGAACACGAAGCGGAACGCGACGGCGCCTCCCTTGGTGACCAGTGGCGTTCCGCTGATGACTTCGCCGGCCTGACGGAGGCGTTCGCGCACGACGTTGACGTTGACGCCGCGGGCGATCAGCGCCGCAGACGGCGTGAACACGCATTCCCAGGCCGCCGGCGCGGCCGCCACCACGCGGCCAGGATCGACCTCAGGCGAATCGCCTGATGCCGCGGGGGCGTCTCCCAGCAGTCTGCGCAGCGCGTCGAGAGTGGCGGTCACGTCCGGTGCCGGCTGGGCGTTCCGCCGCGCCGCGATTGCTTCTTCCAGCGAGCGCGCGCCTTCGATCAGGGCGTCGACGCCGCTCGTGGCCAGGCGGATGTCGCCTTCGCGGATCGCGCGCAGGTAGCTTTCCATTTCGTGGGCGAGCAGTTCGCTTTCGCGATGCTCGACCATGCCGGAAATGCCCTTGATCGAGTGAAAGCTGCGGAACAGTTCCTCGGTGACTACCGGATCCGGACGATCCTGGCCGACCGATCCCTCGAGCGCGAGCAAGCCCCTTCGCACCGTCGTCAGATGCTCGTCGCACTCGGCGAAGTAATCGTCGAGGAAGCTCTCGAAGAATTCGTTCATCTGCTCGGCGTTCCCGAACCTGCGACGGGGGCCAGCAGAAGGGCAGCGTCGCTGGCAAGCGCCTGCGGCGCGAACGGCTTTGTCAGGTAGGCATTCGCTCCGGCCTGCAGCGCTGCCTGGCGGCTCTGCGCGTCGCCGCGCGTCGTGAGCACCAGGATCGGCACCTGCCGGTACTTCTGGTGCGCTCGCACGAAGCCGATCACTTCCAGGCCGTGCATGTCGGGCATGTTCAGGTCGAGGACGATCAGATCGACGACGCCGAGCGCGAGCCGCTCGATCGCTTCGAGTCCCGAAGCCGCTTCGAGAAATTCGACTGGAGGAGGCAGCGCGGCGAGCGCCGCTCTGACCATGCGTCGAATAGTCGGAGAATCATCGACGACGAGGATCTGAATCATGAGTACAACCCCGTCGTCCTGCTCAGGGGCAAACTGTGACTATAGCGTGTTAAGGGCGTCCCCGCGCGGAAGCGACAATGCTTGAGTTGGAATTGAGGCAGGCAACTATTCGCGCGAGTTGAGGACTTACTTCAAGCCGTCGGGAGATCGCTACTTCCTCGATCGGTGAATGACAAACCGGAAGGGATCATCGATTTCGAGGTCATTCCAGTTGTGAGTTCCGCTGAAGCTCGTGCCGCCCTGGCGCCGCGCCTTTAAGGCAGACGTGGGTGCCGGCTTTAGCCGGCTCAGGGACCTCTCATCACGCCATGGGGCAGGCCGGCCTGCGCCTCCCCGCT
>Ga0075429_100003851_pt1 | contig 12815 bp, 14 predicted proteins | sample RhiMetdeltSRZDD3_FD_75295 | JGI IMG/M metagenome (GOLD analysis project Ga0075429, IMG submission 75295) | Populus rhizosphere microbial communities from Tennessee, USA - Rhizosphere MetaG P. deltoides SRZDD3 | ecosystem: Host-associated > Plants > Roots > Rhizosphere > Soil | place: USA...
CTTCACCGCCTTCTGGTCGCGCGGCGTGAAGGCGCGCAGCGCGTGCTGCACGCGGTTGCCGAGCTGGGCGAGCACGGTGTCGGGGATGTCGAGCGGGTTCTGCGTCACGAAGTACACGCCCACGCCCTTGCTGCGCACCAGCCGCACCACGAGCTCGATGCGCTCGACCAGCGCCTTCGGCGCCTCGTTGAACAGCAGGTGGGCCTCGTCGAAGAAGAAGACGAGCTTCGGCTGGTCGAGGTCGCCCACTTCGGGCAGCTGCTCGAACAGCTCCGACAGCATCCACAGCAGGAACGTGGCATAGAGCCGGGGACTGTGCATCAGCTTGTCGGCGGCGAGGATGTTGACCACGCCCTGGCCGCCGATGGCCTGCATGAAGTCGGCGATGTTGAGCATCGGCTCGCCGAAGAAGCGGTCGCCGCCCTGCTCCTCGATCTGCAGCAGGCCGCGCTGGATGGCGCCGACGCTGGCGGCGCTCACGTTGCCGTACTCGGTGGTGAACTGCGACGCGTTGTCGCCCACGTGCTGCAGCATGGCGCGCAGGTCCTTCAGGTCGAGCAGCAGCAGGCCGTTGTCGTCGGCGATCTTGAACACGAGCTGCAGCACGCCCTGCTGCGTCTCGTTGAGCGCGAGCATGCGCGCGAGCAGGAGCGGGCCCATGTCGCTCACGGTGGCGCGCACCGGGTGGCCCTGCTCGCCGAACACGTCCCACAGCGTCGCCGGGCAGCCCGCGGGCACCGGGGCCGGGAGGCCGCGCTCCTGGATGACCGCGGCCAGCTTGCCGGAGATGTCGCCCGGCTGGGTGATCCCGGTGAGGTCGCCCTTCACGTCGGCCAGGAAGACCGGCACGCCGAGGCGGCTGAAGCGCTCGGCCAGGCTCTGCAGCGTGACGGTCTTGCCCGTGCCCGTGGCGCCGGTGACGAGCCCGTGGCGGTTGGCGAGCGCGGGCAGCAGGAAGGCCTGCTTCGCGTCGCGCTGGGCGATGAGGATCGGCTCGGCCATGATCGAAGGACCTCCCGGGACGCGCAAGTAAAATTCCAGTCTATCGAACAAACGACGCGCCGCGGCGACGAACCGGCGCGTGAACGGGAGCCTTATGGCCGGTCATTCCAAGTGGGCCAACATCCAGCACCGCAAGGGGCGCCAGGACGAGAAGCGCGGCAAGGTCTGGACGCGCATCATCCGCGAGATCATGGTCGCCGCGCGCCAGGGCGGCGGCGACGCCAACATGAACCCGCGCCTGCGCCTGGCGATCGACAAGGCGAAGGCCGCCAACATGCCGGCCGACACCATCAAGAAGAACGTCGACAAGGCCACCGGCAACCTCGAGGGCGTGAACTACGAGGAGATCCGCTACGAGGGCTACGGCATCGGCGGCGCGGCCATCATCGTCGACTGCATGACGGACAACCGCGTGCGCACCGTGGCCGAGGTGCGCCACGCGTTCTCCAAGCACGGCGGCAACCTGGGCAGCGAAGGCTCGGTGGCATTCCAGTTCCGCCACGTCGGGCAGATCGTGTTCGCGCCCGGCACCAGCGAGGACAAGGTGATGGAAGTCGCCCTCGAGGCGGGCGCGCAGGACGTGATCGCCGACGACGACGGCGCCATCGAGGTGCTCGCCGCGCCGGCGGACTTCGAGGCGGTGCGCGACGCGCTGGAGAAGGCCGGGCTGAAGCCCGACGCGGCCGAGGTCACGATGCGCGCCGAGAACACGGTCGAGCTCGCGGGCGAGGACGCGCAGCGCATGCAGAAGCTGCTCGACGTGATCGAGGACCTGGACGACGTGCAGGACGTCTACCACAACGCCGAGTTGGCGCAATGAAGGTCCTCGTCGTCGGCGGCGGCGGACGCGAGCACGCGCTCGCGTGGAAGCTCGTCCAGTCCCCCAAGGTGCAGATGGTGTACGTCGCGCCCGGCAACGGCGGCACGGCGCGCGACGCGCGCATGCGCAACGTGCCGGTCACCGACCTCGACGCGCTGGCGGACTTCGCCGTGCAGGAGAAGGTCGCGCTCACCGTGGTCGGCCCCGAGGCGCCGCTGGCCGCGGGCATCGTCGACCGCTTCCGCGCGCGCGGCCTGCGCGTGTTCGGCCCGACGCGCGCCGCCGCGCAGCTCGAGAGCTCGAAGGCGTTCGCCAAGGCGTTCATGCAGCGCCACGGCATCCCCACCGCGGCCTGGCAGGTGTTCGACGACGCGCCGGCCGCGCACGCCTTCGTGGAGACGCAGGGCGCGCCGGTGGTGATCAAGGCCGACGGCCTGGCGGCGGGCAAGGGCGTGGTGGTGGCCGCGACGCTCGCCGAGGCGCACGAGGCGATCGACGCGATGCTGCTCGACAACCGGCTCGGCGTGCAGCACAACGCCGGCGGGGCGCGTGTCGTCGTCGAGCAGTTCCTCGAGGGCGAGGAGGCGAGCTTCATCGTGCTGTGCGACGGCGGCAACGTCGTCTCGCTCGCCACCAGCCAGGACCACAAGCGCCTGCTCGACGAGGACAAGGGCCCGAACACGGGCGGCATGGGCGCCTACTCGCCCGCGCCGGTGGTCACGCCCAACGTGCACGCCAAGGTGATGCACCAGATCGTCATGCCCACGATCCAGGGCATGGCGAAGGACGGCGTGCCCTTCACCGGCTTCCTCTACGCCGGCCTGATGATCGACCGCCACGGCGACCCGCGCACCGTCGAGTTCAACTGCCGGCTCGGGGACCCCGAGACGCAGCCGATCATGATGCGGCTGAAGAGCGACCTGTTCGACCTGCTCATGCACGCCACCGACGGCACGCTGGACCGCGTGGAGCTGCAGTGGGACCGCCGCTGCGCGCTGGGCGTGGTGATGGCCGCGGCGGGCTACCCGCTCGATCCCCGCAAGGGCGACGCGATCACCGGCATTCCGGCCGACACGCCCGAGACCGCCGTGTTCCACGCGGGCACCGCGCTCGACGGACAGCGCCTGGTGACCACGGGCGGCCGCGTGCTGTGCGTGACGGCGCTCGGCGACACCGTTCGGCAGGCGCAGCAGCGCGCGTACGATGCGGTCAACAGCATCCGCTTCGATGGCGCGCAGTGCCGGCGCGACATCGGCCATCGCGCCGTGCGGCGCTGACGCCCCGCGCCCGGCGGCGCGAGCGAGAGGAGAAGCGATGAACATCGAGGACGTGCGCAGCTATCTTCTCGGCCTGCAGGAGCGCATCGTCGGCGCGATGGAGGCCGAGGACGGCAAGGCGTTCCTGCGCGATGCGTGGCAGCGCGAGCCGGGCGGACGGCTCCAGGGCGACGGCATCTCGCGCCTGCTCGAGGAGGGCAACCTGCTGGAGCGCGCCGGCTGCGGCTTCTCGCACGTCAAGGGCCCGGCGCTGCCGCCGTCGGCCACGCAGCACCGCCCCGAGCTCGCGGGCGCGCCGTTCGAGGCGATGGGCGTGTCCCTCGTGTTCCACCCGCGCAACCCGTACGTGCCCACCGTGCACATGAACGTGCGCATGCTCGCCGCCCATCCGCTGGGTCGCGGTCCCGTCACCTGGTTCGGCGGCGGCATGGACCTCACGCCCTACTACGGCTTCGAGGAGGACGCGCGGCACTTCCACCGCGCGTGCCGCGACGCGCTGGCGCCGCACGGCGCGGAGCTGTACGCGCGCTTCAAGACCTGGTGCGACGAGTACTTCTTCCTCAAGCACCGCAACGAGGCGCGCGGCATCGGCGGCATCTTCTACGACGACTTCGCCGACCTGGGCTTCGAAGGCAGCTTCGCGATGACGCGCGCCGTGGGCGACGCGTTCCTCGCCGCCTACCTGCCGATCGTGCAGCGGCGCCGGTCGTCCACGTACGGCGAGCGCGAGCGCGACTTCCAGGCGTACCGCCGCGGCCGCTACGTCGAGTTCAACCTCGTGTGGGACCGCGGCACGCTGTTCGGCCTGCAGTCCGGCGGGCGCACCGAGTCCATCCTCATGTCGCTGCCGCCGGTGGTGAAGTGGCGCTACGACTGGCGCCCCGAGCCCGGCACCCCCGAAGCCCGGCTCTACACCGACTTCCTTGCGCCGCGGGACTGGGCGTGAGGGACCGCGGCCCCGCAGCGGGCCGGCCATGAGCGTGCGCCGCGCCGGCGTCTTCGGCGGCAGCTTCGACCCGCCGCACCGGGCCCACCTGGCGCTCGCGCGCAGCGCGCTCGAGCACCTCGCGCTCGACGAAGTGCGCTGGCTGCCCGCCGGCCTGCAATGGCAGAAGACGCGCCGGCCGTCGCCGGCGCACGACCGGCGGGCCATGGTGGCGCTGGCCATCGAGGGCGAGCCGCGCTTCGTGCTCGACGACCGCGAGCTCGCGCGCAGCGGGCCGTCGTACACGGTCGACACGCTGCGCGAGCTGCACGCCGGGCCGCCCGCCGACTGGTTCCTCCTGCTGGGCCAGGACCAGTACGCCAACCTGCACACGTGGCACGAGTGGCCGGCGCTGCTGCAGCTCGCGACGCTGGCGGTGGCGAGCCGCGACGGCGTGGTTCCCGCGCCCGCCGCGCCGCTGGCCGCCGTGCCGCATCGCATGGTGGTGCTGCCCATGCCGCGCATGGACGTGTCCGCCACGGCCGTGCGGCGGCGTGCCGCCGCGGGCGCCGACGTGGGCGACATGGTGCCTGCCGCGGTCGCGCGCTATATTGACCGTCACCGCCTCTACCGCGGTCCCCCCGGGAGCTGAATGGACATCCGCAAGCTGCAACGCGCCATCGTCGATGGCCTGGAAGACGTGAAGGGCCAGAACATCGTCGTCTTCAACACCGAGCACCTGTCGCCGCTCTTCGAGCGGGTGATCATCGCCTCGGGCACGAGCAACCGCCAGACGAAGGCGCTGGCCTCCAGCGTGCGCGACGCGGTGAAGTCCAGGGGCTTTCCGGTCATGCGCACCGAAGGCGAGGACAACGGCGAGTGGATCATCGTGGACTGCGGGGCGGCGGTGGTGCACGTGATGCAGCCGGCCATCCGCGACTACTACCACCTCGAGGAGATCTGGGGCGAGAAGCCCGTGAAGATGCGCCTCGACGACCGGCCCGCCGGGCTGGTGAAGGCGTCGGGCGACGGCGCGGCGGTGCCGGCGAGGAAGGCGGCCGCGAAGAAGACGGTCGCGCATGCATCGGCCACCGAGCAGACCGAGGCCGGCAAGGCGGCGACGCGCAAGGCGCCGGCCGGCAAGCCGGGGGCCACCGCCAGGAAGGCGCCCGCGAAGAAGACGACCGCCGCGCGAGGCGAAGTGACGCGCACCGTGGGCGTGAAGCGCGCTGCCGGGAAGACGGCGGCGGCGAAGACGACGAAGACGACGATCGCGAAGGGCTCCGCCGCGAAGGCGCCCGCGAGGACGACCGCCGCGAAGGCGCCGGTTGCGAGGACGAGCACCGCGAAGGCGACGGCCGCGAGGACCGCCGCCGCCAAGGCGCCGGCGCGCAAGACCGCGACCCGCACGCCTGCCGCGAAGGCCGCGGCGCCGCGCAAGACGGCCGCGAAGAAGGCCACCGCCGCGAAGAAGGCCGTGCCGCGCGCATGACGCCGCGCCCGGTGCCCGCCCGGTGAAGCTGCTGCTCGTCGCCGTCGGGCAGCGCCAGCCGGCCTGGGCGGACGCGGCCTACGGCGACTTCGCCAAGCGCTTCCCGCCCGAGCTGCGCCTCGAGCTGAGGGCCGTGAAGGCCGAGCCGCGCGGCTCGAAGACCGCGGAGCAGCTCATGGCCGCCGAAGCCCAGCGGCTGGCGGGCGCGATCCCGAAGGGCGCGCGCCGCGTCGTGCTGGACGAGCACGGCACGCGGGTCACCACGCGGCAGCTCGCCGATCGCATGACGGCCTGGCTGGCCGATGGCCGCGACGTCGCGCTGCTGGTGGGCGGCCCCGACGGCCTGGATGCCGCGCTGAAGTCGAGCGCCGACGAGACGATGCGCCTGTCGGACCTCACGCTGCCGCACGCCTTCGTGCGCGTGCTGCTCGCCGAGGCGCTGTACCGCGCGTGGTCCGTGCGCGCGGGCCATCCGTATCACCGCGAATGACGGTTCGCATGGCATGAGCCACGACTTCATCTACCTCGCCTCGCAGAGCCCGCGCCGCCGCCAGCTGCTCGAGCAGCTCGGCGTGCGCCACGAGCTGCTGCTGCCCGGGCCGCACGAGGACGCCGAGGCCCTCGAGGCGGAGATCCGCGGCGAATCGCCGCCGGCCTACGTCGAGCGCGTGACGCGCGCGAAGCTCCACGCCGCGCGCCGCCGGCTCGCCGAGCGCGGCCTGCCGCCGGCGCCCATCCTCTGCTCGGACACCACCGTGGCGCTCGGCCGGCGCGTGCTCGGCAAGCCGGCCGATGCGGCCGGCGCGCACGCGACGCTGCGCCTGCTGGCGGGGCGCACCCACCGCGTCATCACCGCCGTGGCGCTCGCGTGGGGACGCCGCGAGGCGCTCGCGGTCAACGTGTCGCGCGTCGCGTTCGACCCCATCGACGAGCGCGACATCGCGCACTACGTGGCCACCGGCGAGCCCTTCGGCAAGGCCGGCGCGTACGCGATCCAGAGCGCTGCAGCGGCCTGGATCCGGCATATCGCGGGCAGCTACTCCGGTATCATGGGTTTGCCCCTCTACGAGACGGCGCAACTGCTGAGACGAGCGCAGGTCCGCTTCTGACCCCAGCTCCCCGACCTGCCTCATGCAAGACATCCTCATCAACTGGGCTCCTCAGGAAACGCGTGTCGCCGTGGTGGAAAACGGGGCTGTGCAGGAGCTCCACGTCGAGCGCGCGCTGGAGCGCGGCCTGGTGGGCAACATCTACGCGGGGCGCGTGGCGCGCGTGCTGCCCGGCATGCAGTCGGCCTTCATCGACATCGGCCTCGAGCGCGCGGCGTTCCTCCACGTGGCCGACGTGCACGTCAACGGCGGCACGCCGCGCGCGGACCACGTGGCCGGCGCCACGCCGCCCACGCCCATCGAGCGCATGGTGTTCGAGGGCCAGACGCTCACCGTGCAGGTGATCAAGGACCCGATCGGCACCAAGGGCGCGCGCCTGTCCACGCAGATCAGCATCGCCGGGCGTCTGCTCGTGTTCCTGCCGCAGGACGACCACATCGGCATCTCGCAGAAGATCGGCTCGACCGAGCTGCGCGAGCAGCTGCGCGCGCGCATGCAGGCCCTCGTCGCCAAGGACATGGGCAAGGACGACCGGGGCGGCGGCTTCATCCTGCGCACCAACGCCGAGGAGGCCACCGACGACGACCTGGCCGACGACATCGCGTACCTGCGCAAGACCTGGGCCGCGATCCGCGAGCGCAGCTTCAAGTCCCCCGCCGGCACGCTGCTGCACCAGGACCTCGGCCTCGCGGAGCGCGTGCTGCGGGACCTGGCGCACGACGACACCCACACCATCCGCATCGACTCGCGCATGCAGTACGAGGCGCTCAAGGCCTTCGGCGAGCAGTTCACGCCGGGCTCGGTCGGCAAGCTGGAGCTGTACAAGGGCGAGCGCCCGATCTTCGACCTGTACAACATCGACGAGGAGATCACGCGCGCGCTGGCGCGGCGCGTGGACCTCAAGTCCGGCGGCTACCTGATCATCGACCAGACCGAAGCGCTCACGACCATCGACGTGAACACCGGCGGCTACGTCGGCGCGCGCAACTTCGACGACACGATCTTCAAGACCAACCTCGAGGCGGCCGGCGCCATCGCGCGCCACCTGCGGCTGCGCAACCTGGGCGGCATCATCATCGTCGACTTCATCGACATGGCGCGCGAGGAGCACCAGGGCGCGGTGCTGGCGGAATTCCGCAAGCAGCTCGCGCGCGACCGCACCAAGATCACCGTGAGCGGCTTCACCCAGCTCGGGCTGGTCGAGATGACGCGCAAGCGCACGCGCGAATCGCTCGCGCACATGCTGTGCGAGGCGTGCCCCGTGTGCGCCGGCAAGGGCCAGGTGAAGACGCCGCGCAGCGTGTGCTACGACATCCTGCGCGAGATCCTGCGCGAGGCGCGGCAGTTCAACCCGAAGGAGTTCCGCGTGATCGCGGCGCCCTCGGTGGTCGAGATGCTGCTCGACGAGGAAAGCCAGCACCTCGCGGGCCTGTCCGACTTCATCGGCAAGCCGATCTCGCTGCAGGCCGAGGCGATGGCCTCGCCCGAGCAGTACGACATCGTGCTGATGTAGCGGTCGCGGCGCCGCCGCCGAGCCACCGGGCGTGGCGGCAGGCGCCGCGAACCGGCGCGGGGCGAGCGCGTCAGTCGACCTTGACCACCGCGTGCATGCCGTCGAGCAGGTGCGGGCGGATGTTGCAGATCACGAGGTAGCTTCCGCGCTCCAGGAACGCCACCGGCTCCATGCGGTTGGAGCCGTTGGCCGGATTGCCGGTGACCGCCGTGGCCAGCGGGCCGCCTGCCGGACTGATGCCGCGGTAGTAGATGCGGTCGGCGAGGAACGCGAGCGCGGGGGGCAGGGGCGCGGCGGGGTCGGGGGGGATGACGAACAGCGGGGGCGTCGACGGGAATTGCCCGCCACCGGCCTGGATCAGCTCCTCGAGGGTGAAGCCGGGCTTGAACACGATGATGTCGTGGAATCCCGCGACGGCGAAGTCGACCACCCCGCCGGCCTTGATCTTGATCTCCCGGGGCAGGATGGCGTGATTGACGGCGTTGCCAGGTTGCGCGGTATTCAGCCCGCGGCCGAACGACGCGGTCGCCTGGGACCGCTCGTGGTCGATGGTTTCGTCGGCGGCAGCGGCGGGCCCCGTCGCGAAGGCGACTCCGGCGAACATAGTGCACCGCCATACCGCAGAGACGACGCTTCGTGTCTTCATCTTCCCACTCCTTCCTCGGCTTGAACCGTGCCGTGCGGGGGTCGCGGGAATCGTCGTCGCGCGGCGCCGGCCCGGCAGGTGAACTCCCTGGCGGTCGATTGGGCGGGAAGGCCGGTGGCCTGTCAATCGGGACGGGCCGGCGCCGTGCGCGCCGCGTGCAGCGTGCAGCGTGATCCGGGGATCGAGGCCTCCGCGCAATGCCGGTCCGCGCGCTGCGCGCGCTCGCCCGCGCCCGCGCTCGCCATCGGGCTCGCCATACGTGGCAACATCGCGGCATGAGCCAAGGGTTCGGAAGCGAGTCACCGCGGGCGCACACCCAGACGGTGCATCGAAAGGCGGCGCGCTATCTCGTCCTGATCGAATCCGGGGGATTCGCGCTCGCGCGCCTCTTCCTCGACACGCGCGAGCTCGTCGCCGAGTTCGATGCGGGGACGGAGGAAGCCGCACAGATGACGGCCGGGCTCATGCCGGCCCGGGGCGCCGACGGCCCGGAGTGGGACCGCGCGCTCGAAGGCCACAGTGCCGCCGAACGTCGCGCGGCCGAGGTCTACACGCTCGACATCTGAGGCGATTCCGCCCCGGGGCGATCTGCCCTGGCGCGCGCCCCGGCGCTCAGCGCCGGCGGTGGAACACCGCCAGGCTGCGCTTCACGCGCGCCGTCGCGCCGGGGTACAGCACGTGCAGCAGCTTCTTGAAGCGCCAGCCCACGGGCAGGTAGCGCGCGCTGCGGAAGGTCGCCCAGCGCTCGCCGCGGCTCGCCGCGTCGCGCAGCATCATCACGTAATGGTCGCGCCGCAGCGAGCGATCCAGCATCTGCCGGACCTTGTCGCCGCAGCCCGCGACCTCGGCGTCCGCGATGAGCTGGTGCTTCTCCGCGAGCTCGCGGCGCAGCTGCCGGTCGCGCCAGCGCTCCAGGTGCTCGGCCGAGTGGAAGACCGCGGGCCGTGCCGACGTTCCGCCGCGCCGGTACAGCACGAGCGGCTCGTCGACCGTCACGGCGCCGCCCGTGGCGATCGCACGGAACACCATGATCTGGTCCTCGTACGCGATGTCGCGGCGAAACGGCCCGAAGCGCTCCATCATCCGGCGCGTGAAGGCATGGCCGGCGCCGATGATGTACGGCCGGTTCTCGCCCCAGGCGTCGACGTCGCGGTACGGCGCCAGGTCGTCGACGCGGATGACGTCGTGCGTCCTGCCGTCGTGGTCCAGGTCGATCACGTGGCTCGCGACGAGGTCGGCGCGCCGCCCGGTGGCCTCCCACGCCTCGGCGATTCGGCGCACGCGCTGCGGCAGCGACACGTCGTCGCCCGCCGCGGTGACGATGAGCTCCCCGGTGGTGGCGTGCATCAGCTCGTTGTAGTGCTCGCCGATGCCCACGTTCTGCGCGTTGCGCCGCGCGACGACCCTGTGCGGGCCGCGGTAGGTGCGGGCCACCTCCTCGAGCGCGGCGAACGTGTCGTCGGTGGACGCGTCGTCGGAGAAGACGATCTCGTACGGCCCGCCCTCCTGCTCCAGGCAGGCGAGCGCGGCGCGGCGCACCATGCTTTCCTGGTTGTACGCGAGCAGCACGATGCTGATGCGGGGCGGGGCGGACGGCGCGGCGGTCGTGGGTTCGTTCATGGGCGAAGCGGGGAGTCGGGCTTGACGGCCTCGAGTTCCCAGAGGAAGTAGATGAGGCGCTCGGGCTCGGCGACGGGCGGGCGCTTGCCGCGCAGCACGCGGATGCCGTCGCGCACCGCGCGGGCGAAGCGCTTGACCGCCGGCACGGTCGGCGCCGGCGGCACGGCCGGCGCAACGGTGGCCGCCGCGCGGCGGTCGTCCGGCCGGGCGCGATAGTGGTCCTCCAGCCGCACCCACTCGGCGCGGCGCGCGACGAACGAGCCGCGGAAGCCGTACATGCGGCCGAGCGGGTTGTCGCCGCAGAAGTACTCGTGGGTGCGGGCGGTGATGAAGTTGACGTGCGTCGGGTCGACGAACGCCTCCGGGTTCGGCAGCGCCGGCGTGAGCGCGTAGAGCCGGCCGCGCGGCGCGAGCACGCGCCAGACCTCGTCCATCAGGCGCACGAACGGGAAGAAGGTGTCGCCGCCGTCCGGCGTGGCGAGGATGCGCGGCACGTGCTCGATGAAGTCGAACGCGGAGACCGAGCCGAAGCTGTCGTCCTCCCAGGGGATCGGGGCCACGGACAGGTTGGCGGCGCGGAACTCGAAGTCGGGGCTGGACGACAGGGCGCGGATGTCGACGCCGCACACGCGCGCGCGCCCGTAGGGGTTGCGCGGACGCTTGCCGCATCCGAGGTCGAGGTGGACGTCGGGCACGCCGCGGTCCGCTCGTGCGTCGCTGCTGCCCATCACAGGTACTCCGCGTGCTGCCAGCCGCCGCCGGCGCGCTGCATGTGCATCGACAGGTCGTGGCCGCGCCGCTCGGCGCGCGACCATTCGAGCGCCTGCCGGCGGCGCCGCGCCTTGAACAGCCGCCGCTGCCACCAGCCCATGCCGAGCTTGGCGTAGAAGTGGTGGCGGTCGCCCAGGTCCTGCTGGCCCGTAGCTTCCTTGATGGCCTTCTGCGTGATCGAGCCGAAGTGATGGATGAGCGTGGCGCCCACGGTGCCCACCGGCACCCCGTGGCGCATGCAGCGCACGAGGAACTCGACGTCCTCGCGGCCGCCGAGCTGGCGGTCGGTGTCGGGAAAGCCGATGCGCTCGAACACCGAGCGCCGCACCGCGAAGCACACGCCGTGGAACCAGCCGCGGCGGATCGTGTCGCCCATCGCCTGCACGAACGCGCGCGCGTGCGCGAGGAAGTCGTAGTCGAGCGGGCCTTCCACCAGCGCCGGGCTCGCGGCGTCGAGGCCGTGGCGGTCGGCGGCGTCCAGCAGGCGCGCCATGCCGTCGGGCGCGACCACCACGTCGTTGTTCAGCAGCACCACCCACTCGCTGTCCAGCGCCATCATCGCGCCTTGCGTCCACGCGCCGCCGCAGCCGAGGTTCACGCGGTTGCGCCACGACGGGATCTCGGGCCGCGAGGCGAGCCATTGCGGCGTCTCGTCGGTGCTGCCGTTGTCGATGACGAGCAGCGAGCCGGGCGGCGAGCCGCTCGCGAGCAGGCTCTCCACGCATTGCCGCGTGTACGCGAGCTGGTTCAGCACAGGGATGACGACGGTGTAGCGCATGGGCTCAGCGCGCCGGCCGGGGCACGCGGCCCATGAGGTAGAACTCGTCGTTGGGCCGCATCGACGTGACGTTCGCCATGCGGTTGGACAGGCCGAACAGGGCGGTGATGCCGGCGATGTCCCAGGCGTCGTCGTCGCTGAAGCCGTGCGCGCGCAGCGCCTCGAAGTCGGCGTCGCCCACGGTGTGCGACGCGAGGCACACCTTCATCGCGAAGTCGAGCATGGCCTTCTGGCGCGGCGTGAGGTCCGCCTTCAGGTAGTTCGTGGCCACCTGGTCGGCGAGCATCGGCGCCTTCTCGTAGATGCGCAGGAGCGCGCCGTGCGCGACCACGCAGTACAGGCAATGGTTGGCGCCGGAGGTGGCGACGATGATCATCTCCTTGTCGCCCTTGCCGAGCCCGGCCGATTCGCGCAGCAGCAAGGCGTCGTGGTAGGCGAAGAAGGCGCGGAACTCGTCGGGGCGGTGCGCGAGGACGAGGAAGACGTTCGGCACGAAGCCCGCCTTGTCCTGCACCTCCAGGATGCGCGCGCGCACGTCGTCGGGCAGGCGCGCCACCTCCGGCACCGGAAAGCGGCTGATGGGTTGCGGGGTCATGGCGGGCTCTCCTCTTCGTTTCGGGATGTCAGACGCGGAACTGCAGCGCATGCAGCCGCGCGTACAGGCCGCCGCGCGCGAGCAGCTCGGCGTGCGTGCCCTGCTCGACGACGCGGCCGGCGTCGAGCGCGATGATGCGGTCGGCGCGCTCGATGGTCGACAGGCGGTGCGCGATGACGAGCGTGGTGCGCCCGCGCATCAGCCGTTCCAGCGCGGACTGCACCTGGCGTTCCGATTCCGAGTCGAGCGCCGAGGTGGCCTCGTCCA
>Ga0075429_100003853_pt1 | contig 12812 bp, 8 predicted proteins | sample RhiMetdeltSRZDD3_FD_75295 | JGI IMG/M metagenome (GOLD analysis project Ga0075429, IMG submission 75295) | Populus rhizosphere microbial communities from Tennessee, USA - Rhizosphere MetaG P. deltoides SRZDD3 | ecosystem: Host-associated > Plants > Roots > Rhizosphere > Soil | place: USA...
ACGCCGACCCTGCCGTCCGCATCGGACTACGGCGTTACCGACTAATTTCGACGGGCTAGTCGTCGGGGCGGCGGCGGTCGCGCTTGACCTGGCTGCGCCGGCGCTTGGAGTCGAGCCGCGCCTGCACCGCGCGGCGGCTCGGCCGGGTCGGGCGGCGCGGCCGGGCCGGTGGCGCGATCGCCGCGGCGAGCAGGGCCGCGAGGCGCGCCGCGGCCGCGTGCCGGTTCTGCAGCTGGGAACGGTACTCGGATGCCGTCACCGAAAGCACCCCGTCGACCAGCCGGGAGGCGAGCCGCTGCAGCGCACGGGCCTTCAGATGCTCGGGTAGCGCGGTAGTGGCGGCCAGGTCGAAGAGCAACTCGACCCGGGAGTCGGTCGTGTTGACCGACTGCCCACCCGGACCGCTGGACCGGCTGAATCGCCAGATCAGTTCCGCCCGGGGCACGGTGATGTCCGGGGTCACCTCGAGTCCGTCGTCCACATGCGCCTCTGTTCGTCGGCCTTCATGGCCCGCTGCCGCGCGATCCGGGCCGGGACGACCTCCTCGCGCGGCCCGGCCGGCGTGAAGCGGTACCGGTCGACGCCGAGCCCGCGCAGCGCCGCACGCTCCACAAGGGACAGATCGGCCCCGTCGAACCTCATCGGCTCGGCCAGCGTCAGCGGCGGGTTGGTGATGAACCTGGGGGTACGCAACACGTTCTGGGACTTCGCGTGCAGGACGTACGGGTGCATCAGGTACACGTCGCCGGCCTCACCGGTCGCCTCGACGAACTCGCCGCACCGCGCGATCAGCTCGTCGTACGGGATGTCCTCCGGGTGCACCCCCTCGGGGTGCTCGGCCAGGAACCGCGCCACCGGCCCGATCGAGTCCGCCGCCAGGTACGTCGGACCACCCCGCGTGATGACGTCGGACCACAGTACGAGCGTCAGTAGTCCCTGTTCCGGTGAGTCCAGGAAGTGCCGGAAGAAGTCGCCGTCCTTGTGCCACCCCGGTACCGCGGGCGAGGCCGGCTCCCACGGGCGGTCCGCTCCCTCGTGCAGGTTGACGACGAACCCGTCGTTCCACGTATACGGCTTGGCGGTACTGATCCGGTGTGCGCCGCCGACCAGCTCGCACGCCGCCTCCCACGCCGCCGGCGCGAACCGGCTGATGTCTATCTTTTGGTGGCTCGGCATGTGCACCGTCGGCTCCGACCAGGTAGCCGGATCGTCCGGCGCGTAGCCCAGGCGCCGCCAGATCGTACCGGTGTACTCGGCGGCCGCGGCGCGGGAGAAGCAACCGCGGACCACCACGTACCCCTTGGCGAGGAAGTGCTCGGCCTGCTCGGCGGTCAGCCCCATTTGTCTAGCCTAGGTGGCGCGGACCAGCGGGAACGCCAGCGTCTCGCGGATCGAGCGCCCGGTCAGCAGCATGACGAGCCGGTCGACCCCGATGCCCAGCCCGCCGGTCGGCGGCATCGCGTACTCCAGCGCGAGCAGGAACTCCTCGTCCAGCTCCATCGCCTCGGGGTCGCCGCCGGCGGCGCGCAGGGACTGGTCCGTCAGCCGCCGCCGCTGCTCGACCGGATCGGTCAGCTCGGTGTACGCCGTACCCAGCTCGGTGCCGAACGCGACCAGGTCCCACCGCTCGGCCAGCCGCGGGTCGACGCGGTGCTGGCGGGTCAACGGGGACACGTCGGTCGGGAAGTCGGTGTAGAACGTGGGCAGCGTGGTGCGCTGCTCGACGAGCCGCTCGTACATCTCCAGCAGCACCGCGCCGCGTTCCCACTTCGGGTCGTACGGGATGCGCGCCGCATCGCACCACCGGCACAGGGTCGCGGCTTCGGTGTCGGCGGTGACGTGTTCTCCCAGGGCGTCGGAGAGCGCCTCGTTGACCGTACGGACCGGCCAGTCCCCAGAGATGTCGTACTCGGCGCCGTCGTGCCGCGCCACCGCCGAGCCGTACGCCGCGGTCGCCGCTTCCCGGACGATGTCCTGGGTCAGCCGGCGCATCGTGTCGTAGTCGGCGTATGCCTGGTACGCCTCGAGCATCGTGAACTCCGGGTTGTGCTTGACCGACACGCCTTCGTTGCGGAACGTGCGGCCCAGCTCGAACACCCGGTCGACGCCGCCGACCACGAGCCGCTTGAGGTACAGCTCCGGCGCGATGCGCAGGTAGAGCCGCAGGTCGTAGGCGTTGATGTGGGTCGTGAACGGCCGGGCGTTCGCACCGCCGTGGACCCGTTGCAGGATCGGCGTCTCCACCTCGAGGAAACCCCGGTGCACCAACGCCTCCCGCAGCCCGTGTACCAGGGCGCCGCGGGCGCGCAGGATGTCCCGAGCCTCCTCGTTGACGATCAGGTCGAGGTACCGCTGGCGTACCCGCGCTTCCGGGTTGGCCATCCCGCCGTGCTTGTCCGGCAACGGTCGCAGGCTCTTGCCGGTGATCGCCCAGCGATCGGCGAGCACCGACAGCTCCCCGCGTCGCGAGGTGACGACCTCGCCGTGTACCCATACCTGGTCGCCGATGTCCACTGTGGATCGCCAGCGGTCGAGATCGGCCGCCGGCTCCAGCATGACCTGCAGGTCTCCGGTCCAGTCGCGGACGGTCGCGAAGCAGAGTCGGCCGTGGTCGCGCAGCAACATCGCCCGTCCCGCGATCGCCACCGTCGCTCCAGTGTGGACATCTTTGCCGAGTCCGGGGTAACGCGCGGCGACCCCGGCGCACGAGTCGGTGGGCGCGAAGCCGACCGGGTACGGGTCCATGCCGAGTTCGCGCATCCGCGCCAGCTTCGCCTGCCGTGAGTCCGGCGCCGCGGCCTCCACCAGCTCGACCGTGGAGTCGGCGGTGACCGGTGCGTCCGCTACGGGTTCCACCGGTGCCGTCGGCAATGCCGGCGCGCGGCCGAACCGCGGCAGGGTCAGGAAGCCCTCGGCGATCGCGAACGCGATACCGACCTTCGCCAGCTCCCGCCGATCGCCGAAGCAGACGTAGCGCGGTGTCCAATGTGGTTGGAACTTGGCGTTCGCCCGGTACAGCGACTCGAGCTGCCACCACCGCGACAGGAACATCAGCATGCGCCGCCACGCCTGCAGTACCGGCCCCGCGCCGATCCGGGCACCCTCGGCGAAGGCGGCCCGGAACACGGCGAAGTTCAACGAGATCCGGTCCACGCCGAGCTTCGGCGCCTCGCGGGTCAGCGCGGTCACCATGAACTCCACGACACCGTTGTCCGCGTCGGGGGCGCGGCGCATGAGGTCGAGCGACAACCCGTGGGAGCCCCATGGGCTGAACGAGAGCATCGCGTGCACAGCACCGGCCTCGTCGTACGCCTCGACGAGCACGCACTGCCCGTCGGCCGGGTCGCCGAGCCGGCCGAGGGCCATGGAGAAGCCGCGTTCGGCTTCGGTGTCGCGCCAGCGGGAAGCCAGAGCGGCCGCCTCCCGCAGCTCCTCCGCGGGGACGTCGGCATGCCGCCGTACCGCCGCGGTGTAGCCGGCCCGCTCGACCCGGCGTACCGCCTGCCGCACGGGCCTCATGTCCCGACCGTCCAATGTGTACTCATTGACGTACAGGATCGCCTCGTCGCCGAGCTGGAGCACCCGCAGACCGGCGCGAGCGTACGCCATCGCGCCCTCCTCGCTGGCGCCCATCACGGCGGGCGTCCAGGCGTACTGCCGCGCTTGGCCGAGCCACTCGTCGATCGCCGGTCCCCACGCCTCGACATCGCCGATCGGGTCGGCGCTGGCCAGCGTCACGCCGCTGACCACGCGGTAGGTGACCGCCGCCTTCCCGGTCGGCGAGAAGATCACCGCCTTGTCCCGCCGGGTGGCGAAGTAGCCGAGCGAGTCGCGGTCACCGTGCTGGTCCAGCAGTACGCGGACACGTTGTTCATCGTCGTGGGTGAGCAGCGCCGCGGCCCGCTGCGAGCGGAGCAGCGTGAACAGCGCGGCGAACACCGCGATCGCGCCGAACAGACCGAGGACGAGGTTGACCCAGCCGGGCGCCCGGCCGGCCCGGGTCAGGTCGAACGTGATGGCGCCGCCGAGCACCTTCTCGACCGAGTACGCGAAACGCTCCGCCTGGTCGTGCGACAGCGTGCCGGGAAAGGCGTTGACGAGCGCGTACCCGAGCCCGATGCCCACCGCCGCGGTCGCCGCGAACACGGCCACGGCCTGGCGCAGGCTGCCCGGTCGTACCCGGGCATAGAACTCCCGGCGGGCGGCGACGAGCGCGACGAGGGCGACCCCGGCGACGACCGTCGAGACGCCGAAGCCCACTCTGTCCAGTGTGGAGAGTAGGGCGCCGCCCTCGTCCACCAGCCGGCCGTGGGGCAGCAGGACCGGCAGTGCCGCGACCAGCAGCCCGCTGACGAGGCTGAGCGAGAAGTAGCCGACGAGTACCCAGTACGCGATGCGCTTTCGCCGGTTGGTGGCGGTGGCGAGGACGAACAGGAACGCGGCGTACCCGAGGTTGGCCGGCGCCGGGATGAACAGCGCGTTGATGGTCTCCCGCACGGGCTGGAAGCGGTGGCGCAGTGCGCCGCCGACGGCGGCCACCACGCAGACGACCGCCACGATGCGCAGGAACGTCGCGAACGCGTGCGGTACGCGAGCACGCCAGTGCGTCATCGGCTACCCCTCACGGTAGGGGAGAACTCGTCGATAAACTGCAAAACGGGCACATCATCGTAGGGCGGGGGGACGCGGTGGGTGAATGGTTCCACCGTACGGTCGTCGACACAGGTCGGCTGTCGCTGTTCTGCTTCTTCGCCGGCATGATCGTCGGGTTCGCGTTCATCCGTTTCTCGGTACGCATGATCCGCGCGCAGGTCAAGTGGTGGCCCGGCAACGTGTCCTCCGGCGGCACGCACATCCACCATGTCGTGTTCGGAGTCGTCTTCATGCTCATCGGCGGCGTGGCCGGCCTGGTCATCCCGTCCGACGTCCGGAGCTGGACGGCCGCGATGGCGACACTCTTCGGCATCGGTAGCGCGCTCGTGCTCGACGAGTTCGCGTTGATCTTGAACCTCGAGGACGTGTACTGGGCCGAGCGGGGGCGCGCCTCGGTCGACGCCGTCTTCGTGGCGGTGGCCGTGACCGGATTGCTGCTGCTCGGCCTGCGCCCCGTCGGTGTGGAGGACCTCCAGCAGGCGATCAGCTCAGGCGGTGGGCCGGTGGCCTGGGTGGCGGCCTCCGTGGCCCTCCTGATCAATCTCGGACTAGCGGCGATCACGCTGCTCAAGGGGAAGATCTGGACCGGCTTGGTCGGACTGTTCGTACCGCTGCTGCTCTTCATCGGCGCCATCCGGCTCGGCCGGCCGCACTCGCCGTGGGCGCGGTGGCGGTACCAGCGGCCGGGGCGGCGCGCCGAGCACAAGATGGCCAAGGCGACCTGGCGCGAGGAGCGCATCCGGCGTCCGCTGGTCGGCGGCAAGGTACGGCTGCAGGAGCTTATCGCCGGCCGGCCCGATTCGCCGGATTAGAACCTAAATCTTCCGTACGATCGCGGTGTGGCTGGCACCCGTACCTGTGCGTTGCTGCTGTCCCTGTGTCTCGCGACGCTCTCCGGCTGCGCGGGTCCGGCACCGACCGCGAAGCTTCGCGCGGCCGAGCCGACGCCCGGCCCGACCCCGTCACTGTCCAATGTGTACGCCGCCGCCGGCCCGAACATGCTCAGCGCGGCAGTCCGTGACCACCGGTCCCTCGTCTACGTGCCCAACACCCAGAGCGACGACGTGTACGTCATCGATCCGGCTACCTACCAGGTGGTCGACCGGTTCCCGGGCGGCTCCGAGCCGCAGCACGCGGTACCGTCCTACGACCTGTCCACTGTGTACATCACGTCGAGCCGGGTGCCTGGTGGCTCGGTGCTGCCGATCGATCCGCGTACCGGGAAGCCGGGCAAGCTCATCGACGTGCAGGACGTCTACAACCTGTACTTCACGCCGGACGGCAAGTACGCGATCGTGGTCGCCGAGTACTACCAGCGGCTCGATCTGTACGACCCGGTGACCTGGCGACGGGTCCGATCCGTCCACTTCCCGGAGTGCGCCGGAATCAACCACATGGACTTCACCGCCGACGCCAAACTGGCCCTGGTCAGCTGCGAGTTCGCGAACAAGATGATCGTCATCGACGTGGCCGCGATGCGTGAGGTCCGCAGGTTCGACCTCGATGTCGTGCCGAACGGGATGCCCCAGGACACCCGGCTGACCCCGGACGGCTCGGCGTTCCTCGTGGCGGACATGCACGCGGACGGCGTATACGTCTTCGACGGCTCGGCGACCAAGCGCACCGGATACATCAAAACGGGCGCCGGTGCCCACGGCATCTACTTCAGCCGGGACGGGCGGCAGGCGTACGTCTCCAACCGCGGCGAGGGCAGCGTGAGCGTGCTCGACCTGGCCACCCTCCGCCCGGTGGCCAAGTGGACAGTCCCCGGCGGCGGTAGTCCGGACATGGGTGGCGTTTCGGCGGACGGAACGGTGCTCTGGCTCACGGGCCGTTACCACGGCGAGGTCTATGCCTTCGAAACAGCCACCGGCAAGCTGCTCGCCCGCATCAAGGTCGGTACCGGCCCGCACGGCTTGCTCGTCTGGCCCCAACCCGGCCGCTACTCCCTAGGCCACACCGGCAACATCCGCTAGGCCCCACCCCGGCGATCATGAACTTAGATGGAGGCTCGGCGGCGTGTCGCGCCACGAACTTCATGATCGACCGGGTAGGGGCGTCTAAGGTCCCCGGGTAACCCCTCACTCGAGGAGAGTGCCTGCCATGTCAGACGCGTACACCCCACCGTCCAATGTGGTTAGTCGAGCCGGCGCCGGAGTGGTCGGTGGCCTCGCTGGCGGCCTGCTGCTCGGCGTGGCCCTGCAGGCGATGGGCGACGTGATGGACTTCGCGCAGATGGTCGGCGGCAAGACGTACTCGGTCGCCTGGACCGTGCTGCTGAGCTTCTGCGCGTTCGCGGGTGGCCTGTTCGGCGTGCTCTTCGGCCGTTGGATCAGCCGTCAGCTCGTGTCGGCGATCGGCATCGGCCTGATCTACGGCGGGCTGTGGGGCGCGCTGGTAGCCCTCATGGTCGTCCCGCTCCTCCTCAGTCGGACGATGTTCGCCTTCGAGGCGAACATGCCGATTCTCGGAGCGTATGTGCTATTCGGCGTCGCGACGGGTGTCGTCTATGCGATTGCCGGGCCACGCCGGCGGTACTGGTATTACCCCCGTCGCGGCGCGTTGGCCCTAGTCACGACGGTGTCCCGCCGCCGCCGGCGGCGCGACGACGATGACGAAGAGGACTAGGGGTCTGTCTCCTGGATCTACTGCCGGGCTGCGGCCGGCCCAGACGACGACCGGCGGCGCCCTCGCAAGCCTGGACTCGGCCTCGCTCCGGCGAGATCCAGGAGACAGACCCTAAAACAACACTCTCGACGAGCATTTCTAGCCCGGACGCGCTACCTTCGAAGCAGTGAACGCATCCGTGGCTCCCGACGGCGTCGACCACGGCGGAACAGAAACCGCCGTGGTCGTACATGACCGTGCGGTGTCGCTTGTGGAGTATCTGCTGGCGGTGCGCGCGCTGCTCGAAAAGCCAACTCGGACCGTTCCGGCCACAGATGCCTTCTGGCAAGCCGATTTGCCCGACCATCCAGCATGCGAAATCGGGCCGCATCGGGCGGGCGACAGTTGGCTTCGGGTGGGCCGGCCGAGCCCGCCACCGCCGCCCGCTATTCCGACCGATCTGGTGCACCACCTCGTGTGGGATCTTTCCTACGCTGAGTCACCACGGCTGAATGAAGAAGCAACACGATCCGTACAGGACGAGTTCGCCCGGTGGCAGGAAGAGTCCTGGTTGCCGTGGTCGCGCGAGGCGATCGCCGCGGAGGCGACCCGCAGGCTGCACGACCGGCTGTACGACCTGCGCTACCGACTCGACATCGAGGCCGCCCGGCTCGAGCTGGTCTGGGGCCACACGATCCTGGTGGCCACGATCGACGGCGAGCAGGTGCGGTACCCGTTGCTCGCCACCGCGGTCGCGATCGAATACGACCCGGACTCCACGACGGTCAGCGTCGTCCCGCAGGGTCTGGCCCGGCTCCAACCAGACGCACTGTCCGGATTGGACGATCATCGCATCGGGGATCTGCTCGATCTCGGCGGCACCGGTGGGCAGGTCGACGTCGACCCGTGGGATGTCGAAGAGCGACGTGACTTCGCCGCGAAGGCGTTGCGCCGCCTGGGATTCGACCCGGTCGTGACCGGCTCCGCGCCGGAAGCCACCGGTGTCCACGACACCGGAGTCCTGTTCGTGCGGCCACGCCAGCGCATGGTCCGGCGGTTCCTGGAGCAGATGCGCGACGCCCTTGCCACCCAACCCGATGCGTCGGTCGGCGCGCTGGCCGGCGTGCTTGCCCACGAGCCGAGCCGGCTACGGCTGCCCGACGACGACCCCGAGACCTGGCAGCGCATCGGCGAGCGATTGCTCATGCCGATGCCCACCAACGACGCGCAGGAGTCGATCGCCCGGCGGTTGGCGGTCCACCGCAACGTCGCCGTGCAGGGTCCGCCGGGCACCGGCAAGACCCACACGATCCGCAACCTCATCTGCCACCTGGTCGCGCACGGCAAGCGGGTCCTCGTGCTCGCGCAGAAGGAGGATCCGCTGCGGGTGCTCCGCGACGGGTTGCCCGAGGAGATCCAACCACTGTGCCTGGCCATTCTCGGCCGCTCGGTGGACCAGCTGGTCCAGCTGCAGATCGCCGCTCGGGAGCTGTCCGATCGGGCCGCCACGCTCGACCGGGAGGCCGAAGCGGAGTGGGTCCGCCGGCTGATCGGCGAGATCTCGCAGGCCGAGGTCGAGCTGGGCGAGGCGCAGGCTCAGCTGCGCGCCGCCGCCGAGCGGGAGTCGGTCAGCTACGACGGGCGTACGCCCGGCGAGGTCGGCGACTGGCTGCACCGCAACGAGGACGCCGGGTTCATTCCGGACACCGTCCCGCCCGGAGTCCCCGCACCGCTCGAACCCGCCGAGTTCGTGACGCTGTTCGACCTGGCCCGCCGGCTGACCGCCGCGGACCGAACGGCCGCGCTCGGCGTGCTGCCGCCGGACGGGTCGCTGCCGACCGGCGAGGCGCTCGCCGCGCGGCGGGACGCACTGCGCGACGCGCGCAAGGTCGTCGAGGCGCTGGAGGATCGCGGTCTGGCCATCGCGGGAGTACGCCGGCTCGGCAAGTCCACAGTGGACGATCTGGCTCGCCAGCTCCGGGTCGCCACCGAGGACCTGACCCGGCGCGAGGACTCGTGGACCGATCGGCTCGGCCACCTCGTCCGCGACCCGAGCTGGCAGGCTGTCTGGGACGGCCACGTCACCGCCTGCCAACAGCTGCTCACCGAGCTGGGCGCCCGTACGACGTTCGTGGCCGGCCGCGACGTCGAGGTGCCGGCGGAGCTGGCGGCCGAACCCCGCCGCCTGCTCGGTCAGCTCACCGAGATCCGCACCCGGTACGCCGCCGGCAAGAAGGTCAACCGGCTGACCCAGGGCGACCTCCACCGGCTGACCGAGCAGTGCCGGGTCGACGGCGAACCACTGCGTACGGCGTCCGATGTGGACGTTGTTATCGCCACCGTGGAGCGCACCCGGTTGCGGAACGAGCTGGACAAACGATGGGCGGAGTGGACGCCGCGGCTCGCCGCTCCGGTCCCGGCGGACGGCGGCACCGAGCCGGAGCTCTGGGCCGGGCGCCTGCTCGCGGAGGCGGTCCACGCCCTCGACTGGGAACAGCGGCGGTGGCCGGCGCTGCACGCCACGGTGGCCGAGCTCTACCCGCGCGTGGCGCGCACCCCCGACACACGGGAGCTTGCCGAGCTGGCCGGGGCCGTGGAGGCGGCGGAGAACGTCTTCCTCGTCGACCGCCTCGGCACCGAGGACCGGGCGATGGGCGAGTGGCTGGAGCACGCCGGAGCCGAGAGCCCGGTTGTCCGCCGGCTCGCCGCGGCCTGGCGACACGGCGACCTCCCGAGCTGGGACGTCGCGCTGGACGAAGTCCGTCGACTGTGGACGATCCGCCCCGACGCCACCCGCTTCGTCGCCCTGCACGAGCGCCTCACCGCTGTCTGTCCACAGTGGGCAGCATTGGTAGACGCCGGCGACGTGGACGTCCTGCCGGAAACCGCCGAGGACGCCGAGCGCGCCTGGCGCTGGCGGCAGGCACAGACGTGGTTCGAGGACGTCGTCGGTACCGTCGACACGGCCGCCCTCGGCCGCCGGATCGAGCGCTGCCGTGAGCAGATCCGCCGGCTGACCCGCGACCTCGTGGTGACCTCGGCATGGCTCGAGGTGTCGCTCATCCTCGACGACCGGCGCAAGGCCGCCCTCGCCGACTGGACCGCCGCTCTTCGCAAGATCGGCAAGGGGACCGGCAAGAGCGCCGCGCACTGGCAGGCCGTGGCCCGGCTCGCGATGGCCGAGGCGGTCACCGCGGTACCGGTCTGGATCATGTCGATCGACCGGGCGCTGGAGCAGTTCCGCGGCGGCGTACCGCTCTTCGACGTGGTCATCGTCGACGAGGCGTCGCAGGCCGACATCTTCGCGTTGCCCGTGCTCAGCCTCGCCCGGCGGGCCGTCGTCGTCGGTGACGACCAGCAGATCGGGCCGCAGCTGGTCGGGGTCCCGACCGACCGGGTCAACGCGCTCATCGCAAACCACCTGCCCGACGTACCGTCGGCCGCGCACTTCGACACCGAGAGCAGCCTCTACGACCATGCGGTACGCCGTTCGCCCGAGCGCATCCTGCTCACCGAGCACTTCCGCTGCGTACCGGCGATCATCGGGTTCTCCGGTGAGACGTACTACGACCGGAAGATCCAGCCACTGCGTGCCGACCGGCCGACGGGACTCGGCGAAGCCGTGACGGCGGTCTACGTACCCGACGGCCGGCGCGAGGTACTGCCCGAGTACGGCGAGGTGAACATCGCCGAGGCTGAGGCACTGGTGGCCCGGGTCGGGCAGCTGCTCGCCGATCCGGCGTACGACGGCAAGACGCTGGGTGTCGTCAGCCTGCTGTCCGGCAGCGGGCAGGCCGCGTATCTCCAACACCGGCTGCGGGAGCTGGTCGGTCCCGAGACGCTCGAGCGGCGGGAGCTGCGGGTCGGCGACCCGTACACCTTCCAGGGCGACGAGCGCGACATCGTGCTCATCTCGATGGTCGTGTCGACGCACGACGAGACGTTCGGCGCGTTCACCAAGCGCGACTTCCACCGCCGCATCAACGTCGCGTCGTCCCGCGCGCGGGACCAGATGTGGCTGTTCCACTCGGTACGGCTGAACGATATGGCACCGGACGACGCGCGGGCGATGCTGCTCGGGTACTGCCTGCGACCGCGGGCGGCGGACGACTCCGCAACGAGCGCCGAGGATCGGTGCGAGAACGACTTCCAGCGCGCGGTGCTCCGCCGGATGGTGGCCCGCGGTCTGCGGCCCGTCTCGCAGTTCCGGCTCGGCAACTTCGGCATCGACTTCGTGCTCTCCGCCCCGGACGGGCAGCGGCTCGCGGTCGAGTGCGACGGCGACCGGTACCACGGCGCCGAGGCCTTCGCGGCGGACCTGCGCCGGCAGGCGATCCTCGAGCGGGTCGGCCACTGTGTCTTCGTCCGCCTGCGTGCCAGCCGCTTCCACCGCGATCCGGACGCGGCCATGGAACCGGTGTGGGAACGGGCCGAAGAGTTGGGGATCGTTCTGTCCGGTTAGCGGCTGTTCGACCGGCCGGCGCAACAGGACAATGTCCGGCGTGGATATCACGCTGCAGGCGCACAGCGACAAGTTCGACCCAGACGACGAGAAGTGGCTGGCCCAGGAGGCCGAGCTGCTGGCCGACCTGCGCAGCGAGGTCGAGGGCGTCCGCCGGGAGATGGTCGCCTCGCCGGGCGACAAGGGATTCGTCGACTCGATCATCATGGCGGTCGTCAGCGGTGGCGCGCTCTCGGCCGCACTGACCTGCCTGCAGGCGTGGCTGTCGCGCGATCGCACCCGGCGCATCGAGCTGGCGTGGACCGTCGACGGGCGCGAGGAGAAGATCGTCCTTTCGGGTACCGGCATCGACAAGGACGCGCTCGACCGGCTGACGCAGCTCGTGCAGGCGCGCCTGGAGCGGTGATGACCGGTCGGCGGTACCGCGCCCTCCTCGTCGGGAACTGGCACTACCCGGAGGACTCCGCCAACCTGCCCGATCTCAAGGGTCCGCTCAACGATGTGTCGCGGCTGGCCGGCGTGCTGGCTGATCCCGAGGTCGGGCTGTTCGCGCCCGGGGACGTCGTCGCGCTCACCGAGCGGGCGTCGTACGAGATCACGGCCGAGTTGGAACAGTTCTTCGCCGAGGCGACGCGACAGGACGTCCTGCTCGTCTACTACAGCGGTCACGGCATCACCTCGGACGACGGGCACCTGCTGCTGTGCGGGCGCAACTCGCGTACCGATCGGAAGCTGGCGACGACGGTCAGCTCCGAAACGGTCAACCGGATGATCCAGCAGTGCCCCGCAGCCGCCATCGTCATTATGTTGGACTGCTGCCACGCCGGCGCGTTCAAGTCCGGTGAGTTCGCCGCTGAGCTGAGCGGCAAGGGCCGGTTCGTGCTGGCGGCCAGCCGTTCCCGGGACCGCGCTCCGGACGCCGAGCACGCGACCGGCCTGAGCCGGTTCACCGGACACGTGCTGCGGGCGATGCTCGGTGACGCGGCGCTGCCGGGAGCGGACCACATCACACTCTCGGACGTGTACCGGTACGTCCACCGGCAGATGACGAGCGAAGGCCCGGTGATCCCGCAGCGCCGCTTCGACGGCG
>Ga0075429_100003857_pt1 | contig 12809 bp, 10 predicted proteins | sample RhiMetdeltSRZDD3_FD_75295 | JGI IMG/M metagenome (GOLD analysis project Ga0075429, IMG submission 75295) | Populus rhizosphere microbial communities from Tennessee, USA - Rhizosphere MetaG P. deltoides SRZDD3 | ecosystem: Host-associated > Plants > Roots > Rhizosphere > Soil | place: USA...
AGCCGCTTGAGGTTGAGCGCGCGCGCTTCGATCTCGCTCGTGGTCGGCGAATCGGGCAGGAACTCGACGCGGGCGACCATGAATGGCAAGCCGCTCTGCCAGTCGAGCACGCGGAAGCGGCGCTCGCCTTGCACGACGAGGTGATGAGTGCCGTCCTGGCCGGTGACATAGCGCACGATGCTCGCGACCGTGCCGACCTTGTGCAGGTCGCGCCCGGTCGGCGACTGCAGGTCTGGATCCTGCTGCAGCAGGAAGCCGACCTTGCGCTCCGCGCGCACCGCTTCCTGCGCGGCGGCGAGCGAGCGCTCACGGTTGATTGCGACCGGCACGACGGTGCCAGGGAACAACACCAGGTTGCGGACCGGCACGATGATCAGCATGTCGTCCGAGACCAAGGAGGCCACGGCGTCAGAGGTGTCGTTGGTGCGTTCCGACGATTGATCCGAATGAGTCATGAGTTCTCCGCTCAGCGCAGAATGAAGCGCAGGACCAGGCATCCGTTCGTGTAACTTCGTTCCGTCAGCTCGTAGCGCGCCGCGGGCAACGCAATTCGCCGCTCGAAGCGCCCGTATGGGATCTCCAGCCGATGTAACGCCGTTGCGTGCCGCTGCACCGGCAGGGCGCGCGCCGCCGTCACCACCAACAAGCCGCCTTCTGCGTGCACGTCGATGTGATCCGGCGAAACGCCCGGCACGGCCACCGTCACCTCCACTTGCTCCCCATAAGCCACGATGTCTACGGGGGGTTCCCAGCGCGGCTGGGCCTCCACGGCGCGGCCAAAGCGGAAGAACTGACGTTGCAGTCGTTGCGCCTGCTCGAGCATTTCGCACGCTTCGGCCCACATCCATGCGGGCGGGTTACGGATGGCCATAGCTAAAGATCCCTGTGGGACATGGCGGGTTAGGTGGGGTCAGGTGGGGCAGAGTCAAGAAGCGGCTGCGGCTATGCTAGGTTCCATGCCTCGACGCGCCTTCGACGCCGACTTCTACCGCCGCTTCTACCTGGATCCGCGCACGCAAGTGTCGAGTCGCGTCGAAACGGTCGAGCGCGCCAGGACCGTCGCCCGGCTCGTCGAGCATCTCGACATTCCCGTGCGCGCCATCCTCGATGCGGGTTGCGGACTCGGCTGGATGCGCCGCCCGCTGCTGCGCGCGTTTCCGCGTGCGACCTACACCGGTCTCGAATTGAGCCGTCATGTCTGCGAGCGCTACGGCTGGACGCACGCATCGATTGCGTCGTATCGCACGCGGAAGCGCTTCGACCTGGTGGTCTGCGACGACGTGCTGCAGTACCTCACTGACGTGGAGGCTGCGCGCGCAATTGCCAACCTCGGCCGGCTGTGCCGCGGCGCGTTGTTCCTGCAGGCGCCGACCCGCGAAGACTGGCAACGCAATGCCGATCGCTCGTGCAGTGACGAAGATATTCACCTGCGCCCGACGTCTTGGTATCGCCTGCGCCTGGCGCGCCGCTTCCGCCATGCCGGCTTCGGACTCTATGTACGTCGGAACCTACCGGTGCTGCAGTGGGAGCTGGCCCGGGCCGAGCAGTAGCGCCCGGCATTAGAACGAAAGGGCAGCTCGATATTCCCGCCGCCCAACCCTGTCACTTTCTGGTCCGTTGCATCGTCATCGTACGCAGGCGTCGCTTTTTTTCACGCCGCCTTCACGCCGGCTACGACTGTTCTCTCACGGGACGGTCCTAATCTGCGTCACGTGCTCGATGCGAAGCGTATTCACCGGTCGAATGGCTGCATTCACCGGTGGGACGCATCCGGCGGATCGAAAACTGCGTAAGCAGCCCATCGATTCCACACGCGGCGGTCATGAATGTCATTCCCGCCGCGGCGTTTATCGCCGGCGCCGCTTCGCAGAAAGTAGCACCCGACGAAAGAGTGAATGGGTACAAGGCAGATCGTGTCATGGAGTCCGCAAAACAACTCAAGCTCGTTGCACTCGCCGTGCTGGCCGCGGCGCTGATCCTGCCGGTGTCACACGCCAGCGCGCAGGATGATGCCTGGCACACATTTGCGCCCGAGCGCGAGATCAGCGGCGTGCGCGTGCACATCGACAACGACTTGTTCGCGGGCCGTAATCTCGATCGCGACTACACCGGCGGGCTGGCGATCACACTGTCCGGGACTCAGGCGCGCGACGGCTTGCTGTCGCTCGACCCGGTGCTCGCGAGCATCGACGGCTTGTTCGAGCGCACTCCTGCAGCGAGCGTCCGCCACGCGCGCCAGATCGGCCTGATTGCCTTCACTCCGAGCGACATCATTACCTCCGAGGCACAGCAGGCCGATCGGCCTTACGCGAGCCTGCTGTTTGCCTCGAACGGTCGCGTGCGTGTCGACGCCGACGACCGCGGCGCCTGGTCCAGCAGCCTGACCGTGGGCTTGCTCGGAATGCACCTGGCCGAGGCGTTGCACGACGTCGTGCACGAGGCAGTGGGATCGGAGAAGCCGCAGGGCTACGACCATCAGATTTCCGCCGGCGGCGAGCCGACGGTGCGTTACATGATCGCGCGTCACGACCTCGTGTACGCGGACCCGACCGGTCACGTCGATGTGAAGACGACGGTCGAGGGCAGCGTGGGTTTCCTCACCGAGACCAGCGCGGGTGTGTCGATGCGCATCGGCCGCTTCGATACGCCGTGGTGGAGCTTCGCGCCGGAGCTGGCGGACTACATCGCCGCGCCGACGCCGGTGGAATCGCTCGGCGTGCAGCACGAGGTCTATGTCTTCGCCGGCGCCCGGGTCACGGCGCGCGCTTACAACGCGTTCCTGCAAGGCCAGTTCCGGCACAGCGACGTGCGCTACTCGTACGATGAGATCGAGCCGCTGGTCGGGCATGCCTGGATTGGCGTGATGACCCAACTGTTTTCGAATACCGAGCTGAGCTATGCGCTGCACTACCAGACTGCCGAGCTGAAGGACGGCAAGGCCGCCCGCGACGCGTTCTGGGGCGGCGTGCAGCTCGCCCACTCGTTCTGATTTCTCCGCTGTTTCCCTGACCCCCTGACTGGCCCGCTTCGGCGGGCCTTTTTTTGAGCCACCCCAAGAAATCGCATCATTAACTGCGGGCTTTGGAGTGTCGGTGGAAGCGATTTCTCGGGGACCCCGGCGAGAGCGGAGTTCAGAGGACAGAGCGTAGCTCGCGGGCTAGGGCTTGCGTCGACTACGTTGCGGCACCTTCACACCTCTGAGCCCGGTGTGTTGCGTGCGGATCGGCTTCGACTGCTGCGTCCTGCTGTTCGCCGCTTTGCGCTTGCCTTCGGGCGTCGTGCCGGTGCCGACGGGTTGCCACGCGGGGATCAGGTGGTGCTTGCCGGGCCCGATGAGGTCGGCGCGGCCCATGCGGCGCAAAGCTTCGCGCAGCATGGGCCAGTTGTTCGCGTCGTGCCAGCGCAGGAAAGCCTTGTGCAGTCGTCGCACCTTGAGGCCCTTGGGGATGTGCACCTCATCGCTGCCATGCGTGACCTTGCGCAGCGGGTTCTTGCCCGAGTGCCACATGGCCGTCGCGGTCGCCATCGGCGAGGGCAGGAACGCCTGCACCTGGTCGGCGCGATAGCCGTTCTTCTTCAGCCACAGCGCCAGCTCCAGCATGTCCTCGTCGCTCGTGCCCGGATGGGCGGCGATGAAGTACGGGATCAAGTACTGCTCCTTGCCCGCCTCCTTCGAGTACTTCTCGAACAGCTCCTTGAAGCGGAAGTACGTGCCGACGCCGGGCTTCATCATCTTCGACAGCGGCCCTTCGCCGATTGCCTCCGGTGCGATCTTCAGATAGCCGCCGACGTGATGCTGGACCAGCTCCTTCACGTACTCGGGCGACTCGACCGCAAGGTCGTAGCGCACGCCGGAGCCGATCAGTACTTTGCGAATGCCGGGCAGCGTGCGCGCGCGCCGATACAGCTTGATCAGCGGCATGTGATCGGTGTTGAGGTTCGGGCAGATCCCCGGATAGACGCACGAGGGCCGGCGGCACGCGGCCTCGATCTCGCGCGACTTGCAGGCGAGCCGGTACATGTTCGCGGTCGGTCCGCCGAGGTCGGAGATCACGCCGGTGAAACCGGGCACCGTGTCGCGCACGGTCTCGATCTCCTTGATGATCGATTCCTCCGAGCGGCTCTGGATGATGCGACCCTCGTGCTCGGTGATCGAGCAGAAGGTGCAGCCGCCGAAGCAGCCGCGCTGGATCGCGATCGAGAAGCGGATCATCTGATACGCGGGGATCTTCGCCTTCCCGTAGAACGGGTGCGGCACGCGCCGATACGGCAGCTCGTAGATCGCATCCATTTCCTTCGTCGTCAGCGGCAGCGGCGGCGGATTCAGCCACACGTCGACGTCACCGTGACGCTGCACGAGCGCGCGCGCGTTACCCGGATTCGATTCGAGATGCAGGATGCGCGAGGCGTGCGCGTACAGGACCGGATCGTCGCGCACCGCTTCGTGCGGCGGCATGCGGATGACGGAATGCTCGCGCTGCGACGTCGGCACGTGGCGATAGAAGCGAACGACTTTGACGGACTGTGGCGGGCTCGGCTCCGCGGTTTGGCAAGGAGCCGTCGTCTGCGGCTTCGTCGCCTCCATCGCGTACGGATCCACCGGCGGGTTCAACTTGCCGGGCTCGTCGATGGAAGTCGAATCGATTTCCGTCCAGCCTTCCGGCGTCGCGTGACGCACGAATGCAGTGCCGCGCAAATCCGTGATCTCGTCGATGCGCTCGCCTTTCGCCAGCCGATGTGCGACTTCGACGAGCTGCCGTTCGGCGTTGCCGTACATCAGCAGATCCGCCTTCGCATCGAGCAGGATCGAGCGCCGCACCTTCTCCGACCAGTAGTCGAAGTGCGCGATGCGCCGCAGGCTCGCTTCGATGCCGCCGACCACGATCGGCACGTCCGTGAACGCTTCGCGTGCACGCTGTGCGTAGACGATCACCGAGCGGTCGGGACGCTGGCCGCCCGCGCCGTCCGGCGTGTAGGCATCGTCGCTGCGGATGCGGCGATCCGCGGTGTAGCGGTTCACCATCGAGTCCATGTTGCCGGCGGTGATGCCGAAGAACAGGTTCGGCCGGCCGAGCCGCGCGAAGTCAGCGGCCGAGCGCCAGTCCGGCTGCGCGATGATGCCGACGCGGAAGCCTTGCGCTTCCAGTACCCGTCCGACGATTGCCATGCCGAAGCTCGGATGGTCGACGTAGGCGTCACCGGTCACGATGATGATGTCGCAGCTGTCCCAGCCAAGTGCGTCCATTTCCTCGCGCGACATGGGCAGGAATGGAGCGGTCCCGAAGCGGGACGCCCAGTACTTGCGATAGGAGAAGAGGTCGCGTGCCGGCAGCATGGGGCGCGGATGATAGCTGACCAGGCTGGCGGCGACAGCCGTTAGCAGGGTCTCCCCGGACAAGTGCCGGTCAAGGCCTTTTTGCGCTGCGCCGGGCTGACGGTCGAGACGTAAGGAGAATCCCGGTCGAAGAAGCGCCAGGGCTTGAGCGCCCAGTCGCCGGCGTAGTCGACGCCAATGCGCTCGCTGCGCGCGACCTGCGGCCGCCGATACGCTGCCGGCCGCTCGATCCATAGAGGGGCTTGTCGGAGGCTGACCCCGTTCAGTGCCCGGTCGATGTGCATTGCACGGCAGAGCAGGCCCGGGCCGTGTGTAGTGGCTCCGATTCCGGCGACCGGCTCCAGCGCGCGTATCAGCACCGCATGCGGCACACCTTCTGCAGCGGTCACGACATTGAGGCAGTTCCAGAATCCATAGATGAAATAGACGTACGCGTGGCCGGGTGGCCCGAACATCACTTCGGTGCGCTTGGTGCGGCCGCGCGCGGAATGGGCGGCGAGGTCGCGCGGTCCCTTGTACGCCTCGGTCTCTACGATCCGGCCGACCTGCCGCCCCGCTGGACCGGCATGCACCAGATGCATGCCGAGCAGATCGCGCGCGACCAGCAGCGTTTCGCGCGAGTAGAAGGAGAGGGGCAGAGGGGTGGCTGGCGCGGGCATCGCGGCAGCTCTTATATAAGAGAAGGTTGTCGGGCTAAAGCCCGACCTACGACAGACGAGACGGTAGGTCGGGCTTCAGCCCGACACTCTCTACTCCGCCGCCGGCCAGTGCGCGGCGACCTGCATGACGTCGAGCTCGGCCGTGCCGGCCGCTGCGTCGAGCGAGCGCACCTTGATGCGCATGAAGTCGAGCGAGCTGCCTTTCTCGAAGTAGTGGAACACCGAGCTGCGGGACTCGTCGCGCAGCGCCCGCGGCACGATGAATTCGTTGGTGGATTGTTCCTGCACCAGGGGACCGCAGCTGACGCGCGTGCCGCCGAACGCAACCGAGATGTGCGCGGCGTCCGCCATGCGCACGACCGACTTCAGCGTGATGCGAAAGCGCGGCTCCATGCCTTCGGGCGTCTCGAGGATGTCGACGTGCTCGCCTGCCGTCAGGCGCACGATCTTGCGGCGCCGATCGACCCGCTGCGAGTCGGAGACGCGAACAGTGGGAGCATCGTTGTAAAGGATCTTGCCTGGTGCAGCTGCGGCGGCGCGTTGTACTGCGAGCGCAGTGGCGGCGCGCTGTCGATGCACATAAAAGGCGGCGACCAGGCCACCAGTGATGGTGACAGCGAGGCAGAGCAGCAGCGGCAGTTGCGCAAAAACGAGCGAGCTGGAATCCATACCGACGAATCCGTGAACGGCAACTCTCTACAGGTATCGGCAGCGCAGTGCGTTACTCGATGTGACCCGCGTCGAGTTTCGCTCATCGCGCTGCGCAGCGGCGTTGACACGCATCACAGGCAGCGCTCCCGCGCACTTAACAAAACCCGTATTTTCGCCGCAGGGCGGGCTTCAGCCCGACTTCCCTCCTGTCGGGCTGAAGCCCGACCTACCGTCACCACTCGGGTTGCGCCGGGTCAGCTCGCGACCTACTCTCTCGCGTTCGATTTCTTCGCTCGACCGGGAGTGTTCATGCATACAGATCCCCGTCGCGCCCGCTGGTCGGGTGCGCTCGCCGCTCCGCTTCTCGTGCTAGGCCTGCTCTCGCTCGGCGCTTGTAAAAAACGCGAGCCGGCACCCGCACCGGAGCCGCAAAGCGGCCCGATCTCGCCCGAGGCGAAGACCGCCGCCGGCCAGATCACAGCCGACTACCTCCGTGCACAGATTGCGAAATTGTCCTCGGACGAATTCGAGGGCCGCGGGCCCGCGACGCCCGGCGACGTCAAAGCGCGCGATTACATCGTCGAGCAGCTGAAGCAGATCGGCTTCGAGCCGGGCGGAGCGGACGGCGGCTGGCAGCAGCCGTTCGACGTCGTCGGCATCACCGCGGAAATGCCGAAGACGTGGACCTTCAGCAAGGGCGGCAAGAAGGCGTCCTTCAAGTGGTGGGACCAGTACATCGCGGGCAGCGGCGTGCAGACCGAGAAGGGCGCGGTGAAGAACGCCGAGGTCGTGTTCGTCGGTTACGGCATCCAGGCGCCGGAGTACGGCTGGGACGACTTCAAGGGCCAGGACCTCAAGGGCAAAGTGCTGTTGATGCTGAACAACGATCCCGACTGGGATCCGAACCTGTTCGCCGGCAACACGCGGCTCTACTACGGCCGCTGGGTCTACAAATATGAGAGCGCTGCACGGCAGGGCGCTGCGGGCGCGATCATCGTACACACCACCCCGTCGGCGGGCTACCCGTTCCAGGTCGTGCAGACCTCGTGGAGCGGCGAGCAGGTCGAGGTGCCGGCCGAAAGCGAGCCGCGCATCCAGGTGAAGGCGTGGATGACCGAGGACGCCTCGCGGCAGCTCGTGAAGCTCGCGGGCCAGGATCTCGACAAGCTGATCGAGTCGGCGAAGTCGAAGGACTTCAAGCCGGTGCCACTCGGCATCACTACTTCGCTCAACTTCAAAAACGAGCTCAAGAAGTCGCAGACGGCGAACGTTTACGGCGTGCTGAAGGGCAGCGATCCGCAGCTCAGCAACGAGTACGTGATCCTGACTGCGCATCACGATCATCTCGGCGTCGGCGAGCCGGATGCGGAGGGCGACAAGATCTACAACGGCGCGATGGACAACGCGTCGGGCGTGGCGCAGGTGCTGGCGATGGGCAAGGCGTTCAAGGCGCTGCCGACACCGCCGAAACGCTCGATCATGCTGCTGCTGGTCGCGGCCGAGGAGCAGGGGCTGCTCGGCTCGAAGTACTACGCGACGCATCCGACGATCGAGCCCGGCAAGATCGCTGCGAACATCAACTACGACGGCGGCAACATCTGGGGCCGCACCAAGGACATCATCTTCGTCGGCAAGGGCAAGTCGACGATCGACGAGTACGTCGAAGCGCTCGCCCGGGAGCAGGGACGTCACGTGGTGCCGGACCAGTTCCCGGATCGCGGCTTCTTCTACCGCTCCGACCAGTTCAGCTTCGCGAAGATCGGCGTGCCTGCGCTGTATCTCGACGCCGGCACCGAGTTCGTCGACAAGCCGGCGGAGTGGGGCAAGCAGGTGCACGAGGAGTACGAGCAGAAGCACTATCACCAGCCGTCCGACGAGATCCAGGACAGCTGGAACTACGATGGCATGATCGAGGACGCGCAGCTGGGCTTCTATGTCGGCGTGAACGTCGCGAACGCGCCGGCCGCGCCGACCTGGGTGCCGGGCGACGAGTTCGAGGCCGCACGCAAGTCGGCGCTCGAGCAGGTGCAGAGGGAATAGGGAGCAGAGTCGGGCTGAAGCCCGACCTACAGAGATCCTGTAGGTCGGACTTCAGTCCGACACCTACTGCGCCGGCTGAATGATGAAGCCGGCGCGCGGGAAGTGCACCGCGACTTCGCCGACCCGCGGGTCGATCCGCTTGATCACCACTTCGTAAGTCGAGAGCGAGATCAGCTCGCCCACCACCGGATCGCGCCCGATGTCGTCGGGCGTGACCTGCACGCGCATGCCGGGCTTGCGGCCGAACGGATCGTTGGCGTCTGGATGCTCTTCCACTCGCGGCGTCGCTGCCTTCGCGACGCCCAACGCTTCCTGCGAGCTCAGCTCGCTCGGCTGGCCGTGGCCGATGCGCTCCATGCGTTGCATCCATGCGCGCAGCTTCGGCAATTCGCCGAGCGGCGGCGTCGTGTTGCTCACGTTGGAGCTGATGAACCAGCACAAGTGATGCGCCGAGCAGTCGACCAGCGTCGGATGCTCGCCGCACAGAAACGCGCGGCCGTCGACCAGCATCGCTTCGAGCCACGCGAACTGCGGGCGCAGCTGGTCGAGCAGCATCGGCACGGCGGCCTTCAGGCGGTCGAGGTTCAGCTCGCGGCCCATCAGCCTGGCGCGGTCCTCGGCGAAGCCTTCCGGCAGCATGCGCGGGCTCAGCCCGAACACCATGCCAACGACCGGCGAGAACAGCGTGCGGTCGAGATAGAAGGACAGCGCGTTCGCGGTGCCCGCATCGGTGCCGCGATAGAGACTCGGCTCCGGAAAGCGCCGCTCGAGCTCGCGCACAATGCACTGCGTGTCGCAGTAGATGTCGGCGCCGATCTGCATCACCGGAGTCTTGCGATAGCCGCCGGTCAGCGCCGTGAGATCCGGTTTCGGCATGATCACGGGGATGGTCACCGAGCGCCACGCCAGCCGCTTGATGCCGAGCGCCTGGCGCACCTTCTCGGCGTACGGCGACAACGGATAGTGATGCAGGATGACTTCGCTCATGGCGTCCCCTTAGACGTTCTTGACGCCATCGTAGCTGAGATGACGAGGAGAACGGGGTAAAGTTGGCGCATGAAAACGTCCATCCCTGCAGCCGTGCTGGCTGCGACTCTCACGCTGGCGTGCGCTGGCGCCGCCGCAAAAACCGTCAAGCCGCCGCTGCACGGACAGAACTGGGTCGCAGTGACCGGCAAACCGCTCGCGGCGACCGCAGGCGCGACCATTTTCATCAAGGGCGGCAACGCGGTGGACGCGGCGTGCGCAATGATCGCCGCAACTTCCACGATGTGGGATATGCTGAGCTGGGGCGGCGAGACCCAGGCGCTGATTTACAACCCGCACACGCGCAAGGTCATCGGCGTCAACGCGCTCGGCGCAGCGCCGACCGGCGCCACGCCGGAGTTCTTCAAGAGCAAAGGTTACGAATATCCGCCCGAGTTCGGCCCGCTGGCAGCGGTGACGCCGGGCACGCCCGGCGGGATCATGGTGATGCTCGCCGAGTACGGCAAGCTCAGCCTCGCGGAAGTGCTCGCGCCGGCGATCGAGATGGCGGACGGCTATCCGATCGAAGCGCAGCTCGCGGACACGATCGAGAAGTACAAGGACCAGCTGCGCGAGTGGCCGGAGTCGAAGCGCACGTTCCTCGTTCACGACGGTCAAGGCAAGCGCGCCGCGCCGGTCGCGGGCGAGATCTTCCGGCAGCCGAATCTCGCCGCGACGTTGCGCAAGCTGGTCGAAGCGGAGGCACAGGCGCTCAAGGCCGGCAAGAATCGCAAGCAGGCGATCATGGCGGCCTACGACCGTTTCTATAAAGGCGACATCGCGCAGGAGTTCGCGCGCGGCTCGCAGGAAGTCGGCGGGCTGCACACGCCCGAGGATCTCGCGAACTGGCGCGTTTATCTCGAAGAGCCCGTCAGCACGAACTACAAGGGCATCGAGGTCTACAAGCTGACGCACTGGGTGCAGGGCCCGGTGATGCTGCAGACGCTGAACATCCTCGAGAACTTCGACCTGAAGTCGATGGGCTACAACAGCGCGCGCTACATCCACACGCTGTACCAGGCGATGAATCTCGCGTACGCGGATCGCGACTTCTACTACGGCGATTCGCGCTTCCCGCCCGAAGAGCCGATCCGCGGCCTGCTGTCGAAGGACTACGCGCGCGCACGGGCGAAGCTGCTCAATGAGGACAGCAACGATCCCGACGTGCGGCCGGGCGATCCGTATCCGTTCCAGGGCGCCACGAATCCGTACCGGGAAATGCTCGACAAGTGGCACACCGTCAAGCAGCGGCCCGGCAAGCCGAAGCCGGCCGAGTGGAGCCCGACCGCGCTCGCCGAGTTCGATCGCACGTTCCGCGCCGGTACCACGAGCGTCGAAGCCGCCGACAAGGAAGGGTGGGTCGTGTCGGTGACGCCGAGCGGCGGCTGGGTGCCTGCGGTGATCGCCGGCAAGACCGGCATCGGCATGAGCCAACGCATGCAGAGCTTCGTGCTCGACGCCGCAGAGAATCCGTTCAACGTCGTCGCGCCGGGCAAGCGTCCGCGCGCCACGCTGACGCCGTCCCTGGCGCTGAAGGACGGCAAACCGATGCTGGCCTTCGCAGTGCAGGGCGGCGACACGCAGGACCAGAACCTGCTGCAGTTCTTCCTCAACGTGAGCGAGTTCGGCATGACGGTGCAGGAAGCGGCCGAGGCCGCCAATATCACCAGCTATCAGATGCGCGATTCGTTCGGTGCGCACGAGTCGTTCCCGGGGCGCATGACGCTGACGAATTCGATTCCGGACTGGGTGCGCACCGACCTCATGCGCCGCGGCTACAAGCTCGAGTTCACGCAGGTCAACTCCGGGCCGATCACCGCGATCTACGTCGATCGCGAGCACGGCTCGCTGTGGGGCGCCGCCGCCTACCACGGCGAAGACTATGGAATCGCCTGGTAGGTCGGGCTTCAGCCCGACGATCCGTGCCGCGACGCTCGATGACACCAGCGAGCTGACGAAACTGATCGCGCGCTCGGCCCGTGCGCTGAGCGCCGGCGACTACACCCCGCAGCAAGTCGAAGGTGCGCTGCGCGGTGCGTTCGGCGTCGACACACAGCTGATCCTGGACCGCACATATTTCGTCGCGGAGATCGACGGCAAGCTCGTTGCGTGCGGTGGCTGGAGCAAGCGACGCACGCTGTTCGGCAGCGATGCCCGCAGCGGGCGCGACGCGTCGGAGCTCGATCCTGCGACCGACGCGGCGAAGATCCGCGCGTTCTTCGTCGATCCCGCCTATGCGCGGCGCGGCCTCGGCTCCGCGATTCTCGAGCGCTGCGAAGCGGAAGCGCAGGCCTGCGGCTTCCGGCGTTTCGAGATGATGGCGACGCTGCCCGGCGCGCGGCTCTACGAGCGCTATGGCTACAGCGGCACGCAGCGCATCCAGTACGAAGTGCAGCCCGGCGTTACTATAGAATTCATACCGATGACAAAAGAATTGTCAGGCTAAAGCCTGACTTCTGGGGGTCGCATGATTCGCTCGACGATGCAGCGGGTGCCGCTGTCCAGCAACACGCTGCTGGAGCGCGCCGGCAAGATCTACCCGCACTCCGAAGTCGTCAGCCGGCTGCCCGACAAATCCTTGCATCGCTATCGCTTCGCGGATTTCTACCGCCGCTCGCGCCAGCTCGCCTCCGCGCTGCTCGGGGCGGGGCTGAAGAAGGGCGATCGCGTCGCGACGCTCAGCTGGAATCACTACGCGCATTTCGAATGCTATTTCGGCATTCCCGCCGCCGGCGGCGTGACGCACACGCTCAACCTGCGGCTGGCGCCGGAGGAGATCGCCTGGATCGCGAACCACGCCGAGGATCGTTTCGTCATCGTCGACGACGTGCTGCTGCCGCTGCTCGCGAAGCTCAAGGACCAGGTGAAGTTCGAGAAGGTCATCGTCGTGCCGCTCACAGGCGCACCGGTGCCCGCGCCGTATCTCGACTACGAAAAGTTCCTTGCCGACGCGCCGGCCGGCTTCGAGTATCCCGAGCACGACGAGGATGACCCGATCGCGATGTGCTACACGTCGGGCACGACCGGCCGGCCGAAAGGCGTCGTGTACTCGCATCGCTCGATGGTGCTGCACACGCTGGTCGGCAATCAGCCCGATC
>Ga0075429_100003862_pt1 | contig 12797 bp, 6 predicted proteins | sample RhiMetdeltSRZDD3_FD_75295 | JGI IMG/M metagenome (GOLD analysis project Ga0075429, IMG submission 75295) | Populus rhizosphere microbial communities from Tennessee, USA - Rhizosphere MetaG P. deltoides SRZDD3 | ecosystem: Host-associated > Plants > Roots > Rhizosphere > Soil | place: USA...
TGGCCGGGCCACCGAACCGTTCACCCAGATCGGCACCGTGCGGTGGCAGATCGGCAACGAGCCGCTGAGCCCGGTCGACAGCGTCATCGACGGCCGGTGGCAGGTGGCGAACATTCCGGTACCGGCCGGACGGCACCCTCTCACGTTCGTGGCCACCGATCCGTTCAACAGCAGCGGCAGCAGCACCGTCGACATGTTGGTTCGGGTACCTATCGACCCCGGCGAGCGCGACCGCGTCTTCGCGCAGACCTCGTACCTGAACGAGCTGCTGGGGCTCGCTCAGCGGTACATCACCGTCGACGGCGCACCGCCGGGCCCGTCCCGGGCCGATCTGGAGGCGCGGCTGCACCAGCCGCTCGACGGGCTGACCCGGGCCGCGGCGTTCCGGGCCGCCACCGCGGACGTCTCGCAGACGCGAGTGGCGGTGGAGGTGCTGCGCGGCATCATCCCGCCAAGCACCACTGTGGACATTGACCAGCGGCACCGAGAACTGGCCTACGAGGCGCTGATCCGCGCGCTCGGCACCTCCGTCGAGGAGCTGCGGCTGGCCAGAACAGCCGACCAGCCACAGCGGGTGGCGCTCGCCGAGCGGCTCGGGCTCGACCTGGAGCCGACCCGCCCGGACCAGCTCGACCGGATCAGCATCGCGGCCGTCGACCTCACCGACGACAACCTCGCGCAGATCTTCGGGTACCAGCCGCCGGTGCCGGTGCCGCTGGAGGGTACGCCGCCGGGAACGGCCGGCCTGCTGCTCGCCCAGCAGGCAGCGCTGCGGCGCGCCTGGCGGTCCACGGACGAGCGGGAACGGGACAACCCCTCAGCGCCCAAGCCGCTGATCCTGCCGGACCTGCTCACAGATGCGGACTTCGTCAGCGCCGACCCCGGCTCGCCCGCGCGTCTACTGTGGACGAATCGGACGGCGGCCCAGTCCGAGCTGCGGACCGAGATCCGGGCCGCCCTGGCCGGCAGTAACCGTACCCAGGCCGGGTTCGACGCGGCGGTCGCGCGCTACGTCGGCCCGATCAACCTGCCCGACCTCGCCGCACGCGACCGCACGGGCGAGGACGTGGCCACCGCCCTCGCCGCCGTAGGACTGGACAAGCCGGCCCTGCGCCGGCTGGACCGGCTGCGCAGCCTGATCCCCGCCGGCCAGCTCGGCGGCGAGGAGTGGGACGAGATCGCCACGCTCCTGCTGGCCGTGACCGCGCGGCAGCAGTACGGGCAGTGGCGCCGCGAGGAAGTGGAGCGCGGCATCGTCCTGGATCCGGCCGTCTTCACGGTCCGCACCGACGCGGCCGCTACCCCCACCGGCTGGCGGCCGGCCCTCGCCGCGCGCTCGGCGCAGTTCACACAGCTCACCCACGCGCTGCCCGCCGCGGTCGCCCAGGCCGAACAGGCGGTCCTGCCCCAGCTGCGGGACGCATTGATCGCCGCGATCGGCGCCAGGCAGCCCGTACCCGAAAGCTTCGACGCGGCCGCCGAGCGGCTGTCCCGGGCGCTCTCCTTCGACCTGCGCGTCCACCGGGACCGGCGCACGACCCGGGTGGGGCAGGCGGTCGAGTCGTTGCAGGAACTGTTCACCACCGCGCGGTCCGGCAGCTACCGGCCCGATCTCGGCGTACCGGTGCTGCGCATCACCGGCGAGGACAACTTCGACCTGGAATGGCTCTGGCTACTGACCTACGACCGCTGGCTGGCCGCGATGCGCGGGTTCGCGTACCCGGAAAACCAGCTACAGCCGCAGCTCTACATCGCCGAGAATGCCGGCTCCGGCCTGGTGCTGGAACCGACCCAGGCGTACACCGACTTCATCAAGGCGCTGTCCGCCCTCGCCAGTCCCACACCCGACCAGGTACGCACCCTGGCCCGGAACTACCTCGACGCGCTGCCGGGAGACGTGCGGCCAGACGGCGTGACGCTGACCGAACACCTCACCAACGCCGAACTCGCCGCCCGGCAAGGCCTATGCATCACGCTCGTCGAGCGAGCGCAAGGCCCGACCCCGTTCACCGCCGAGGAGCAGATACCGCAGCACATCCGGGAGATCTTCTGGCTGGTACCGGTGGCCGCCGCGCGCAAACTGCACGCCGCCGCGCAGTACGTGGCCGCGCTCGACTGGTTCCGGACGGTCTTCGCGTACCATCTGCCGCCGGACCGGCGGCTGATCTACTACGGGCTGGCCCTGGAGCAGAACACCACCTCGGACTACGGGCGGCTGCCGGAGTGGCTGGCCCAGGTGAAGGAACTCAACCCGCACTTCACGGCTCGCAAACGCCGTGGCGCGTACACCAGAGCCACCGCCCTGGCACAGGTGCAGTGCCTGCTGGATTCCGCCGACGCGGAGTTCGTCAAGAGCACGACCGACTCCCGAGCCCGCGCGATCGCCCTGTACCAGACCGCGCACGACGTGCTGCTGCTCGAGGAGGTCATACCAGAGCAGGGGCAGACGGTGCCCTTCCCGCTGAACCCCGTCTGGCAGTCGCTGTCGACGCTTGCCGACGTGGGCCTCGCCAAGGTGCACGCCGGCTTCGACGTCGGCGGGCAGCCCGACCCGAGCCGCACCAACGGCGCCAACGCGCTGCCCAGCCCGTTCCGGTACAGCGTGCTGGTGGAGCGGGCCAAGACGCTGGTCGGTATCGCGCAGCAGGTGGAGACCGCGTACCTGTCCGCGCTGGAGCGCCGGGACGGGGAGAACTACGCCCTGCTGCTGGCTGGCCGGGATCTGCAGGTGGCCGCCGGGCAACTGGTGGCGCAGGACCTGCGGGTCGACGTCGCCGCGACCGGTGTGGCGCAGGCCGGCCTGCAACGCGACCGCGCCCAGTTGCAGTTCGACACCTACGACGGCTGGCTGCGCGGCGGGCTCAACGACGCCGAGCGGACCGCGATGGACGCGCTGCGCCTCGCGGAGGGTCTGCACGCCGCGGCCGGGCTGGCCCAGCTCGCCGGCAGCCTCGATTGGTGGGACGCGGGCGGTAACCTGGCCGGTGCGTTGTCCGAAGCGGCGTCAGCGGTCTCGACCGAGGCGCAGATCCAGCAGACCAGGGCGAGCTACGAACGGCGCGCCGAGGAATGGGAGCTCCACCGGGACCTGGCCGCCAAGGACCAACAGTTCGCGGAGAGCCAGATCACCGGTGCGCAACTACAGCAGCAGGTTGCCGTCCAGGAGCGGCAAGTGGCTTCCGACCAGCTCGCCCATGCCCATGCGGTGGCCGAGTTCCTGGCGACGAAGTTCACCAACGCCGAGCTGTACGACTGGATGAGCGGCGTGCTCGGCCGGGTGTACGCGTTCTTCCTGCAACGCGCGACCGCGCTGGCCAAGCTCGCTCAGGCACAGCTGGCGTTCGAACGCCAGGAGGTGGTCAGCGGCTTCATCGCCGCCGACTACTGGCAGCCGGCACCGGCGCAGAACGTGGGTACCACCAACCGGCGCGGCATCACCGGATCGGCCCGGCTGCTGGAAGACGTCTTCCAGCTCGACCAGCACGCCTTCGACACCGACCGGCGCAAGCTGCACCTGACCCAGACCATCTCGGTGTCGCAGCTCGCCGCGTTCGAGCTGGAGCAGTTCCGCCAGACCGGAGTGCTGGTGTTCGCGACGCCGGAAACACTCTTCGACAGTGAATACCCCGGGCACTATCTGCGCCTGATCAAACGGGTCAGTGTGTCGCTGATCGCGCTGCTGCCGGTACCGCGCGGCCTGCGGGCCACACTGTCGGCATCCGGGATCTCCCGCGCGGTGGTCCGGCGCGACTCGTTCCAGTCCGTGGTGCTACTGCGGGAACCGGAGTCGATCGCGTTCACCACCCCGATCAACGCCAGCGGGCTGTTCCAGCTCGAACAGGAAGGAGCGATGCTACTGCCCTTCGAAGGCATGGGAGTCGACACCGTCTGGCGCCTCGACCTGCCGAAGGCGGCCAACCCCTTCGACTACCGCAGCATCGCCGACATGCTGCTGACCATCGAGTACACCGCCCTGGACAACGCCGAATACCGCGAGCAGGTGATCCGGTCGCTCGACCGCAGGTTCAGCGGCGACCGCTCATTCAGCATCCGCAACGACTTCCCCGACGTCTGGTACGACCTCAACAACCCCGACAAGGTGGAGGATCCGGCCCGCCGGATGCGCGCCGTGCTGTCGGTGACCGCAACCGACCTGCCACCGCACATCGCCGACCTGACCGTCGCGCACCTCACCCTCTTCGCCGTCCGCGACGACGCCCTCGTCAACGAGTTGACGGTCACCGCGCTGCGCCACACCGGAGCCGCCGGCACCATCGAGACCGGCGAGGTGCGCACCGTGGGCGGTATTGTGACCACCCGCCGCTCGAGCGGCGCGCCATGGCAGGTGTTCGCAGGCGACGACCCCGCCGGCAGCTGGGAGATCCAGCTCGAAGACACCGACGCCGTCCGGTCCTGGTTCACCGGCGAGCTGATCCACGACATCGTGCTCGTGTTGACGCTGTCGGGTACCACACCGGCCTGGTCCTGACGGAACATGCGGCGGGCCGTCATGTCGGGCGGCCCTCCGCTCCGCGTGTCAGGCTGACGCTGCAGTGCCCGACTTGCGGGCGGCCCACAGGTCTTCCACAGGCCATTGTCTGGCCCAGTCGGCGGTCGCGACGTCGTAGTACTCGTGCGTCTGAGCGCCCTCTGGGGCGTACAGCTCGTGAAGTGCCTCCACCACAAACCCGTTGGTGGCCAGGATACGGATCCACTCGCCATGGCCGGGATGGAACTCGACCCCACCGGTCGACCACTGCACCCGGTACATTCCGCGCTGCGGGCGCATCAGCGACCGCTCCGCGTACCCTTCCTCGTCCGGCACGCACAGCGTCACGAGGACGCTGTTGGTAAGGAACACCAGACGTCCGTCCGGTCGTAACAGTCGCGCCGCCTCTGCCACCCAGCGGTACGGGTCACACCACAGACTCGCTCCGTACTCCGATACTGCCAAGTCGAAGCTTGCTGAGGGCAGCGGTACGTCTTGGGCGTCTGCCTCGATCAACGGAAATGAGACACCGAACTGCTCCTGGCAACGGCGAGCCGTGTCTAGTTGGGCCGGGGTCACGTCGACACCGACCGGGCGGGCGCCGCGTCCGGCGAGCCAAGCGGAGAAGTACGCGGTGCCGCAACCCAACTCGACCACGTCCAGGCCTGTGACATCGCCAAGGACCCCGAGCCGGCTTTCGGGTACGTTGAACAGCCCCCAGGTGATCTCATCACTGGCCCAGGCGCGAAAGGCTTGCGCATCGGTGAACTCAGCGTTCGATCGCGTCCAGACCTCACGATTGAGCGCCGCGTCGCCGCGATCTGGCCGGCAGTTATTGGCCGAGCAAATTCGGTTGATCCGCCGGTCGCCGGCGCGAGATAGGCGGTGACAGTGCTGGTCGCCGGATCGGCCCGCTCGGCGCTACCAGGATGGACGGGCCTGGTCTTGGCGCGTAGCGTGCCGAGACGAGAGCGTCTCGTGTTCGTCTATGTCGCCGCCGTGCCGATGCCCGCCGGACAGAGGAGTTTGCGATGCTCAAGCGCTGGCTCGCCGTACTCGTCGTTGCCCTACTGCCGGTCACCGTCGCGAACGCGCCGGCCAGCGCGGAGCCTTCCGGTGTCGTGCGGCTGCCCGGGTTGCACGCGCCGGCGTTCGTGATAAGGGACGTCGACGGCATAGCCCATCTACGCGCCGCCAACCAGCACGATCTCGCCTTCCTACAGGGTTGGGTACACGCAAGCGACCGGCTGTTCCAGATGGACGTGACCCGGCGGCAGGCTTCGGGCACGCTCGCCGAGCTACTCGGGCCGGCCGCGCTTGGCTCCGATGTGGAGACTCGCACAATCGGCCTGCGCCGCGCGGCCGAGCGCAGCCTGCCGGTTCAGTCGCCGGAGGGCAGGGTCGCACTCGACGCGTACGCCGAGGGCGTCAATGCCTGGCTCGCCCGCAACCCGTTGCCGGCGCAGTACGGGGCGCTGCAACTGACCAGCGTCGCGCCGTGGACGTCGGTGGACACGATCGTTATCGGCAAGGCGATCGCGTTCAGCCTCTCGTTCGACTTGGACATCGAGTTGACCGTTGTCGCGCAGACGTACCGGGCGGTGGGGCAGGCGGTCGGCTTCGACGGGGACGCGCTGTTCCGCGAGGATCTGTTCCGTTCGCAGCCGTTCAGCGACGCTTCGACCGTGCCGGACGCGACCGGCACGGCACTCGGCTCGCTGGATGAGGCCTCCGTGGCCGTGGCGAGGACTCCGCTCGCCGAACCGGCCCTCGCGCTCGCCCGGGACTACCAGCGACGGGTCGACGCCACGCCGTTCCTCGCGCGCGCCGCAGATCGCTCGTTCACGCTCGGTTCCAACGAATGGGTCATCGCCGGCCGGCACACCGCGACGGGCCGACCGATCCTGGCCAACGACCCGCACCTGGCGCTCGACGCCCCGTCGACGTTCTACCCGATCGCGCTGCAGAGTGGATCCCTCGACGTGCAGGGGGAGGGGTTCGCCGGGACGCCCTACGTCATCCTCGGCCACAACCGCCGGATCGCCTGGGGTGCCACGACGAACCCGATGGACGTGACCGACACCTATATCGAGCAGGTTCGGCCGGACCCGACATCGCCCAGCGGCCTGGCTACCGTCTACAATGGACATTTGGAGCACGTGCTCGCGGTGCCGGAGACGTTCCGGGTCAACACGCGCTCACCCGCCGGTGTTGTCGTCGTGCCGCCCGGCGGTGGGGTGCCGGCGGCCACGCTGATCGTGCCGCGGCGTAACAACGGCCCGATCGTCTCGCTAAACGCTGCGGCGGGCACCGCGCTGTCGGTGCAGTACGCGGGCTTCTCACCGACCCGCGAGCTGGACACGTTCCGGCTGTTCAACCGGGCGCGTGACCTCGATGACTTCCGGCACGCGCTGACGTTCTTCGACGTCGGGTCGCAGAACTGGGCGTACGCCGACGTCGCCGGACACATCGCATACTTCGCCAGCGGCGAGATGCCGCTGCGCGAGGACTTGGAGGCGGGCACGGTCGACGGTGCGCCGCCCTACTTCCTGCGCGACGGTACCGGCGGCAACGAGTGGCTGCCGGCGGCCGGCCGGCAACCCGGGCAGGCTCTGCCGTACCAGATCCTGCCGCCCGCCGAGATGCCGCACCTGATCGATCCACCAGCCGGCTTCTTCGTCAACGCCAACAACGACCCGGCGGGTACCACGTTGGACAACGACCCGCTCAACCAGCTGCGGCCCACGGGGGGCATCTACTACTTGAACGTGGGCTACGACGGCTTCCGCGGTGGGCGGATCACCCAGCTCGTCCGGGGCGCTATCGACGCTGGCCGATCACTGTCCACAGTCGACATCAAGCGGCAGCAGGCAGATGTAGCGCTCCTCGACGCGCAGTTCTTCACGCCGTACCTCGTCGCAGCGCTGGACCGGGCTCGAATCAGCACCACGCCGGCGCTGGCCGCGCTGGGCGCGGACCCGCGCGTCGTCGAGGCGGTCGGCCGGCTCGGCGGGTGGGACCACACCACGCCGACCGGTATCCCCGAGGGGTACGACTCGTCCGATGTGGACGGCCAGCGAGCGCCACCTGCTACCGACGAGATCGCGGACAGCGTCGCCGCGACGATCTACTCCGTCTGGCGTGGACAGTTCGTCCGCAACGTTATCGACGCACACATCGCGCCCTTCGGCCTTCCCCAGCCGGGCAGCGACGAGGTGATGAAAGCGCTCAAGACGTTGCTGCTGCGGTACGACCAGCGTCACGGCGTCGGTGTCTCCGGACTGGACTTCTTCGCCGTGCCGGGGATCACCGACCCAGCCGACCGGCGCGACGTGCTGCTGCTGAAGAGCCTGGCCGACGCGCTGGGCCTGCTCGCCGGGCCCGCGTTCGCCCCGGCGTTCGGTGGGTCCACCTCGCAGCAGGACTACCGCTGGGGCAGGTTGCACCGGGTGTCGTTCGACGCGGTGCTCGGTCCACCGTGGACGATCCCGACGGCCGGGGGTGCATTCCCCTCCCCGCTACCCGGGCTGACCGGGGTACCCACGGACGGCGGGTTCAACACCGTCGACGCGTCCAGCCACAGCGCCCGCGCAGACTCGGCTGACGAGTTCATGTTCGGCGGTGGGCCCGTGCGCCGGTTCGTCGCGCAGCGCGACCGCGTCGGCATGCGGGCCGACTCGGCGCTGCCCGGCGGCACGAGCGAAACGCTCGGCAGCCCGTACTACCTCAACCTGCTGCCGCGTTGGCTGACCAACGACACGTACCCGATGCGGCTGGCCGCGACCGATCTGGTGCACGGGACCGCGTCGGTGACCCTGTACCTTCCCCGCTGAGCACTGCCGTCCGGTACGTGATTGCCGGCGTCAGCTGCGGGCCCGGCTGGCCGCAGAGTTCGACGTCGCCCTCAACCTGCGTTCGCAGCCCGAACGCCCGAGAGTGTGTGGGTGCCGAAATCTACGATTCGGTTGTGCGGCCAGGGAATACTCGTGGAGAAGGCCGCCGAGTCGATCACGTCGGAGGACCCGGGCGTTGTCGTCGGTGAGCGGATTGGGCAATGGCCGAGCGACGCGGCTTGCTGCAGCCAGCGCCCCCGGACCGCCGGGCCTACGGTCGCCAACCAGGGTCCCGACCGCCGAGGCCGAGCGCGCGGTCGAACAGCGAAGCGTCCGACGGCACGTCGATGACCGGGCCGAACAATCCGTTCCGGTCGAAGCCGGGTTGGGCCGCCTGGGAGGTGAATTCGAACACCGCCTGCGTGCTGGCCGGATCGCAGGTGAACGGCTGCCCGCTGCCGCGGGCGATGTCCCAGCCGTGCAGCACGAGTTCGTCCATGACGACCATGCCCATGGCCTCGGCGGGCATTGTCGCCCCGCCGGCGGTCGTGGTGCCCTCCCAGGCCGCCGGGTCCCGCCAGGCCGCGACGAGCTCGTCGAGCTGCTCGGGGATCCGGGTGCGCCAGTCCGTCGGCAGGTCGTCCACCGACGGTGGGGGCGGCGCCGATCCGCCGGTCCCGGGGATCTTCGCCGCGGCGTCGCGAAACGCGATGGCGAGCGACGACACATGGTCGAGCAGATCGCCGACGCTGACGCCTGCGCACGGCGTTGGTGCGCTGAGCTGGTCGTCCCGGACGCCTAGGACGAGCGCCTTCATCTGTCGGGCTGGGGGTTCGAGGTCGAGCATGCGGCAGCTCCTCCTGGGTAGGGGGTGTGCAGAAGTGCACCTCGCCGTGGCACATGTTTGTTCGAACGTTACCCGTGTGGAGGCGTATTGCGCCTGGTGAGTCACGCGCGAGCGGCAGGTCGACGCCCATCGCCGACCCGGGCGGTCGTGTCGAGTCGCAGCAAGAACATCGTTGTCCCACCGGTGGTCTGTGTCCTGGAGTGCCAGATCCGGTTGGAGCTTCGCCCAGGTGGGCAAGGTGGATGCTCCCGCCGAAGAAGGCCATCCCGGTTTCGGCCTTGGCCTGCTGGCCAACGTCGCGCCCGGATGTTCAGCTTCCAGAGTCATGCTCGGGGTGGTTCAGTGGAACCAATCGTTGACGGCCTGGCCGTTTGGCTGACCCACCACCCCCAGGGGGTTGTTGATGTTCACCCAGAACGTGCTGGTGGCTTTACGTGAGGAGACCGAGGCATTGTCCACAGTGCTTCGTACGCTGGATGCGACGCAGTTCGACCAGCCGACCAACTGCCCGCCATGGGATCTGCGGGAGCTGGTCGTCCACACGGCGGCCAGCGTCGGCATTCGTACTCCCTTTCCCTCCGCCGATGCACAGTCGGTGCCATCCAGCGCGGCCGACTACTACCGTCGCCCGGAACGCAGTACCAGCGAATACCGGCAGAGCAACGTGGACCTGACCAGACAGCTGGCCCGACAACTACCGGCCGATACCTCGCCGGCGCAGTGGTTCGACGAGGTCACCCAGGACGCGCTGACCAAGCTCAGTCACGACGACCTCAACCGGATAGTGCTGATTTCTCGACGTGGCGCCATGAAACTGGCCGACTATGTGCTCACCCGAGTCGTCTCCCTCGCCGCCCACGGCCTCGACGTAGCTCTCACGCTGGGCCGACCGTCCTGGACCACCCCCGCGGCCATGACCGTGATCCGGCCCGTGTTCGTCGAACTCATGGGTGCCGAACCGCCGGCGTCCCTCAACTGGGACGACCAAGCGCTGCTGGCGACAGCGACCGGACGCCGAGCCTTGACCGCCGAGGAGCAGGAGCGTCTGGGTCCGCTGCGAGAACGGATTCCCGTGCTGTCCTGAGTCGATCGTGACTCACGATCGGTTCACCGGTCCGGGGACTGCGGTCCACAGTGGACCGTATGCGTTGTGAGCATTCCGGTGACGGCGTGCCGCGTGTGGCACAGGCGTTCGGCCGTCGCCGAACACCGATGGCCGGACGTCCGGTGAAACATCCTGCCGGTTGTCGGTCGGATCGGTGAGCCGCGCGGCCCGCGTCGACTTGGACCGTGGCTCGGTGGCGCTGGGGCAGCTGGGCGGTCAGTCCCACCAGAAAAACCACCGGCGTGCGCGCACCTGGATCGCCATGAGGTCGGCCAGGCTGCCGGCGCCCTGCGAGATCACGTCCGGGCAGTAGGCGTACTGCTCGCGCGCGACGGCCATCGCGGCCGCAGGGTCGACCGGCGGCCTGCTGACCGCCAACTCCTGGACTCCCGGCCACATCGCGACCAGCTCGGCACCGTACCGGTCGTGCCAGTGGCGCAGGATCGCGACCGCATCGGCCGGCGTCACGTGCCACGATCCGTCGGACGCCCAGCCGGTCAGACCGGGTACCTCGTATCCACCGGCGGCCTGGATCAGCACGATCCAGCCGTTGCTGCCGGCCAAATAGAAGCGGTCGTCGTCGAGCGGCTCCCGCGAGGCGGTGACCTCGTCCGCGCACTCGTCGAGCCGGTACGCCGTAGGCCGCCTCGAGGGCGGCGAGGCGGGAGACGGGATCGACCCGGGTGCTCTCGGCCAGCACGGCCGAGCCGTCGAAGTCGGTACCGATCTCCCAGTCCTCGGCGATGTCGAGGTCGCAGCCGACAATGACCGGCCAGAGTCCCGTTGTCGGGTGGGCAGCGCGTAGGCGACGCCATTCTGGGACGAGTTCGTCTCTGTCGACTGGTAGCGCCCAGACCGACCGGCCGTCGCGACCGGCTCGGCGAGTACGCGCAGGCCATCGACCACTGCACTCGGGCGCTGGAACTCCTCCGGAAGATCGGCGATCAGCGCGGGGCGGCGCACACTCTCGACGGCATCGGGTACGCCCACCAGCATCTGCACCGTTACCGGGCCGCTGCCGATTCGTACCGCGAGGCCAGCGAGCTGTTCGAGGCGCTGGGCGATGTCTACGACCAGGCCGAGACGCTGGGCCGGTTCGGCGAGGCCGCTCTCACCGCCGGCGACCCCCGGACGGCGCGCACGGCCTGGCACCGGGCGGCACAGCTCTTCGACCAGCTCGGCCACTCTCACGCCGCGGACATGCGGGCCAACCTGAGCCGGCTCGACGAGCCCGCGTAGGCCGGGGCGCTCGTGCCGGCGGCGGGCCGACGTGACGGGATGGGGATAGACCCTGTTGTGGTCGAAATTCTTGACAGTGCGGGTGGAGGACTTCCGAATCGACATACCTTGTTGGCCGGTCGGACCACGTCGACACCGGCGGTGTCAAGGTCCTCGAGATTGACAACGTGGTGCTGTGGGCTTGGGCGGTGAGAAACTGCCGCCAGGTCGGCCCGTTGCGTTGGGCGCCGGATCGACGGTGGCGTGTTGGAGGATGCGCCACACCGTGCTCGCACCGACCCGATGACCGAGTCCGGCAAGCTCGCCGTGGATGCGCCGATAGCCCCAGGGTTCTCGGCGGCCAGCTGCAGCACCAGCCGCCTGACGTCAAGGGCGCGTACCGGGGGCCACAGGCTCGTGGCCCCCGGCTGGTTCGTTAGAGCGGGCACCCACCCGGGTACGCCTGGCGGTCGCACGAGCTCGCGTTGCCGAAGCCGTCGACCGTTATCTCGACGATCGGGTTGAAGTAGAAGTGGACCGGGTCACCGATCGGGCCTGGCAGCCATAGCGTCAGATCGAACTGCCGACCGCTGAATGTGGTCGTGACTACCTCGAGGAACCCGTTCATGAGCCACCGGCGGACCGTCCGGCGTTCCACGGCTCCGCTGTACGACACCTGGTACGACGGGTTGATCCAGACCGGCCCTTCGGAAGCCTGGTAGGTGATGACGGGCAGGGACGTTGCGTTGTTGTCCAGCGGGTAGCACCACTCCACCCGGAACGGCCACTGTACGACCGTCGTGTCGCCGATGCCGTACCTCCCGTCACCGTTGTCAAGAAAGATCACGTACGACGTGTTGTAGACCCGGCAGGTCACCTGAATCGGACCCGGCGGCGGCGGAGGTGGAGGCGGCGGCGGAGGTGGAGGCGGCGGCGGGGGTGGGGGCACCGGAGGCCGCGGTCTCGGCGGCGAAGGGCACGGGGCCGGGAAGTTCGGGATCGCTCCGGCGCCGTCGGGTAGTGCCGGCGGAGCAGGGCAGTTGGCCGGCGCCGCCCACCCCGACGTCGGGGTGAGGCCGGCGGGCGGCAGGGTACGGATCGTTCGCTCCCGGGTGATCACGCCTGTGTGGTCCACCGTGTTGGATTCCATCGCGATGGCGAACACCGGGGTTGCCGGGGCTGGCCCGGGTGTGGCGGCCGTCGCCGGTGACGCCGTGAACGTCGCCAGGATCGATGCGGCCGCGAGTGCGAACATCAATTGTCGACGGTGAGTCATTCATCCCTCCTCGCAAGACGAAGTGAAAA
>Ga0075429_100003872_pt1 | contig 12784 bp, 10 predicted proteins | sample RhiMetdeltSRZDD3_FD_75295 | JGI IMG/M metagenome (GOLD analysis project Ga0075429, IMG submission 75295) | Populus rhizosphere microbial communities from Tennessee, USA - Rhizosphere MetaG P. deltoides SRZDD3 | ecosystem: Host-associated > Plants > Roots > Rhizosphere > Soil | place: USA...
GCTCACCCCGGACCTCGAGAGCGTGTTCCTGCAATTGACGGGTACGGCGCCCGGGCCGGGCCGGCGGGTCCAGGTCGACGACTCGGTACTGCCGCCAGGGCCCGAACCGGCGCCGAACGAGCCGACGGTGACCGTGGCGTCGGATCCCCCGCCGGCGCAGGCCGGGCCGGCTCCCGGGCCGGCTCCCGGGCCGGTGCCGGCCGGCCCGCCCGCCGCCGAGCCGGAGGTCAAGCCGTGAATCTCGTCCGCGCCGAACTGCAACGGCTGCTCGCCCGGCGGTTCACCCAGGTGATGCTGATCGTGATGCTCGGCGCGTTCGGCATCACGTTCGCCACCGCGGTCGCGAACACCCATACGCCGACCCAGGTCGAGCTGAACATCGCGCAGAACAACGTCGACCAGCAGCGGGAGTACCTGATTACCGCACGGGCCGAGTGCGAGGCCCGGCGCGCCGAAGCGCTGCGCAGCGGGAACATCCGCTTCGCCGAGGACTGCCGCTCGCTCGACCCCGACCAGGTACACCTCGAGCAGTTCCTCGACGGCGTATTCGTGTTCAGCGAGTCCGTACCCAGTCTGGTGTTCTTCCTCGCCTCCTTCCTCGCGCTGTTCGGGGTACTGGTCGGCGCGTCGTTCGTCGGCGCCGAGCTCACCTCCGGGGGCATGACAAACCTGCTGCTCTGGCGACCCCGCCGGGCGTCCGTCCTCGGGGCGAAGCTGGGCACTCTCCTGGGTACGGTCGCCGTGATCTCGATCGTCGGCATCGCCGGCTACGTCGGTGTCTTCTGGGCGCTGGCGGAGGCGTCCGGGCTGCCCGGCAACCTGGACGGCCCGTTCTGGACGCAGCTCGGCCTGGTCTGCCTACGGGCGTGGGCGCTCGCAATGGTGTTCACGGCGATCGGGTTCGGGATCGCCACCCTCGGCCGGCACACGGCGGCGGCGCTCGGCGTCGTGGCCGGGTACGCCGTCCTCTGGGAGATCGGCGCGCGCATCGTGCTGTACGTCATCCGGTGGCCGCACTCCGAGGCCCTGATGCTGTCGAACTACATCGCGGCCTGGATGGTCAAGCGGATCACCCTGTTCGACACGTGTTCGGAGGGCAGCTGCGGCTCGTACACGTTGACGCTCTGGCACTCCGCCGCCGTGTTCGCGGCGATCCTCGCCCTCGTCGTGGGCGGCGCGTTCCTCAACTTCCGCCGCCGCGATATCGCTTGACGGCCTCGCTCGGCTCAGCCGACGGTTGAGCCGAAGACCTCGTCGCGTACGGAGTCGAGGGCGGTCAGGAGCGCGCCCTGCAGTACGGGTTCGTCGTCCACTTCGGACACGACCACCCGCGGCGAGACGGGGGCGATAGCGGCCACCTCGTGCTGGATCCGTTCGGCGAGCGGGTTCCCGCCGGCGCGACCCACGTCCCCCGCGAGGACGACCAGCGCCGGGTCGAGGACGACGCAGATCGCGGCCACCCCCAGCGCGAGCCGTCGGGCCAGCTCGTCGAGCACGGGCCCGCCTCGCGTACCCGCCGCGATCGCCGCCCGTACCGCCTCCGGCGCGGCGCCCCGGAAGCCCTGCTCGCGGGCGACCGCGCGGACCGCGTCGGCGCCGGCGAGTTGCTGGAACGCGCCCTTCGCCTTGCGCGACAGGTCCCGTTGGACCGTGCCGCCGGCGACGGGCAGGTAACCGATCTCGCCGGCCGCGCCGGTCGTACCCCGGTGCAGCCGGCCGCCCAGCATGACCGCGAGCCCGACGCCGCGGCTGACCCAGACGAGCACGAAGTCCTCGACGCCCCGGGCGGCCCCCATGTGTGCCTCGGCGACCGCGGCCAGGTTGACGTCGTTCTCGAAGTGCACCGGCAGGTCGAGATCCTCGCGCAGCGCGGCGAGCAGGCCGCGGTGCCAGCGGGGCAGGTCGACGGCGAACGCGATGTCGCCCGTGGCCGGGTCGACGAGGCCCGGCGTACCGAGCACCACCCGGTGGACCGCCGACAGGTCCGTACCGGCCTCGGCCGCCGCCTGGACGACCGCGTTGTGCACGACGCCGACCGGGTCGTCGGTGTCCTGAGTGGACAGTTCCACCCGCGCGGTCAGGCTGCCGGTGATGTCGGCGCACGCGGCGACCACGACCTCCGGGCCGACGTCGACGCCCACCACGTACGCGCTGTGCGGGACGACCGCGTACAGCTGCGCGTTCGGTCCGCGCCCACCGGCCAGCTCACCGACCCGGGAGACCAGGCCCCGCTCCTCCAGCCGCTCGACGAGCTGGGACGCGGTCACCTTCGACAGCCCGGTCAACTCGCCCAGCTGAGCCCGGGTGAGTGGCCCGCGAGTCAACAGCAGCTCCAGCGCGGCCCGGTCGTTGAGGGCACGCAGCAGGCTCGGCGTACCGGGTTGGCGGGCTGAACTCATGGCTCGTACCTCTACTATTTAAGAAACTTTCCTATTAGATTGGGTTCCCGGCAGTACGTAGCGTACGGCCACGCTGACCATGTGGCCGTCACACAACTAGACAACCGTTCAATACGATCATGGGCGGGTGAGCCGACACTACGGTGTCGGAGGGCAGGAGGCGCACCGTGGCGATGGACCCCCAGCTCCGTCGACTGGCACTCGGCACGCTGCTCGCGGCGTTCCCCGGTCACGAGCCGCCCGACTGGGCGGAGTCGCTGGTCGAGGCGGGTCTGGCCGGGCACACGTTGTACGGGTTCAATATCGCCGACACCGCGCAGTTGCGGCGGCTCACCGAGCGGCTGCGCGCGGCGCGTACGGACGTGCTGCTCGCGATCGACGAGGAAGGCGGCGACGTCACGCGCCTCGCGCACGCTACCGGCAGTCCGTACCCGGGCAACGCCGCGCTCGGCGCCGTCGGCGATCTGTCGGTAACCCGACGCGTCTACCGCGCGATCGGCGCCGAACTCGCCGCGGCCGGTCTCAACCTCAACCTCGCGCCGACCGTCGACGTGAACACGGCCGACGACAACCCCATCATCGGCACCCGCTCGTTCGGGGCCGACACGCTCCAGGTGGCGGCCCACGCCGCCGCCGCCGTCGTCGGGCTCCAGCAGACCGGCGTGGCCGCGTGCGCCAAGCACTTCCCGGGGCACGGGGCGACCGTGACCGACTCGCACCTCGAGCTGCCCGTCGTGGACGTGCCACTCGACACGCTCCACACCCGGGAGCTGCCGCCCTTCGCCGCGGTGGTGGCCGCCGACGCCAAGGCGATCATGACGGCGCACATCCGGGTACCCGTGCTGACCGGAGACGACCCCGCGACCTTCAGCCGGCGCGCGCTGGTCGACCTGCTGCGGCGTGACCTGGGGTTCACCGGCGTCGTGGTGACCGACGCGCTGGAGATGCAGGGTGCGGCGGCGACCGCGGGCAGCGTGCCGGCCGCCGCGATCCGCGCCCTCGCCGCCGGTGCCGACCTGCTGTGCATCGGGTCGGCCGTCGACGCCGAGCTGGTCGAGGCGATCGTGGCCGAGATCGTGGATTCCGTGCGCGACGGCCGGCTCGCCGTCGAGCGCATCGAGGAGGCGGCGGCCCGCACCGCCGCGCTCGGCGCCTGGACGCTCGGGCACGCGCGGGACGAGGTCGACCCGGCTCTGGGGTACGCGGCGGCGCGCCGGGCCGTCCGCGTCGAGGGCTCGGTCGAGGGCATCCTGGCGCCTTCGGATGCGCCGCTGGTCGTGCAGCTGGAGTCCGGGTACTCGATCGCCGAGGGCCGGGTGCCGTGGGGCCTGGGTCCGCACCTCACCGCCACCGACCAGATGCTCGTATCGGCCGACGCGACGTCGGTCGACGCACTGGTCACGCGCGCGGCCGGGCGGCCCATCGTGGTCGTCGGCCGGCACCTGCACCGGATGCAGCCCGCCCGCGTACTCGTCGAGACGCTGGCCAAGGTGCACCACGTCGTGGTCGTCGAGATGGGCTGGCCGTCGAGCTGGCGACCGGCCGGCGCGCGGGCGTTCGTGACCACGTACGGCGCGAGCCACGCAAATGGCCGTGCGGCGGCCGAGGCGCTGGGCCTAGCCTGACGGGCGTGGACTACGTTCCGGCGACGAGCCGTACGACCTCCTCGGCACAGCCCCACGAGACCGTGACTCCGGCACCGCCGTGCCCGTAGTTGTGGACGACGGCGCCCTCCCGCTCGACCCGGATGCGGTGCCGGGTGGGCCGCAGGCCGACCCGGTGCGCGATGACCCGGGCGCCGCCGAGCTTCGGCTCGACGACCGCGCACCGCCGGCGGATGGCGTCGGACGCGGCGAGGTCGGGGGCGAGGTCCGTACGGCCCGGCTCGACGCTCCCGCCGAGCACGATCGTGTCGCCGTGGGGCAGGAAGTACGTCGGCTCCGGCTGCTCGTCGTACTCGGCGAAGAACCAGTCCACCCCGGGGTTCTCGACGACCACGAGCTGGCCCCGGCTCGGGACGAGCCCGTCGTCGGGGACGAGTTCGCGGGCACCCACGCCGGTGCAGTTGACCACCACGGCCGCCTCCTGGGCCGCCGCCGTGAGCGACGCGACCCGGCGGATCTCCAGCGGCACGCCGAGGGCGTCGAGCTCCTTGACGAGGTACGCGAGGTAGCGCGGCATCTCCACGACGGGTGCCACGTACCACCAACCACCCACGAACCCGTCCGGCAGGTCGTCCGCCGTCGCGGGGCGGAAGCCGGGCAGCGGCGGCGCCCAGGCGGGGACGGGTACCCGGTGCCGCGACGCCTCGAGCCCGCAGACGAGGCGTACCCCGCTGCCGGGGACCGCGGCGAGCTCGACCAGCTCGGGCCGCGTCTGCCCACTCCACCGCAGCACGCGCTGGTCGGTCGCCATGTACGGACCCCAACTGGCGCCGGCCGCGCAGGACGTGGTGTCGGCGGGCAGCTCACGCGTATGGATCCGGACCGGATGCCCGGCACGCGCGAGGCAGAGCGCGGTGGTCAGGCCGGACACGCCGGCCCCGATGACGAGAACCTCCGGCCGGCCAGGCATGCATTGACAGTAAGCCTCGAACGTCATCAAGTGAATACGCTGGGTACACGCTGAGCATGCAGATAAACGTCAATGTCTTCATTTCTGGCGTACGCGAACCCTCCCGATCTCCGTAACACGACGTCATACTGGTCGATACACTGCGTCGCGCCGGTGCGAAGATCCGGGAGGGGGCCGCCTAATGCTGCTGGTGGGCGAGATTCACACAGGGCTTCTGCAGAACTCGATCGCATTGAACCCGCCCACCTGCGAACGCGTCCTGGAGTTCGTACTCGGTGAACGGGTACGGCGTTTCGACCGGCCGATGTCCCACGCGATATCGCCCGACCTGTTCACGGGTGTCGACTGCCGGCTGGCGACGCGTACGGGGGCCCGCGTCCGGGGTGTCGGCACGGTCGTGTCGCACGCGACGATCACCGGCGGCCATGTCGTCCAGGGCGTGGCGACCGTACGGATCGAGCCGGGCGTTGCCGGCCGGCGGCTGCCGTGGTCGCACTACCTCGCCCACCCGGGCCGGATCGAGGTGATCGGCCGGGCCGGGTGGGACGACCTCGCCTCCGGGTACGTCGCGCCGCAGCCGTCCCCGTCCACTCTCGACCTCGGCGCGATCTGTGCCCGCGCCCTCAAGGAGGTGCAGACGTCGCCCCTGCTCGACCGGCGGGCTCCCTTCAAGGCGGCCCGTACCCGGCTGCGCTGGGCGGTCCTGCCCGACGCAGAGTCGCGCGACGGCACCAGCCTCCGGCTCGACATGCAGAGCGGGTACCTGCGTACGCTGCTCGTCCACGGCACGCCGGAGCAGGCCGCCGCGATCGCCGACTTCTGCGTCGACCTGGCGCTGCACGACTGGCTGCTCACCATGCTGCTGCACCTGATGGCCGGCAGCCGGATCGGCACCGAGCCGCGCGACGCCGTGGTCGCCAAGCTGCGCCCCGCCGTCGATCACCTGCTCCACCTGTGGATGCCGGGCGCCCGTACCCACGAATCGGTGGCGGTCTTCTGGGCGAGCCTGGAGCGGCGGCCCGGGCTGAGCCGGCAGTGGCGGGCCTGTGCCGAGCGGGTCCGCGACCAGCTCGCATTGAGCACGATCTCGTTACTACGCACCCGGCTGGAGGGGATCTCCGCGTGACCGAACCGCGAGCACGACACCCGCGAGTACGCCTCATCGTCCGCAAGGTGTTCGTGTCGCTGGCCATCGGCGCGGTCGCCTACTTCATCACGAACGTGCTCACCGATCTCACCCACGTGGACGATCCGATCTGGGGGTTGACGCTGTCCGTCTTCGTCGGCGGTGTGGCACTGGTCGTCCAATTCCTCAACGACTTCGAGGCCCGGCTCACCGACGTCGAGTCGGCCCAGGTCAGGTACGCCAAAGAGATCGAGCGTACGTTTGCGCGGGGATTCGCAAAGATCAATGACGCCACCGAGCTGTTCGGCCTGGTCGAGGATTCCCCGTTGGCGTCCGAGGCGGTTCTGCAGCTGGTCCGGCATTCGACGAATATCGGCCCTAAATCACCCCCGCTCGTCGTCCGATTCGCCCAGTCGGAGATCCGCCGCATGTCGCAGTTCCTCAAGAAGCTGGGCGAGGGCGACAACGTCATCTACGACGGCGAGGACCGCGACTGGATGCTCGCCTTGGCGCGGAACGCCGAGTCCACGATCGACGCCACCAGCCTGCCGGTCGTCGATGCCGGCGTCCCCGGCTTCGGTGACGGCGGCCTGTGGGCGAGCGACCTCGGCCAGCACTACCTCGAAGCCCAACGGGACCGGATCCAGAACGGCGTCCGGATCCGCCGGATCATCGTGCTCGACCGGCCCGGTCTCGCGAACGATCCCGGCCTGCTGCAGGTCTACCGCCACCAGCGAGAGATGGGCATCGACGTCCGGATCCTCGACCTGGTCAAGGACCCGAGCATGCGGGGGCAGCGGCTGTTCGACTTCGTGCTGTTCGACGACGTGATCAGCTACGAGGTCACGCCGGGCAGTTTCACCGTGGACGACAGCATCCGGCCCCGGATCGTGCACACCCGCCTCGAACTGCACCCGAACCACGTGGCCGACCGCGTCCGCCGGTTCCGCGACCTCTGGGACAAGGCGAAGGAGTTCGAGATGTCAGGCGAGGAACGCGTACCCGATCCGGTTGACCGGTTCGGCGGGTAGGTCGAGGCTCTCGCCCCGCCAGCGCTCGGCCAGCTGGGCGCCGACCGCGGTGTCGATCGCGACCTGCCCGAGGATCGTGCGGACCGCGTGCTCCGTCGACAGGAACCTGCTCTCCAGCACGGAGAACGTCCGGTAGGCGCTGAAGGCCTCGGCCCGCTCGGAGATCTGGACGACCGGGGGGAGCCGCCGCCAGTCGGCCGGGAGGTCGCCCTCCCACGGCTGCGGCAGCGCGACCGGGGCGCCCTCGAAGCGCAGGACGCCGAGCCGCAGCAGCTGCCATACGGCGGCGAGGAACGCGCAGGACCAGGTACGGCCATCGCGGTCGTCCCACAGCTCCACATCCACGAACACCGAATGCCGGTTGGCCGCGTTCTCGGCCGGCGGGGCCCACGGGCGTACCGCCTCCATCGCCGCCGCCACCTGACCGCTGGGCGAACGCTGCCCGTTGGACAGCCAGCCCGCCTCGCTCACCGGCGGCCGGGCGCCGTTGCTCTCCGGCGGCGGGTCCGCGACGATCCGCTTCTCCACCAGCCGCGCCAGCGAGACGCCGTCCGCTTCCGCACAGGCCGACTCCCGGGCCAGGTAGTCCACCGTCAGGCCCGCGGCGCTCGCGGCTTCCAGCAGTGGGGGTACGACGTCAGCCGGCGACAAGGTCGGGCCGAAGTAGTCGTCGACGAGTACACACGTGCTGATCCGCGCCCGCCGCCCCGGCATGGCCGCCGAGCAGATCGCGCGGGCCGCGTTCGCCCACGGCGCGACGCGCTGGAACAGCTCGTACAGGCGGTGGGGCCCCGCCTCGATGTCCTCGAAGTACAGGTGGCCGAGCTCGATCGAGAGGTGGGCGAGGGGTACGCCCTGGATGCGCCGCTCCGCCTCGACCTCGCTGAAGGTGACGTCCGGTTGGCCGATCACAGCCCCTCCCACGCCTCCTCGTCGAGCAGCCGGGTGGCCAGCTCACCGAACGCGTCGACCGTCGCCTTGTTGGCGATCTGGCCCAGCACGACATCGTCGTCGGAGATGAGCTGCTCGCGCCACTGCAGGACGGGGTCGAGGGGTACGACACCGAGCACCGACGTGCGCCCGATCCGCTCCCGGCTCGCCAGGCGCTGGAGATCCTGGTTGTACTCACGCAGCCAGGCCACCTGGGCGGGGCGCAGTCCGGCCAGCTCGTCCGAGTTCGGATCGACCACGGCCGTGCGTACGAAGCGGATCGCCTTGCGCAGTGCCGACTGTTCGTGCCCGTACGCCTCGCCCGCCTCCAGGATGCCGCGCACCCCGTACACCAGGTCGGCGGCGGCGATGATGTGCTGCCTCGTCCAGCGGTGGAACACGAGCCACCGGGAGGTCAACGGGCGCAGGTCCGGATGGGCGGACGCGGCGAGCACGAGGTCGGTGGCGTACGACCGGCCGGCGCTCAGGTCGACCAGGCACACCTCGAACTCCTCGGCGAGGCGCTGGAACAGGTCGACACACCGCTTGACCATGTCGGTGTCCGTCGGGAACTCGCCGCCGCCCGCGTCCCCCGGGTACAGCACCATCCGGCCGGCTCCGGGCGGTTGGCTGCGTACGCTCTCCCGCTCCGACTCCGCCCAGATGTCAAGCGACTCCGCGTCGGTCGCGTGGTTGCGCAGGTACGCGTGCAGCCCGCGGCCGCTCGGCGTACCCCGGCCGACGCTGTTGATCTGGAAGATCGCGCCCGCGGTCGGTGAGCCGAAGTCGAAGTCCAGGTAGCAGACGTCGCTGCCCAGCAGGGCACGCCGGTAGACGATGTTGCTGCTGGTCACGGAGCGCCCGGTGCCACCCTTGTCCGAGGTAGCGAAAATCAGCATCTCAGGTGCCCTGGTACCGGCTCTGCCGCGCGACGGCCAGCCGGTCGAGCTCCCGCAGCACCTCCGCGGCGAGGACGTACGCCGTGCCCGGCCGCTCGCCGATCGTCTCGTGCGCCCGCCGGAGCGTCGTACGCACCGTGTGCAGCGCGCTGCCCATCGCCGGACCCGCTTCCGCGGACACCTTCAGCAACTCCTGGTCGAAGAGGTGGTCCGCCTCGGCGAGCAGGTCGGTCGCCAGCTCGACCGTGTTGGGGCTGCGGATCGGCCGGCTGGCGACGAGGTCCGCCGCGGCAACCAGGCAACCGATGACCCGTTCGGTGTAGTACCAGGACGGTCTGGAGTCCGAGACGGGCACCTCCGGGTAGATCGCCTCGGGCTGGTCCCACAGCCGGTTCTGGCCGTCGCCGCGTTGCCGGCGGGGCACCAGGTGCTTCTCCCAGATCTGGTCGGCGAGGGCGATCAGCTCGCCCCGGCCACCCGGTTCGGCGAACTGGCCCGCGACCCGGATGACCCGCTTGAGCAACTGGGGCGTGAAGTCGGAGATCCGCCACGTCAGGCGGGCTCCGCCGGCCTCCTCGGTGCCTTCGAGGGCGTTGGGGAAGCCGGGAGAGTGCAGCGCGACCGCGGGTTCGGTGACGACGACGGTGCGGCGGATGATGCGGGCCCGCTCGGCCAGCTCGCTCAGGACGCGGTTGATCCGGAGCAGGTCCTCCCGCGACCCGCGCCGGAGGTTCAGGTCCTGCACGAGGATCGCGACGACGAGCAGGCTCAGGTAATCGGACGCGATGCCGTCGTTGGTACGCCACGGCAGGTCCTCGACCGGCCACTGGCCCGACCCGAAGCGGGCGAGCTTCGACCAGTATGACTGGGTCAGGTCCCAGCGCAGTTGGAGGGCCCGGGCGAGGCGCTGCTGCTCGTCGGTGAGCAGGCCGAGGACGCGGGTCCGTTCGGAGAACAGGTCCTGGATGCTCTCCAGCGCGATGACCGTGAAGTACAGGTACGGGGCGGCCAGCGCCACTCCGTCGCGCTGCTTCCCGATCCGGTCGGCCGTCTCGATCTCGAGCGCGTCCTGCGTGATCCCCCACGACCAGCCGATCTCGAACAGCCGGTTCGGGTTGTCGAGGTCTGGAATGGGTCCGCTGCCGAGCGTCAGGTACCGCAGGCTCGCATTGATTTCCCGGAGCTGGACGTTGAGCTCGTCGAGTACGCGCCGGGCCGGCGAGATCGCACCCTGGTTCACCATCCGACCGAGATGGCCCGCCTCTTTGGAGTCGAACTCGAACGTGTACACGGAGAAACTGCGCAACAGCCCGACTATGGCCGCGGTCAATCGAACGCCCGCCATGGAGGCGAGCGTGTCGACCTCGCGCCGGAGGTCGTCGCGGGTGATCTGCCGGCGGAACACCTGGGCGAAACCGATCGTCGCGAGCATCAGGCGGACCGACACGGCGAACGAGTCGACGACGTCGAGCTCACGCTGCTTGTCGGTCGGCTCCTGCGGGTCCTCCGGGTTCTCGCGGAAGTAGGTGCCGCCGGAGAATATCGGTGCCCCCGACTCGTCGGTGTACGTCGTCAGGTACTCGGTGATGATCCGGACGAGCCGGCGTGGGATCTCGACGCTGTCGCCCAATGGTCGCAGGGCCTCGAGTACGTCCTCGGCCGTCTCGTCCGGCGCGTCGAGCTTGAATGTCGGGATCTCGGTGGCCGGACCCATGATGCAGAGCAGCTGCTCCGCGTCGCTGATCGAGTTGCGGCCGTCCCGGCCGCCCCAGATCCACGTACCGTCCGGGAACGCGACACGGGCCATCGCGCGCCAGATGTCCAGCAGCTGTTGCCGCGGCTGAATCTTCACGGTCCGGGACCACCACCCATCAACGCACGGTGTGGCCGGCCCTCCCCAGCGCCAGGATCATGCCCGTATAACCGTCGCGGCGGTGGCCTTCGCGGCTGATGGAATGGATCTTCAGGTCGTGAGCCAGGGGGGACAGGCAATGCTCGACATCAGTCCGCGTGACGGCGACGGCCGGGAAGCGGACTGAGCCCACATCATACCCTTTCGAGTTCTCCATGAAAGCCGCCGCGAACGGCGCCCCGGCGCTCAACGAACCGATGAAGCGGTGGACTGCGAGTTTGAATTCGTTCCGCTTTTCCGAGATCGACTCGGCCACGAAGAACATCGTCCCGAGCTGGGACTCGGCGCGCCTCAGATGGAAGAGGTTGCCTTTCACGACACGGGCCCGTTCCCGCAGCTCCGCGCGCGGGTCCTCGACCTGGTCGTACGCCCGCCGCGCGGCGAGGATGTCCCAGTACCGGTCCCAGGTCGGGGAGTAGTCCTTCACCTGCCGGTTGAGCCAGAGGACGTTGGCGAGGCCGTGCTCGCGAAGGATGATCTCGTTGCTGAACGGCAGCATGGCGAGCGCCGGGTAGATGTTCGGACCGGCTCCGACGTCGATCGCCCGCTGGATGCGCTGACCCTCCAGGGCCGCACCGAAGAAGTCCCGTACGGTCTGGAGGATCTCCCGGTCGTCGTCGCTCAGCACCTCGTAGTTGTGGCTGACGTACCAGTCCGGGTTGAACCTGTCCCAGTCGCAGTCGGCGTTACCGAGCGCCAGTGACTCAAGGAGGCCCTTGGCGGCGGATCCGCCCTGCCTACCGGACGATCGTAGGGGCATCACGGGGCTCCTCGTCGTACGTACACCAGATTCGTCCGGACCGGACCACGTTCTTCAGTTGGGCGATCCGGCAGCGGGAGCCTGACCCCCATCGTATGAGCACATCGCCACCGACGTACTCACTTTGGGTTACGACACGCGCGACCGGACCGCGCCATGCTACGGCCTGCCCAGCGAGAAATCTGCCCCGTAGATTTTTGGATCTTGGATCGATCAAGGGGTCATCCGTCACGCCAAGTATCGGCCACCGTCGACATCTTGACAACCGCGGCGCCGTCCCGGGGCCGGGGGCCCGGCGGACCCCGCGCAGGGGCGTACGGGCGCCCGGCAACCGGATGGCTCGCCGGCCGAATAGGGAGGGCTGGCCGCTCGCGCGGTATTCGTGCGACATTGCTAAGAGCCAATGGGACGGAGGTACGGGGAATGTGGCGCGTCCTGGACCGGAGGTCGATCGCGTGGCTCACCGCGGCAAGCGGAATTACGTTGTCGGCAGGGCTGTCCGTGTTCTTCTATCTGCGTACCGACCTGAAGCCCGCGCTCGCGGTCTTCGCCGGCCTTCTCGGCGTCGTCATTACGCTGCAACTCGAGCAGCGACTGCTCCACGACCGGCCGATCGGTCGCGATGTCGAGAAGATTGCCGACGCCCGGGACAGCGTCTATCGATCCGGGGCCGGTCCCGTCACCGAAGACTTCGCCGACCGCATCCTCGACGAATGTGCGGTCAAGCTGAACGCGCTGGCTGCGGGCCTCGTACACCTGTCACCCGAGGACGAGGAATGGATCACGCCGCGGATCACCGAAAGTACGAGACACACGCTCGTCGCGACGACGTTGGCCACCCGCGACGACCAAGAAATACAGTGGTGGGAATCCCCGGCGGCGCACGCCTATCTCCGGCGGCAGGCCGAGGCGTCGTACCGGGGTGTCATTATCCGGCGCGTATTCATCTATGACAGTTGGACGGATGCCTTCGACCGGGAGGCGCGCCGCCAACACGCACTGGGTATACGGACATTTCGGGTACGCAAGGACCAGCTCAATGCGGCCGTCCGCATCGGGTTGATCATCTGGGATGGGATTCACGGGTTCGAGCTGACGTTCAACCCGGACGGCCAGTTCGTGCATTCCACATACACGGTGACGCCCCACGAAA
>Ga0075429_100003873_pt1 | contig 12783 bp, 12 predicted proteins | sample RhiMetdeltSRZDD3_FD_75295 | JGI IMG/M metagenome (GOLD analysis project Ga0075429, IMG submission 75295) | Populus rhizosphere microbial communities from Tennessee, USA - Rhizosphere MetaG P. deltoides SRZDD3 | ecosystem: Host-associated > Plants > Roots > Rhizosphere > Soil | place: USA...
TGCCCGGCCGGATGTCGTCGAGCGACGTGTAGTTCTGGTTGCCGAGGTTGCCACCGACCTTCGGGAAGTCACGGTCGCCCGGCGTACCACAGTGGGACAGCGACGCCGCCGACGCCGCGCCCGGTTCAGCGGCCGGCGCGGCGTCCGCGGCGGCGGTACGGCCCTGGGCCAGGGCGGCGCCGACGGCGGTCGCGGCCGCACCTTGCAGCAGCCTCCTGCGGTCCAACTTCGCCATCCGGACTCACCGGTCGCCGGTCGCGGGCCGGATCGCCGGCCACCACGGACCGCCGTCCCCACCGCCGGAGTACGCGGTGATCTCCGGCCTGGTCTCCAGACACTCGACGTGCGGCCGGGACCAGGCCCGCGGAGCCGACGCGGCGTCGGGTACTCGTGTCGTGTTCGGCATTGCCGCCACCTCTCCTGAATCCATCTAGCGGTCAAAACGATCCATCTGATGGCCGACCATAGGCGCAGTGCACCCCGCCTCACAAGAGCTATGAACTCTTGCCCGGTGGCGAAGGCGGCGGTATGTTCGGCACGCCTAAACGGCTCATGAGGTCCATCTAGTGGACCAGCGGGTCGGCCGCCGTGTACAGAAGGGAACCCCCGCATGCGCAGAAGACATTGGGCGGTGTACGCGATAGGGCTCGTGACCCTCGCCGTGGCGCTGACCGGAGCGACGCCCAGCACGGCCAAGGACCGGGACGACCGCGGCGCACAGGAGCTCGGCAACCCCGACTATGGCGTGTGCCGTGGCCCGAACCCCAAGTGCTACCACGACTGGGGCAACTTCGACCCGGCCGCGGGCTACCGCGTGCTGGTCTACTCGCGTACCGCCGGACCACGCCACGCGCACCTCGGTCCCGTACTGCCCCCCGGCTTGAACCCGCCGCTGACCGACGCGCATGTCGCCGTCAAGGCCGTCATCAAGCTCGGCGAGCAGAACGGCTTCACCGTGGACTGGACCGAGGACGTCACCCAGCTGTCGACGCCGTCGCGGCTGTTCCGGTACAACGCGGTGATCTTCCTCAGCACCACGAGGGACACGCTGGACGACCCCGCGCAGACCTCGCTACGGCAGTACATCCGGGGCGGCGGCGGGTTCGTGGGCATCCACAACGCCTTCGGCACCGAGTACAACTGGCCCTGGTACGAGGGCCTGCTCGGCGGGGCCAACTACTACGACCACGGGCGCTACCAGCCGGGCACTGTCATCACGGTCGACCGTAAGGACGCGTCGACCGAGGGCCTGCCGTTCCGGTGGGACTTCGCTGACGAGTGGTACAACTTCGTGCCCTTCCCCACCGACGTCCGCTTCCTCGCGAAGGTCGACGAGAGCACGCTGCCCAGCGGTGTCGTCGGCGGCATGGGCCATCCCGGGCACGGCAACAACCACCCCGTGTCGTGGTGCCAGTACTACGACGGCGGACGAGCCTGGGTCACCACCCTCGGCCACGATGTCGCCGCCTGGACCGACGCACCGCTGACCGGCGACGAGTTCTTCCTCAAGCACATCCTCGGCGGCATCGAGTCCGCCATGGGCCGTAAGCCGTTCTGTCTCTGAGCGCGAAGCCATCGGGTTGGCCCGGGCGAGTGGCCCGGGCCAACCCCCCAACACTCGTTTGACAGTTACCGGCGTGGCGGCCTAGACTCCCAAACATGTCTTTGAGGGTTGGTCGCGACGCGGTGGTCGACGAGCTCCGGGCGATGGCCCACCCCACGCGCCTGCGCATCCTCTCGCTGCTCACCGGCGCCGCCCTGACCGCCGCCGATGTGGCGCGGGAGCTGGACCTGACGCACGCCAACGCCAGCTACCACCTGCGGCAGCTGCGGGCGGCCGGCACGATCCAGGTGGCCGGTGAGGAGCGCATCCGGGGCGGGATCGCCAAGCGGTACCGATACGACCCCGACCGGGAGTCGGCGGCCACCTCGCCCGGGACGGCCGGCCGGCGGGCCGTCTTTCTCGCCTACGCCGCCGAGCTGCGCCGGCGATCGGCGCACCTGCGCGACGGGCCCGGCCACACCCACGGCACCGACGCCGAGCTGTGGGTCGATCCGGCCACGTGGACCGCGTTCCGGGCCCAGATCATGGAGGCGTCCCGGGCTCTCCACCGGGCCGCGCAGGCGCCCCGTACGGCCGGCACGATCCGGACCAACACCACCATCGCGCTGTTCGAGATGGACCCGCAATGACCGCCGGGGCCTGGGCTCCGCTGCGGTACGCGCCGTTCCGGTTCCTGGCCGGCGGTCGCTTCGCCACCATGCTGGGCAACGCGGTCGCTCCGATCGCCCTGGCCTTCGCCGTACTCGACCTGACCGGATCCGCCCGCGACCTCGGCCTCGTCGTCGCCGCCCGTTCGGCGACCATGGCGGTGTTCCTGCTCGTCGGCGGCGTCGTGGCCGACCGGCTCCCCCGGCACCTGGTCATGGTCATGGCCAGCGTGCTGGCCGGACTGAGCCAGGCGGTCGTGGCCGTCATGGTGTTGACCCACACCGCCACCATCGGCCGGCTCATGGTCTTCGGCGCGATCAACGGAATGGTCAGCGCGTTCGCCTTCCCGGCCAGCGCGGCGCTCGTCGCGCAGACGGTGCCGCCGGCGATCCGGCGGCAGGCCAACGCGCTCAGCCGGCTCGGTACCAACACCGCGATGATCGCCGGTGCCTCGATCGGCGGTCTGCTGGTCGTGAGCTTCGGCCCGGGCTGGGGGCTCGCCGTCGACGCCACGACGTTCCTCGGGGCGGCCGCGCTGTACTCCCTCGTCCGCGTGCCCGACTACCGGGCCGCCGGTGCTGCGCGCACCACGCTGCTGCGCGAGCTGCGGGTCGGCTGGCGCGAGTTCACCGGACACACCTGGGTCTGGGTGGTCGTGCTCGGCTTCTGTTTCTTCAACGCCGTCCTGGCGGGTGGCTTCACCGTACTCGGACCCACCGTCGCCGACGCGACGTTCGGCCGTACCGTCTGGGGGCTCGTGCTGGCCGCGCAGACCGCCGGCATGGTCGCCGGCGCGTTGGTGGCGATGCGGCTGCGGGTCCGGCGGCTGCTCCGGCTCGGCGTGGCCTGCTGTGCACCGAGCTGCCTGCTGCTGGTGGCGTTGGCGGTGACGCCCGCCACCGCGCTGCTCATCGCGGCATCGTTCCTGACCGGCCTCGCGACCGAGCAGTTCGGCGTCGCGTGGGAGGTGTCGCTGCAGGAGCACATCCCGGCTGACAAGCTGGCCCGGGTGTACTCGTACGACGCGCTCGGCTCGTTCCTCGCGATCCCGGCCGGGCAGGTCGTAGCCGGCCCGCTCGCCGGCGCGCTCGGGGTCGGGACCGCCCTCCTCCTCGGCGCCGGTGTCGCGGCCCTGTCCGTCATCGGCATGCTGGCGAGCCGGAGCGTACGGCGCCTGACCCATACCCCCGCGCCGGCGCCCACCGTTCCCGTGCCGGCCGCGACCGCCCCCAGAATGTCTACTGTGGACGATGCCGTGCCGTCGGGTCACCCCGCACCCGCCCTTGCCAGAAATGTAAGCTAGCGCCTACGCTTTCGGCGTGGACGCCGCCCCCGACACGCTCGGCCCGGCCCTGTTCGCCGTCGCCGACCCGTCCCGACGCGCGCTCCTGCACCGGCTCGCCCAGGGCCCGGCGACCAGCGGTCAACTCGCCGAACTGCTCCCGATGAGCCGGCCCGCCGTCTCCCAGCACCTGCGCGTCCTCGCGGATGCCGGCCTCCTGTGTACGACCGTCCGCGGCCGCCAGCACTGGCACGAGCTCGCGACGGCGCGGCTGTCCGAGATCGAGCGGTGGGTCCACACCCTGGTCGACACCTGGACGGCCGCGCCGGTGCTCACCCAACGCCGTCACCGCGACTCGGGAGCGGCATGGACCCGCCCGTGAGCCCGAGCGTGTCGCGCCGGCTTCGACGGTCGGTGATCGTCGCCGTCTGCCTGGTCGCCGCCGGGGCACTGAGCGGGTCGGCCACCCCGCGCGAGGTGACCCGCCAGTCGATCGGGGTGCTCCAGCTGAACCTGTGCAACAGCGGCATGGCGGAGTGCCACACCGGCCAGGCGGTGACCAAGGCCGCGGCGGTGATGCGGATCGCCGTACCCGACGTGGTCACCCTCAACGAGGTCTGCGAGAACGACGTGTACGCCCTCGCGCGGACGCTCGACGGGATCCACCACGGTCACGTCGTGTCGGCGTTCGCGGCGGCCACGAGCCGCCGTACCGGGCGCACCACCCGCTGCCGCAACGGCCAGCCGTACGGGATCGGCGTGCTCGTGCACACCCCGAACCCGCCCGAGGAGTCCCGTACCTACCGGGGCACGTACCCGACGCAGGGCGCGCGCGACCCCGAGAACCGGGTCTGGCTCTGCGTCCACGCCCCCGGCGCCTTCTACGCCTGCACCACCCACCTCGCGAGCAGCAACTCGACGGTCGCGCTCGCCCAGTGCGGCTACCTGCTCACCACCGCCATCCCCGCGCTGCACGCCGAACACGAGTACCAGCCGACGGTGCTGGGCGGCGACCTCAACCTCCGGTACGGCGCGGCACCCGACCTGCAGCCGTGCCTGCCGTCAAGCTACCGCCGTCTCGGCGACGGCCACCTGCAGCACATCCTGGCGACCGCCGACTTCACGCTGGCCTCCAGCCGGTTGATCGACATGGCCGGTACGACCGACCACTCCGGGCTGTTGGCCTCGATCTCGTTGCCCAGAGCCAGGGACCGGGCCTGACTAGTCGACGAGATCGGCGCGGAACGCCGCGATGGCGAGCTGTACGCGGTTGGTCGCCGACAGCTTGTCGAAGAGGTGCGTGACGTGGCTCTTCACCGTGGCCTCGCTCATGTACAGGCGTGCGGCGATCTCGGCGTTCGTACGCCCCCGACCGATCTCCACCAGCACCTCCCGCTCGCGCTCGGTCAGGACCTCGAGGCGGTGGAGCGCGTCGCGCCGGCGCCGCGTACGGTCCTCGGCCGTGAAGCGGTCGATGACCTGACGGGTCACCGCCGGTGAGAGCATCGAGTCGCCCGCGGCGGCCACGCGTACGGCGCGGAGCAGCTCGCCCGGCGGCGTGTCCTTGAGCAGGAACCCCGTCGCGCCCGCCTCCAGCGCGCGGAAGACGTAGTCGTCGGCGTCGAACGTGGTGAGCACGATCACCGCCGGCGGATCGGGCAGCGCCCGCAGGGCCGCGGTCGCGCTCAGCCCGTCCAGACCGGGCATGCGGATGTCCATCAGGACGACGGCCGGCGCGTACCGGCGCACCGCCTCGATGGCGGTGTGCCCGTCCTCGGCGTCGCCCACCACGGTGAGGTCGTCGGCGGACTCGAGGATCATGCGCAGTCCGGCCCGTACCAGCGCCTCGTCGTCCACGAGCAGAACGGTGATCACGACTCGTCCTCCAGCCGGTGGTCGAGCCACGGGACGACGGCGTACAACTGCCAGCCGTCGGGGTCGAGCGGGCCGCTGTGCAACGTACCGCCGACGAGCCGGATCCGTTCCGCGAGCCCCAGCAGCCCGGAGCCCGATCCGGGCAGGTCCATCGCCCCGCCGTCGCCCGCCGCGTTGCGGACGGTCACGGTGACGTCCCCGTCCTCGCCCCGGTCGACCGCCACCGTGGTCGCGGCACCGGGTGCGTGCTTGCGCGCGTTGGTGAGACCCTCCTGCACGACCCGGTGGACGACGCGCGCGGTGGCCGGCGGCAGCGGGCCGGCCTCGTCGTGCAGCTCGACGCGCTGGCCGGCGCCGGTGGCCGCGCGAACGAGCGCCGCCAGGTCGGCGAACGGTCCGGAGACAGCACCGTCGCCGTGCTCGGCGTCGAGGACACCGAGCACGAGGCGCAGCTCCCGCAACGCCTCCCGCGCGGTGACCCGGATGAGTGCCGCGCCCTGCCGGACCGCGGCCGCGTCGCCGGTCGCGGTGACCTCCAGCGCGCCCGCGTGCAGCGCGATGAGCGACACCTTGTGGGCGAGGACGTCGTGCATCTCCCGTGCTATCCGCGTACGTTCGGCGCTGCGCGCCTGCCGGTCGCGGAGGTGGCGTTCGGCCTCGGCCCGTTCGGCCCGCTCCCGGAGCGACGCGAGCAACGCGCTCCGGGTGGCCATGTACACGCCGACGGCGAGGACCAGCGCGGTCGGGAGCGTCGCGTACACGGCATCGGCCACGGTCACCCGGCCCGCGTCGATCCAGGCCCACGCCGCGAACCCCGCCCAGCCCGCCAGCGCGACGGTCCACATCTGGCGTCGCGGCGCGTACGCGGCCCCCGAGTACACGCCGACCAGCCATGGGGCTGGGTTGCCCGACAGCGCGTACGCCCCGGCGCCGAGTACGGCGGCCGCCCGCGGCCACCGCCGGCGCGGCCACTGCGCCACCGCCCCCGACACCCCGGCCACGGCGATCACCGGAAGTGGCAGCGACGACCATGGCGCTTTCACCGCGAACCCGGTGAGCACCAGGCAGGCGAGGACCGCCGCCGCGTCGACCGCGCGCCGGTCGCCGACCAGGGCGTGCCAGGTCGCGCGGCGCGTCAGGTTCATGGCGCAAAGCCTAGGCAGGCGCGCCGGCCAACCCCATACGACGTCCGTCGCCGGTTACCCGCGCGCCCCTGCGACTTTCGTCGGGGACAGCCGCCGACCGCGCGGCGATGTGCGCGGCCCCACCCCGCCGGCACGGTGGTCCCTGTCGATCCGACCGAACCGCCGAGGAGTGGTCATGCGCCAACGTCTGTCCCGTCTCACCAGCCGGTTGCTGCTCGGCGTCGTCGCCTCCGGGCTGGCCGGCGCCGTGGTGGCCCAGCCGGCCTGGTCCGCACCGTCCGGCTGCACCGACGCGGCACCCGCCGCCGTGGCCGCCTTCTTCGACCACGCGGTACCGGACCGGCTCACCCATGATCGGGTACCCGGTGTGGTGGTCTCGGTCGTGTCCGGCGGCGCCACCGTGTTCTCCCGTGGCTACGGTCTGGCCGACGTGGAGCACGGCGTCCCGTTCGATCCGGCCCGCTCGCTGGTACGGATCGCGTCCATCACCAAACTCTTCACGTGGACGGCCGTCATGCAGCAGGTCGAGGCGGGCCGGCTCGACCTCGACGCCGACGTGAACCGGTACCTGACGGCGTTCCGGGTCCCCGCCACGTACCCCGAGCCGGTGACCCTGCGCACGTTGATGGATCACACGTCCGGGTTCGAGCACCAGTTCATCGGTACGGGAGCCCGGTCCGCGGCCGGCGTGCCGGCGCTGGGCGAGTACCTGGCCGCCCACATGCCGGCCCGGATCCGGCCGCCCGGCGAGGTCTCCGCGTACTCCAACTACGGGGCCGCGTTGGCCGGATACATCGTGGCGCAGGTGAGCGGTGAACCCTACGACCGGTACGTGCAGCGCCACCTGTTCCAGCCGCTGGGTATGGCGCACAGCACGGCCAGCGAACCCGTACCCGACGCGCTGGCCGGCGACCTGGCCCGCAGCTACCACTCCGACGAGACCCCGGCCCGACCCGTACCGTTCATCTTCGACCCGATGGCACCGGACGGCTCGATCAGCACGACCGCGAACGACATGGCGAACTTCATGATCGCCCACCTGCGCCAGGGCCGCCTCGGCGACGCCCGCATCCTGGCGCCGGCGACGGTCGCGCAGATGCACGAGCGCTCGTTCTCGGCCGATCCGCGCCTCGACGGGTACGCCCACGGCTTCAAGGAACGCACGATCAACGGGCACCGCGTACTGATGCACGACGGCGGCTGGGAAGGCTTCGAGAGCGCGCTGCTGCTCGTACCCGGATGCGATCTCGGGGTTTTCCTGTCGACCAACAGCACGGGTGGGACCGACGCCGCCTCCGCGGTCATCGACTCGTTCTTCGACGAGTTCGCGCCCGCGACGGCCGGGCCGGTCGCCGGCCAGGCGTCAGCGGTCGCCGCGCCGCGGGCGGGGTTCTACCAGCCGACGCGGCACAACGAGTCGACGGTCGAGAAGCTCAACGGGCTGCTCGGACCGTTGCGGCTGACGGTGGACAGCGACGGCGTCGTGCACTTCCAGGGCCAGGCGTGGACCCCGCAGGCCGACGGGCTGTACCGCCGGGCCGACGGCGCCGACCACCTGACGTTCCTCACCGGTACGGGCGGGCGGCGCTACGTGGCGACCGACGGGCCCGCGTACGAGCTGATGCCCCGCAGCGCGACGCTGCCCGTCAACCTGCTGGTCCTCGGCGCGTTCGCGGTGGCCGCGCTGAGCGCGCTGGCGCTGCCGATCGCCGCGCTGTGGCGCCGGATCGTCAAGCGGTCCCCGACCGGGTCCGGCACCTGGCGGGCGGCGCGGTGGCTGGCGGCCGGATCAGCCGTCGTGGGCCTCGGGTTCCTGGTCCTGCTGGGGACGACGGTCTTCGGGGACACCGACGACTTCATCTACGGGGCACCGCTGAGCTTCCGGCTGCTGCTGGCCGTACCCCTCGTCGTCCTCCCGGTGGCCGTCGCCGCGACGGCCTGCACCATCACCGGCTGGCGCGGATCCGGCGCGGGTGTGGTCGTACGGGTGCACCAGGTCGCCCTGCTCACCGGTATCGCCGCGCTGGTGTGGTTCCTCTGGCAGTGGAACCTGATCGGCTGGCAGGTCTGACGGGGGCGGCGAGCCGGTCAGAGGCCGTACCGGGTGCGCACCTCCGCCCACCAGTCCGGCTCGCCGAACTCCAAGCCGTAGCGGGCGGCCAGGGCCAGGCCGTCCGCCTCGCTCGGCGGACCCGCCTCCACCATATCCACCACCTCGCGGAAGAAGTGCTCGAACCCGGCCGGGCTGATGACCTCGATCATCCGGGCCGGGGTCGGGCCCGCGTTCCACATCGCGTGCATCTCGCCCCGCGGCTTGGTGAGGTACCCGCCCGGCCCCAGCACCACCTCGCGGTCGCCCGACCGGAAGCCGATCTCGCCCTCGGTCACGATCGAGTACTCGTCCTCGCGCGTGTGCTTGTGCGGAGGGACGTACGCGCCGACCGGGAACGGATGCTCCACAATGGACAGTTGGCCGTCGGTGTCGGCGCCCATGAGCTTGAACACGACACCGATCGAACCGAGCGTACCCGCGCGCCCCTCGCCCGGCCGCACCACCGTCAGCCGGGGCGGCTCGACGTTCTCCATGAACCGGGAGACTATCGCGGTCGGCGGTACCGGACCGACGTAATACGCTATGTCGCACCGCTGTGGAGGGGTTGGCCGTGCCGGATGGTTGGGAGCTGCACCGCGCGCGGAGCGCCCGGTGGCTGTCGCGGGTCGATTCGCTGCCGGACGCCGGCCGCTACGTCCACGATCTCGGTCTCGCGCTGCTCTTCCCGGCCGAGCGGGTCGACGCGCCGTCGTTGTGGGAGGCGGTCGCCGGCGAGGACGCGAAGCCGTTCGCCGACGGGATGGGGCCTCACGAGGCCCGTCTCTGGACGTGGAAGGACGAGCTGCCCAGCGCCGGGCTCGCCTGGTACGGCAAGTTCCTGCACCGGCGCGCGTCCCTGCTCTCGCCGGAGCTGCTCGCCGCTCTCTACCCGGGCCGCGGTACGGAAGACGACCACCGCGCGCTGGAGCTGTCCCGCGATGCCCACGAGATCGTCGAGGCGTTGCGCGGCGGGCCGCTGACCACGGCGGCACTGCGCCGGATCGTCGGCGACAAGGCCCGGTACGAGCGCGCCGCGGGTGAGCTGCACCGCCAGCTGTTGATCACGTCAGGCGGCGTGGACAGCCGTGGCGGCGGGTGGCCCGCGTCCGTGGTCGACCTCACCTGCCGGCTGTTCACCGTGGGCGGGCAGGCGGATCCGGCGTACGTGACCCGGCGCTACGTCGACACGATGCTGCTCACGACGGTCCGGCAGATGGCCCGGGCGCTCGGCTGGCCGGTACCGGTGAGCCGGCAGCGGCTCGACGTGCTGGTCGCCGACGGCCTCGCCGACCGGCCGTCCCGTGACACGTACACCGCCGTCCGATGAGCAACCCGCCCCGGGTCAGGAACCGGCCGGCCAGGAGACCTGGGTGGAGTGGTAGTAGTTGATGCCCATGACCCGCCACCGCGGACCCTGCGCGCCGAGCCGGCTCTTGAACGCGGTGAGGTTGTGCGTGCTGAACGGTGACCAGCCCAGCTCCGCGATGGCCGGCAGCCGCGGGAACGCCATGAACTCGATGTCAGCCGTGGTACGGATCGTCTCCGTCCACAGTGGTGCTTCGACCCCGAGCACCGCGGACCCGGTCACCCCGCTGAGGTAGTTGCCCGGATCCCAGCTGTAGGCCTTGTCCACGTCGATCAGTCCGGCCCACCGCTGACCGAGCTTCGTGCTACCGCGGTACTTCATGTCGAGGTAGGTCAGGTTCGCCGGGGACATGATCACCTTGGTGCCGTTGGCGGCCGCGGCGGCGACGGCGGAGTTGCTGGCGGTCGTACCCCAGTACTGCGCCACCGTCGTCGCGAGCGGTGTCGCGTTGACGATGTCGTGCCAGCCGACGACGATCTTGCCGTGCGCCGCGACGATCGACTGCGCCTGGTTGATGAAGGTCCGGTAGTCGGCCAGGGTCGTCGAGTTGGCCTCGTCGCCACCGATGTGGAGGTACGGGCCGGGGGTGAGCGCGGCAATCTCGCCGAGTACCTGGTCGATGAACACGTACGTCAAGGGCAGCGAGACACACAGCGAGCTGAAGCCGACCGCGGTGCCGGTGTACCGGGCTGGAGCAATACCGTTGCAGTTGAGCTGCGCGTACGAGGCAAGCGCCGCGTTCGTGTGCCCCGGCATGTCGATCTCCGGGACGATGGTGACGTACCGGGCCGCGGCGTACGCCACGATCGCCGAGTAGTCGGCCTGGGTGTAGTACCCGCCCGGATCGCCGCCGACCGCGGTCGCCCCGCCGAAGATCGCGAGGTTGGGCCAGCTCGTGATCGCGATCCGCCAGCCCTGGTCGTCGGACAGGTGCAGGTGGAGGTAGTTCACCTTGTAGAGCGCGATCTGGTCGATGTACCGCTGGACCTGGGCCACCGTGAAGAAGTGCCGTGCGACGTCGAGCATCGCGCCGCGGTGCTCGAAGCGCGGGTAGTCCTCGATGTGTCCACCGGGTACCAACCACGGTCCAGGTTGGACAGTTGTGGAGTCGATGGCCACCGGCAGCAGCTGGTGCAGCGTCTGCACGCCGGCGAAGAGTCCGGCCGGGGCGTTCGCCCGGATGGCGATCGACGTCGACGTGATGTCCAACTGGTAACCCTTGTCGCCCACGCTGGCCGGCGCGCCGCTGAGCAGCAGCGCGATTCCGTCGGTGGGGCTGGCGTTGGCCACGATCGGTACGGCGAACCCGGTCGCCCGCCGCAACAGCGTGGCGAGCGGGGTCGCGATGTCGGTCGCCGCGACCGAGCCCGGACTGGTGTAGACAACCGTCCCCGACGTGACGGCGTAGCTGACGCCGGGGGTCGCGGTCGCCGATACCGGGGCCGGTACGACCGAGGTGAACGAGACCGCGACGGCCGCCGCCGCGGGCGTGGCCTGGACGGTCGAGGCCACCACGGCTACGGCCACCACGGCCACGGCACGGATCCTGGACACGGCCATGGCAACCTCCCGGTCCGTGCCGGCGGTCTCCACCGCCGGGCGCGACAACGATCGATATCTACGCCGTCACGGTAGCGACCGGTGCAGCAACAGGCAACATTCCTAACAGGTCGTCGACCAGCGGGTACGCCACGCCGCTTGACGCGGATCATGCCGCCGGCAGACTAGGACCTTATGCAGCGTCGTCGCCGAGCTGGCCGGTCAGGAGAGTCGATGACGGGCGGACTCACGCCAGAACAGTTCCGGGGTCTGTTTCCTGGCCTCGTGGACACCGTGCACCTGGCCAGCTGCAGCCAGGGAGCACTCTCCGGTGAGCTGCTCTTCGCGCTGCAGGAGTATGTCGGCAGCCTGCGGGACCGGGCGGTGGCGTGGGACCGGTGGATGCAGGAGGTGGACACCGCCCGCGGCTTGTTCGCGCAGCTCATCGGCGCTCGGCCCGACGAGGTCGCGGTCCTGTCCAACGCCTCCGAGGCGGCCTACCAGGTCGCCTCCTCACTGCGGTGGGACGAGCGGCCCCAGATCGTGACGACCGACATGGAGTTCCCCTCGGTGGCGTACGTCTGGCTTGCGCAGAGGCCGCTCGGCGCCAAGGTCCGGCACGTCGCCGAACATGAGGGCGTGGTCGAGGCCGAGGACTACGTACGATCCATCGACGCCGCCACCCACCTCGTGTCGATCCCCCTGGTGTCGTACCGCAACGGGGCGCGGATGCCGGTACGGGAGGCGGTGGCGAGAGCGCGGGAGGTGGGCGCGCGGGTGTTCGTCGACGCCTACCAGGCGGCCGGTGTGCTGCCCGTCGACGTCCAGGATCTCGGCTGTGACTATCTCGTATCAGGCGCGCTGAAGTACCTGCTCGGCCTACCGGGGATCGCCTTCCTCTACGTCCGCGGTGGGGTGGTACCCGAGCTCGAGCCGCGCCTCACCGGGTGGTTCGGGCAGCGGAACCCGTTCGGGTTCGACCCTCGGGAGCTGGCCTTCGGCGACCATGCCCAGCGCTTCGAGACCGGGACCCCGGGCATCCCGTCGGCGTACGCCGCCGTCGCGGGCCTGCGCACCGTGGCGCGTACCGATCAGCACGCCGCCGCCACCCATCTGCGCACGCTCGTCGACGAGACGCACGACCGGCTGGTCGCGGCGGGCGAACGTGTCTGGTCACCGACCGACCCGGCACGGCGAGGGCCGCAGGTGGCTCTGGTCGACGCCGATCCCCCGGCGCTCGCGGGGTACCTCGCCGAGCGGCGGATCGTGGTC
>Ga0075429_100003891_pt1 | contig 12751 bp, 11 predicted proteins | sample RhiMetdeltSRZDD3_FD_75295 | JGI IMG/M metagenome (GOLD analysis project Ga0075429, IMG submission 75295) | Populus rhizosphere microbial communities from Tennessee, USA - Rhizosphere MetaG P. deltoides SRZDD3 | ecosystem: Host-associated > Plants > Roots > Rhizosphere > Soil | place: USA...
CTGGAGCGAGGCGCAGTTGACGCCGACCGCGCCAATTCCAATGCACCCGGCCGCGCATGTGCTTCACTATTCGAGCACCTGCTTCGAGGGCTTCAAGGCTTACCGCTGGCGCGACGGCAGCGTGCATGTTTTCCGCATGGATCGCCACATCGAGCGTATGCGACAGAGCGCGCGGCTGCTCACGATGCCCGAGCCGAACGCCGAGCAGCTCGCGGCGATGGTGATCTCGGTCATCGATCGCTGTCGTGACCAGGTGCCCGAGCCGCCAGGAGCGCTCTACCTGCGGCCGCTCCTCTTCGGCACGATGCCGAACATCGGCGCGGCGTCGACGCCGACCAACGAGGCGAGCCTGATCGTGCTCGCGAGCCCGGTCTGGGACTACTTCTCGGGCGGCATGAAACCGCTGCGGATTTACATCGAGGACAAGGCCAACCGCACGGCTTCGCACCTCGGGATGGTGAAGACCGGCGGCAACTACGCCGCCGCAATGGGACCGACGCTCGCGGCGCGCGACAAGTACAAGGTCGACCAGGTCCTCTTCTGCCCGGGCGGCTCTGTGCAAGAGACCGGCGCCGCGAACTTCCTGCTGATCCGCGACGGTCACATCGTCACGCGCAGCCTCGACTCGACCTTCCTCCACGGCGTGACGCGCGAATCACTGCTCACGATGACGCGCGACATGGGTTTCCGGGTCGAGGAACGCGTGTTCGACGTCGCCGAGATGCTGGAGTGGGTCAAGACGGGTGAGGCGGCGCTCTCGGGGACAGCGGCGGTGCTCGCAGGCATCGGCACGCTCGTGCATCGGGATGGCGAACATCGCGTGGGATCGGGCGAGATCGGCCCGGTAACGCAGCGTCTGCGCAGCGCGCTGGTCGCCATCCAGACCGGCGAGGCACCCGACCGGCACGGCTGGGCGCGCAAGATCTGAACCTAGCGGCGCAGCCGCAGCCCGGGCAGTACGCCGTTCCCGAACGACCAGGCGAGCGCCGCGACGGTAATCGCGGCGGCCGCTATCTGGAAAGCGGCCGAATCCGTCTGAGTGTCGAGCGCCGGACGCAGGTGCTCGATCAACACCGGTACGATTGCCAGCGCGCAGCCGGTCGCGGCGACCGCGCCTGCGATGCTGCCGAGCGTCGTCGATCGGAGCCGGTCGCGGAGCCCTGTCATCAGGTCGGCGTACTCCCGCTCCGCAGCTACGCGCGTGTCGGCGCGCGCAGTCGAGCCTCGTGCCCGCAGACGGGCGGCAAGTTTCCATTCGAAATCCGCGGGAAGCCTCGGCTGCGGCAGCGCGCGGGTGAGCCGCGCATCGATCGTTGCGTACTCGTCGCGCCAGCGACGGCAGCGCGCGCAGCCGGCGAGATGCAGGCGCACGATCCGCGCCTTCTCCGGCGCAAGCGTGCCGTCGGCGAGTTCGGCGACATCGAACTCGTAGTCTTCGCATGCGCCATTCATGACGGTGATGTTCATGCCGCCTTGACCTCCTCGGGGCGAGCGAGCTCGATCAACCGCTTGCGCGCCCGGTGCAGCAGGTTCTTGAGCGTCCCCAGCGGCATGCCGAGCGATTCGGCCACCGCTTCGTAGGACCGGTCCTCCAGGTAGAACAGGCGCACGGCCTCCTGCTGGTTGCGTGGCAACCGCGAGAGCAGTCGCAGCAGGTTGTCGCGTTCGGGGTCCTGTGCCGGACCCGTGGCGATCTCTGCCGCTGCATGCTGTGCATCCGGCGAATCCGGATCGTCCAGCGACACGGTCGGGCGTCTGCGTCGCAGCTCCATCAGGCAGGTGTTACGCGTGATCGCATAGATCCAGGTGCCGAGCGCGGCGCGGCCGTCGAAGCGGGGCAGGGCTTTCCAGACGCGCATGAACGTCTCCTGCGCGGCGTCCTCCGCCGCCGCGCGCTCCCTGAGAATCGACACGGCCAGCCGGAACACCCGGTCCTTGTAAGCCCCCACGACCAGGTCGAACGCGCGGTCGTGCTGGCCCGCCGCCAGGTGTTGTTCGATCTCCGGGTCCATCAGCGCGCCACGGGGCCCTCCCGATCGCAGCGTCGAGCCGCGGCGACCTTTATACGCCGCGGCCGCCCGCAGGGTTGCAGAAGGGCGGTGCAACCTTCGGCCGCCCAGGGGCATATAAGCCATATCCATCCCGGAGGCTCATCCATGTCCGAGGACGCCATCGCCGTGTTCATCCCAATCGTAGCCATCGTCATGTCGCTGTCGATCCCGATCGTGTTCGCCATCGTCGACTACCGCCGCAGGCGGGACATCATCGAGGCGCATCACAAGGAGCGCATGGCCGCGATCGAGCGGGGCATGGACCTGCCACCGCTGCCGGAGGCATTTTTCAAGTCGTTCAACAGCGACCGGAAGCCGAGGCACCTGCTTAGCGGGATGATCTGGCTTTTTGTCGGGCTGGGGCTGTTCATGGCGCTCCGCGAGGTGGCGGGTCAAGACGTCGCCTGGTTTGCGCTGACTCCGATCGGTGTCGGTCTCGCGCTGCTCATTTACTACTTCGTTGAAGGTCGCAAGCTGGTCCAATCGCCCCCGCGGGAGCCGGGCTGAACCCGCCCGGTAACCCTGGCGGGTCTTGAAGTCCTACACACCCGAGCCGCGAACGCCGATAGCGACGGTCAGCCTGCTGTCGTAGCGTCACGACGTTCTCGTCAACGACGGGAGGATCGTGTCGGACGCTCCTGCAGCCTGCACGACGTCGATCGCCGACTATGCCGTTATCGGCGATTGTCGCAGCGCTGCTCTGATTTCCCGCGACGGCTCGCTGGACTGGCTCTGCCTGCCCGAGTTCGCCTCACCGGCGATATTCGGCGCACTGCTCAACCAGCCATTGCGACGCGAGGTCACGGGGTCACCGCCGCAGAAGGTCGATGGCGGCTGTTTCCGGATCCGGCCTTCCGTGCCGGCGATGGCGACGCGCCGGTACCTGCCCGATTCAAATGTGCTCGAGACCACCTTCCGCGCGAACGATGGAACGGTGCGTGTCCTCGACCTGATGTCGCTTCCGGACGAGCGGCAGTTCCAGCCGATGCGCGAGGTCCTCCGGATCGTAACGGGCGTCGAAGGGCGCGTCCCAATGGCGTTCGAGATCGATCCGTGTCCAGGCTACGGCCTGACCGTGCCTCGCCTCGGCTCGCGTGCCCCGAGGCAATGGGCGTGGGTCTGGGGAAACGAGTGCCTCCACCTGAACTCCGACGTGGTTTTCATCCCGACCGGCAAGCGCCTCGACGGTCAGCACGTGGTGGCAGCGGGCGATCGGCTGTGCTGCTCGCTCGCGTATACGAAGGCCGACATCGGTGTTATAGCGCCGCTCGGCGTGGCAGCGGAGCAGCGCGTCGACGACACTGTGCGCTGGTGGCGCCATTGGAGCGCACGGACGCGATACGCGGGACCCTACCGCGACGCGGTCATGCGCAGCGCACTGACGCTCAAGCTGCTCACGTTCGCGCTCTCCGGGGCCGTCGTTGCGGCGCCGTCCGCTTCGCTTCCCGAAGCGCTTGGCGCGGACCGCAACTGGGATTATCGCTACTGCTGGCTCCGGGATGCCGCGCTCACGATGCGCGCGTTCACCGGTCTCGGCTATCTCGACGAGGCGCGCGCATTCTTCGATTGGATGCTGCACGCGACGCGCCTCACCTGGCCGGAGCTACGTGTGCTGTACGACGTGTACGGACGCACCGAGCTCGGGGAAAAGGAGCTCAGCCACTGGCGTGGTTTCTGCAATTCGCGGCCGGTGCGCATCGGCAACGGTGCGCACACGCAGCTGCAGCTCGATGTCTATGGTGCGGTGTGTTATGCGGCGCGCGAATTCGCCAACGCGACCGGTACGCTCGCGACCGACGAAGCACGTCTGCTGCGCGGCTTTGGACAGAGCGTATGCCAGCAATGGCAACTGCCCGACCACGGCATCTGGGAGATCCGCGGCGAGCCGCGCCAGTACACGTTCTCCAAGGTGATGTGCTGGACTGCGCTCGATGCGCTCATCGACCTGGCGGAGAACGGTCTGCTCAAGCTCCCGCCGGGCGCCCGCGACGCGCGCGCCGCCTTGCGGGAACAGATCGAGACGCGGGGCTACAACCGCGAGCTCGGCAGCTACGTTGGGGTTCTCGATGGCACGACCATTGATGCGAGCCTCTTGCTGATGGGCTGCCTCGGATATGCGGATCCGAAGGACGCGCGGATGCGCGGCACATTTGCCAGCGTGCATGAGCGCCTCGCGCGGAACGGGCTGCTGATGCGTTACGAGCATGGCTTCGACGGCTTCGACGCCCCCGAGGGCGCATTCGGGATCTGCAGCTACTGGGCGATCGACAACCTGGCAAAACGCCGCGATACCCACGAGGCGCACCGGGCATTCCGGCACGTGCTCGGCTTTGCCAACGACGTTGGACTCCTCTCGGAGGAGATCGACCCGGATTCCGGGACGCTCCTCGGGAACTTTCCTCAAGCCTACACCCACGTGGGCGTGATCAACGCTGCGCTTGCGCTCGAGAAGCAATGAATGTTGCCGAGCTGTTTGCGCGACACCTGCCACAGCTTCTGCTGTGGGGCCTGATTGCGACCGTCGCGATGACGACGATCCTCCAGGGCAGCCAGGGCCTCGGCCTGTCGCGCCTGAGCCTGCCGTTCCTCGTCGGAACGTTCTTCACCTCGAATCGAAATCGGGCGACGGTCATCGGCTTCCTGGTCTACACGATCGGCGGCTGGGGCTTCGCGATGCTGTACTTCCTGTTCTTTGCGGGCATCGGGATGGCGACCTGGTGGCTTGGTGCGCTGCTGGGGTTCCTGCATGGCCTGTTCCTGCTCGCGGCCGCTCTGCCACTGCTTCCCTATGCCCATCCGTGCATGGCCTCGGAGCACGACGGGCCGAGAACCGGCTATATCCTCGAGCCGCCCGGGTTTTTCGGGCTTAACTACGGGCGTCGAACACCGATCACCACGATGCTCGGACAGATCGTCTATGGCGCGACGCTCGGCGGGCTGTGCCAGGTGGCGGGGCTTATCTAAAGGGGCTCAGTCGCGATCGCCGCCCAGGAGTAAGCTCAGCGGCGCATGACGACACCAGCGACCAGCGGTCTGTTGCGCCGCTTACGTGAGCGGGGCGTGATCCGTGTCGCGGTGAGTTACGCGGTCATCGCATGGCTGGCGCTGCAGATCGCGGACGTCACCTTCGAACCATTGGGCGTGCCCCGCTGGGTGATGGTTTCGCTGATTGTCACCGCGGTGCTCGGCTTTCCGGTCGCCGTGACGCTTGCCTGGTTTTACGAGGTAGGCGATCGGGGTCTCGTTCGCGACACGGCTGGCGACGGGGCGGCGCGCCCAGCAGTGCACGGCGTACGCCGCTATGCCGATTTTGCGGTCATCGGCGTGTTGCTGGTGGCGGTGGCAGTACTGCTGGTCCGGCAGTCGAACCTGGGTGGGACGGGCACGGACAATCCCGGCATCGCCGTGCTGCCGTTCCAGAATCTGAGCACGTCAAAGGACAGCGAAATCCTGGCACTGGGCATCGCCGAGTCTGTGCTGTACCAGCTCGCCAACCTCGCGGAACTCGACGTCATTTCGCGTACCTCCTCGTTTGCGTTCCGCGACCGGGGCAAGGACGCGCAGGAGATCGGCCGAGAACTCGGTGCCCGCTACCTGCTCGAAGGCAGCGTGCAGAGCGACCGTTCCCGGATGCGCGTGACGACCCAGCTGATCGACACAGAGACCGGTGCGGACGTCTGGGCGATGCGTTTCGACCGGCCGCTTGGTGACATCTTTGCGGTCCAGGACGAGATCGCCCTGCAGGTGACGCAGGCACTGGAGTTGAGCGTCGATCCGGCTGCGATGGAGCGCATGACCGGTCAGGGCACGAGCAATCTCGGTGCCTATCTTGCCTTTCTGCAGGGCCGCGCTTTGCTCGCCAATGCCCGTGTCGTGGACATGACGGAGGCGATCGAGCATTTCGAGCGCTCCGTGAAGCTTGACCCGGATTTCGCTGGCGCTTATGTCAGCCTGGCGGAGGCCGAGGTTTTCCTTGGCGAGTACGAGGCCACCGACGACCGGCAGGAGCGATTCAAGCGTGCGTTGCTGCGCGGGTGGGAACTCGTCGAGAAGGCATTGTCGCTGGAGCCACCGAGCGGCGACGCGTATCTGCAGCGTGCGTATATGTTGGCGTTCGAGAATCTGTCGGACGCCGAGAAGGACTACCGCCGCGGACTCGAACTGAGCCCGAACTCGGCAAAGGGTTACGCCGGACTCGCGGCGGTGCTGTATGAGACGCCGTCGCGCCGCGACGAGGCACTCGAATTGATCGACCGGGCCCGCAAGCTCGATCCACTCGAGCCCGGTCACGACGTCACCAAGGCTCTGTTCCTTTGGTTGGAGCGCGCTGACATGCAGGGTGCGAACGCGCTGCTGGTCGATGTGCTGAAGCGCAACCCGCGGTACACGCCGGCGATTGCCTGGCTCGGCGGGTTGCGTCCGTTGATGAAACAGGCCGCGAACGCCATCCGCTACTCCGAGCAAGCGCTCGCGCTTGATCCGTCGCGGGAATGGACGCGGCGTTCGCTGATTCGTGTATATCTCGATCTGGGCGACCTGTCGGCAGCCAGGCAGCTCATCGACGATGAGGGGCCTGAACGGTCCCCGCGCCAACTGATACTGCTGATACACGAAGGCGACTGGCGGCAGGCCGGTGAGCTCGCCTACGAATCCTTGGCGCGCGAGAGCATATCCGGCATATCCGGCACCGACATGCTCATGATCGTCACCGCCATTCGGATGCACGCACGGGCGACCGATGAATTCGAGCGAGCGCGGGTCGCGCTGGAGGAAGCGTCGGGTGTGAGTTGGGATTCGGCCGGGCGCGCAACCCTCCCGCAGGAGGGCTCGCCCGTGAGGGCAGCGGCGATCGGCTTGGCGGACGTGCTGCTGGCCAGCGGGCAGGAACAGCAGGGCCGTCAACTGCTCGACACGATCCTGGCGCGAATGCGACACGAGGTTGGCGAGCTCGGACGGCCGGAATTCTGGTACCACCTGTATCACCCGACCGCCCTGGCCTTGAACGGCCAAGACGACGCGGCACTGGCGATGATCGAGCGATCCGTCGCCAGCGGTTCAAAGCTGTTCGACTGGCGGTATTACTTCGAGTCGGAGCCGGCGTACGGCCCGTTGCGCCAGGACGCGCGCTTCCAGGCGACGCTGCGCACGGTGCATGCCTATGTCGCAGCGCAACGGGCCGAACTCGATCGCATGCGCGCCGAAGGGTTGGTGCCCGACCGCAAGTAAAACAGCAGCTCGCAGCGCGACCGCGGCAGTCGCGATGACAGCGGCACTCGTTTGACCTGTACAATCCACGCCCTGGGCCTGTAGCACAGCGGTTAGTGCAGGGGACTCATTTCGAAAGAAGTGCCTCCGCGGCGTAATCCGCGGAGTGGACGGGATGAATTCAGGGAACCCTTCCGGCCTTGGCCGTGGCAACCCTGAGCCAAGCCGGCGGTACACCGCCGGACGGTGCAGAGACTACCTGAGGGCTGAAGTGCCCTTGATGACAGGCGTCGAGCGTCCCGCACCCGACCGGCGACTTCGCCGAGGGTGAAGAGATAGTCCGCGTCCGGGAGAAATTCCGGGGAACGTGAATCCCTTGGTCGTAGGTTCGAATCCTACCGGGCCCACAAGATTCCCAATTGGACGAGATTCAGATCCCAATGCGACGAACAAGCACAAGCTACCTCCTTGACTAATTACGGATCTCTGGCTTGACCAAGCCAAGATTGTCCTTCGTTCCTAGCTACTCTTTCTGGACATCGATTCGCTCAACCGCCTCCCTTCGCCCTCCCACGGAACCAAAATGCCGGGTAGAGCGTGTAGGTAATATGAGATGGTTTTCTCGCGCACCGTCGTCGCCGGCAGCAGGCCGGTTCGAGACGTTATTGCGACCCCATCTGCAGCGTCTGTACCGCCTTGCCTATCGCTTCACCGGGTCTCGCGACGATGCGGAGGACCTGGTGCAGAGCCTGCTGATCAAGCTTGTGCCGCAGGAACAGCGGCTGGCCGAAGTCGACGCTTTGGCGCCCTGGCTCGCGCGGGCCCTCTACCATCTCTATGTGGATGACGTGCGGCGTCGAAACCGTGCGCCGACGAATGTCGGTGCTTCGGTGACCGACGTCGACACTATCGATGCGTTGCCCGACGAGGTATCGGAATCACCCGAGCAGGCGGCCGAGCGACGCCTCACGAACAGGCGGCTCACCGCCGCATTGGCAGAACTGCCCGTCGAACAGCGGGCGCTGATCGCTTGGCACGACGTGGAGGGCTACTCGCTCGATGAGCTGGCAGCGGCGCTCGATTTGCCGGTCGGCACACTCAAGTCCCGTCTTTATCGTGCGCGTGCGCTCGTGCGTCGCAGGCTGACGGAACCTGCGGTCGCCCGCGAGCGTGTCTATACCAAGAGGACCTTCGCGTGAACTGTTATCTGCTGGGTACGCTGCTGGACGAGCACTTCGAGCACGCGCTGGACGCGGAGACCGAAGCTGCGTTGCTTGCGCACCTGACCACATGCGCTGCTTGTGCCGCGCCTTACGAGCGTGAGCGGAGGCTCCGACGATCCTTGCAGGCTCTGCCGGTGCCCGCGCCTGCGCCTGGGTTCGCCGAGAGGGTTCTCGCTAGAGCCGCAGCAACCCGTTCCGAGCGGCCCGCGCCGCTGCAGCGGTGGGGCGCTCCTCCTGTGTGGCTGGCGGGCGGTGCCCTGGTGGCCAGCTTCGCAGTTGCCATTGGTCTCTGGTCCATGCGTCAACCGGTGTCGACACCGGACACGATGCCGGTCGCGCACGTGCAACCGTCGTCAATTGCCGGTGTCCAGCCCGTGCGTCTGGTTTTTCGCAGCGCGAGCGCGCTCGACGACGTCACGATCGAGCTCGTCCTGCCGGAGGGCGTTGAGCTGGATGGATACCCCGGGCAACGTCGGCTCGTCTGGCAGTCAGATCTGCGTGCAGGCAGCAATCTGCTCGAGTTGCCGGTGCTGGTGCACGGGCCCGGCGGCGTGCTGACGGCCACGTTGAATCATGGTGCCGAGCGTCGCCAGTTCTCTGCGCGCATCGTGCCTGCACAGCCTCGAACCACCTTTGTGTCACCGCGGCGCGCGATCGTTGACGCCTCCGCCGCGTCGCCCCCTGTTACTTCATGAGGAGCATCGTGATGCGCAAATTGAGCATGTTCCTGTTGCTCGCAGGCATCCTCCCGGTCTCCGGGGTCCACGCAGATGGCAGCCTGCAGGGGCTCGAGATGGACGTAATGGAGGCCGACGAGTCACCGTCGCAGGCGACGGCACGCATCGCACTGCCCGGCGCGAGTCCAATGGTAAAAGACGGTAAGGCGGACGACGCTGATCTTGTGACGGGCGCCCAAGCCGGGTTCAACGGCGGTCAGGCGCCTGCCCTCGAGGACGCTACCGCGATGGTACCAGAGGCCACAGTGGATTCTGCGCATGACCTGGGCGCGGAAACGTCCGACAACCTCGACTCCGGGGCTCCGGACGTCGCACACGGCGGCAGCGAGATTGTCGACGGTGGAGGCTTTGCCGAGGAGCCCATCGAACCCGGCGTAGTCGACGGAAGTTCCGGAGACGGCGGCATCATCGAGCCCGTGGAAGGGCCGATCGACGACGTACCAGTCGAGGAACCACCGGTTGATGGTGAGCCAATCGAGATACCGATCGGCGAACTGCCTGGTGACGACACACCGGTCGATGAACCCCCCGGAGACGGGATCCCGATCGACGACGTCGATGGCGACCCCACGGGTGGTGGCGGAGTCGTCGGCGACCCAGGTGATGGTGGCGGTGTGGACGGCGACGCTGCGGGCGGCGGCGAAATCGAGCCGATGCCGATGGAAGTGCCCGGGGACACGGGCGAGGAGTCGGCCAGTTCAGCGCGAGCCGACCGGTCCTAGCCTGTACTCGACGAGATGACGCAGCGCGGCGCGCCTCAATAGGTTGCGCCGCGTTTGCCTCGTTTGCGTGGTACGGTGATCGCCAGCCACCGGAGATCATCTGACGTCTCGCTCGTTGGCCCGGCATATGCGGTCTGCACCGTTGGCGTGCTCGTGGCTCGCTTGGCTCTTGTACAGCGCGCCTGCTGTCGCCGTTCCCGAGATGACGCCGTTCGAAGCTGGAGTGCGCGCCTATCGCAGCGGCGACTTCGCAACGGCACTGCGTCATTTCCAGCAAGCACAGGCCGACGGTGCTTCGAACGATCAACTGTTGTTCAATCTCGCTCTCACGTTGTACCGCCTCGAGCAGTACGACGCCGCGCGCGACGTGTTCCTGGAGCTGCGCGAGCATTCCGGTATGGAGGGACCAGCGGACTATCATCTGGGGCTGATCGCGGCGCAGCGCAGCGACAATAATGAAGCCGTGCTGCGCTTGAGTGCCGTTGCGAACAGTGACTCCAGCGAATTGCGCCAGCTCGCACAAACTGCGCTGGAACGAATGCAGGGTTCGCAGCCGGCACCACGGATCGCTGCGTACGCGAGAACCGGTCTCGGCTTCGACAGCAACCGCAACCAGATTTCCGAATCATTGCGTATCGAAGGACCCGAAGCCGAGTCCGCCTACGCTGATTTCTATGGGTCGGTGCTGCAGCGCCTGCGGAGTACCGGAGGTAGCGGGAGTGTCGGAAGAACCGACGTTCGCGCGAGCCTGTTCGTGCGCGACTATGAAGTTGATGATGCGCTCGACCAGGCCGCGATTTCGCTGGCGCTGCGCAAGGTGTGGCGCGTGCGATCGTGGTCTGTCACGCTGGGTGGCGAGTTCGAAGCTGCGACGCTGGACAATCACGGGCTTTACGAGCTGCTCAGCCTCAATATCGACGCGGCGCGACGCATGGGTTCGTCTACGTTCCGGTTGCGCTATCGACCCAGCATCATCGACGCGGGCTACAGATACGACTACCTCGACGGGCAGCGTCAGCAGCTCGAGCTCACACAGGACGTGCCGCTGGGCGCGGCCACGCTCCAGCTCGGCTATGAAGTCGAATTGAACGACCGGCGTGATTTCGAGGCGGGCGACGAGTTCTTCAGCCAGTCTCCGCTGCGACAGGGGCCGTTCTTCAGGTTCAGTCGCGAGCTCAACAAGGATCTCTCGTTAGACGTGAACGCCGCGTATCGGCGCAGCCGGTACCGCGACGAGAACGAGTTTGAGCAGGACGGCAGCCTGGTGACCGAGCGTCGCGTGGATTCGTTGAGTTACGTGGGCCTCATGTTGCGGCTGACGCTCGCTCCAGCGTGGGCGCTGCGGCTCGACTACCGCTACAGCGACAATCGATCGAGTCTTGACCAGTACGACTATATTCGCGAAGTGGCGTCGCTGAACCTCGAGTGGCGGCACTGACGGTAGGCGATCCTCCGACGATGCACGGCTTGGTGGCAGATCTGGTGACGAATACGGGGACGCCCCCCGTCCATTCCGGACACATGGGTAGACGTTTTATGCCGAGCATTAGCGCCGAAGGGGTTTCCGGCGCTCTCGAGTCGATACGTCTCGTGATCGAAGAAGCCTACGTCGTTCCATAAAACTGACCAGCCGTATCCGGTCGCTGACCTCCTTGACGCCGACATTCTGGCCGGCGAAGACACTGCTAAAGGTGATCTCGCACGGTGAGCGGAAGTTCGCTCCGTTGCGGAGGAAGTCACGAGGATCGGCCTCACCGACTGTTGACGTGCGCAGGTGCGATTACTAAAGCTAGGAAATTACGAACATGTGCGGGAGTTCGCGGATTCTGGAGCATTGCGAGCTAGTAAGATTATGAGTGTTTGCCTACAGGTTCGGTGGTTCGTAAACGGAGGCGTCATCGTGATTCTTTGGCGCGAAAAATTCCGCGCTTTCGGCATTCATTTCGCGACAACGCTCATCGTGGCGCTGCTCGCCGCCGCGCTCATTTTTCTGGTCTGGTACCCGGCGCCTTTCGGGACGATGATCGGCGGCCTGAAGCTGTTCATGTTGATTACGGGGTGCGATTTGGCCCTCGGCCCGCTTATCTCCCTGGTCATTTACAACAGTCGCAAATCGCGACTCGCGTTGGTGTTCGACTACACGGTCGTCGTTGTAGTTCAGGTCGCGGCGCTCGTGTATGGCGTGTATTCGGTATCGCAAGCTCGACCGGCTTACGTCGCCTTCGTGAAGGATCGCCTCGAGGTCATTGCTGCGGGAGAAATCTCGGAGAAGGATCTACTCGAGGCCAAGGGATCGAAATACGCATTCCGTTCAATACGAGGCCCCGTTCTGGTTGCAACATTTGTAAAACCCGAAGACAGGAACGACGCGCTATTGGCGGCGGTGCTAGAGGGACGCGATGTGGGAGTGCGGCCAAAGTTTTTCGTGGACTACGGATCGCAGATCGAACGGATCAAACGGCAACTAAAGCCGTTGTCCGAGCTGCGGCGGCGCAATCAAGAATTCGAACGGGTCATCGCGAAGAGTTTGCGTGAGCTGCAGCGGCCAGCCGAGGATTTCGGCTGGCTTCCTGTCAAACACACGCGCGGCTTCTGGACCGCGCTAGTGGATCAACAGACGGGTTATCCGGTGGAGTACGTGCCGATCGACCCGTATTAGATGGCCCGAAGACTGAGCCGTGGGGCGTCCGCAGATTCCATGTCCGAGATCCGTTTGGAAAGCTGATTGACATCCTGCAACATGGAGGGGGTTAGGCCGTACCAAGGCACGTACGAGGAACTCGACATGCAAGAACTCGCAGCCCTTGTCGGCA
>Ga0075429_100003892_pt1 | contig 12750 bp, 7 predicted proteins | sample RhiMetdeltSRZDD3_FD_75295 | JGI IMG/M metagenome (GOLD analysis project Ga0075429, IMG submission 75295) | Populus rhizosphere microbial communities from Tennessee, USA - Rhizosphere MetaG P. deltoides SRZDD3 | ecosystem: Host-associated > Plants > Roots > Rhizosphere > Soil | place: USA...
CGGCGGGCACAGCACCTCGGTGGCGACGAATACCGGCTCGCGCCGGGCCCAGGCGTGCGGGACGTCGCTGATGTCGTGCGCGATGGGCAGGCCCAGGTCGTGGAACACCTCGGCGCTGGTCACGCGGCCCGGATCGCGCGTGGGGCCGTGCACCAGCACCGGCACGCCTTCCTGGGCGAGCAGCAGCGCGAGCAGCGCGGTGAGGTTGGGCAGCTTGCGCGCGCCGTTGTACGACGGCAGCACCACCATCGGCTGGGCCGGTCGCAGGGGATGGCAGCGCTCCTGCACCGCATCGAGGAAGCCGGCGAGCTCCTCGGTGCTCTCGCCCTTGATGCGCATCGCGAGCGCGAAGGCGCCGATCTCGAGGTCGGTGACGCGGCCGTCGAGCACCTGGCTCATCAGGTCGTACGCCTCCGACTGGTTCAGCGAGCGCGCGCCTTCCTTGCCGCGGCCGATATTCCGGATGTACGGTGCAATGCTCATGCGCGCTTGTCTCCTGGATGTCGCGTCGAAGGCAAGTTCCGGGCCCATCCGCCGGCGCTCTGCGGCGTGGTGCCTCAGGCCGCCTGCTGGCGCAACCGCACCAGCCGCTTCAGCTCGGGCACGCACGAGCCGCAGTTCGTGCCGCAGCGATGCGTGGCCTGCAACTGCTGCAGCTGCGCCTCCGGCGAGCCGCTGCATCCGTCGAGCCGCTGCGCGATGTCGCCCTCGGTCACGTCGAAGCAGCTGCACACCTGCCGGCCGCGCGCCTTCAGCGCGACCGGCGGACGCGCCCCCGGCACCAGCAGCAGCCGGCCGTACGCCTGCGCGGGCAGCTCGTCCTGCAGGAGCGTGCGGATCCAGGCCTCGGCGCTGATGTCGCCGGCGAGCAGGAAGGCGTCGAGCCTCGCCTCGCTGCCCTCGCGGCGCAGCCGGATGCTGCGGCGCTGGCCGCGCCGCCGGTCGGCATAGTGCAGCACGTCCCCGCCGGCCAGGCCGAGAAGCGATTCGATCGCGGCGATCGTCTCGTCCGCGGCCGCCTCGTACGCCGCGGCGCGGAACAGCACGCCGGTGCGCTCGCGGCCGAAGGGCACGCAGGCGGCATAGGCGAAGCCGGGCATCCATGCACGCAGCGCCTCGCGCGCCGCCAGCGCGCGGTCCTCGGGCAGCCAGGCCACGGCGAGCAGCCGCCACGGCAGGTCGGCCTTGAGCACCTTCACCGCCGCGTGCTTCAGCTCGGGCTGCTTGGAGCGCGGGCAGAACGCCGGCGTGGTGAGCGCGTTCACGCCGCCCGCCGCGGTGCCGCTGCCCGCGTGGCCGCCGATCACTTCCTCGCCCCAGTGCATCGCGACGAACACCTGCGCAGGCGCCACCTGCGCGCTGGCCTGCACCGGCAGCACCAGGCTGCCGCGCCGCGACGTGACGTGCACCAGGTCCCCCTCGGCCAGGCGCAGGCGCGCGAGGTCCTGCGCATGCAGCTCGATCGACGGCTCGGGCACGTGGCCGAACAGGCGGCCCAGCGTGCCCGTGCGGCTCATGCCGTGCCACTGGTCGCGCAACCGGCCGGTGTTGAGCGAGAACGGGTAGCGCGCGTCGCGCGGCTCGGCGAGCGGCTCGTGCGGCGTGTCGACGAAGCGCGCCCGCCCGTCGTCCGTGGGGAAGCGGCCGTCGGCGTAGAGCCGCGCCCGGCCTTCGCAGGCCCCTTCGGGCCAGGGCCATTGGGCCGGGGCACGGTCCAGCGCCGCGTAGGCGAGGCCCGTGATGTCGAGGTCGCGCCCGCGCGTGGATTCGCGGTGCTCGTTCCAGATCGACTCCGGGCCGTCGTAGGGAAACAGCGTCGGGCGGCCGGGCCGCAGCTTCGCCTCGAGCCGGTGCGCGAACTGCAGGACGATCTGCCAGTCGTGGCGCGCCTCGCCGGGCGGCGGCACGGCCGGGCGCACGCGGCTGATGCGGCGCTCGCTGTTGGTGACGGTGCCGTCCTTCTCGCCCCAGGTGGACGCCGGCAGCAGCAGGTCGGCGAAGGCGCAGGTGGCGGTGGTGGCGAAGGCCTCCTGCACCACGACGAACTCGGCGCGCTGCAGGGCGCGGCGCACGGTGGCCTGGTCGGGCATCGATTGCGCGGGATTGGTGCAGGCGATCCACAGCCCCCTGATCGCGCCGTCGGCGGCGGCCTCGAACATCTCGACCGCGGTCTTGCCCGGCTGGGCAGGCACGGTGCGGCCTTCGCGGTCGAGGCCCCACAGGCGCTCCACCTCGGCGCGGTGCTGCGCGTTCGCGAGGTCGCGATGGCCGCCGAGCAGGTTGGCCATGCCGCCCACCTCGCGACCGCCCATGGCGTTGGGCTGGCCGGTGAGCGAGAAGGGGCCCGCGCCCGGGCACCCGATCTGGCCCGTGGCCAGGTGCAGGTTGACCAGCGCGGCGTTCTTCAGCGTGCCGCTGCGGCTCTGGTTGAGGCCCTGGCAGTACAGCGACAGCGTGGGGCGGCGCGCGCCCGGCGCGTCGGCATGCATGCCGGCGAACCAGCGCGCCGCCTGCAGCAGGTCGCTCTCGGCGATGCCGCACAGCTTGGCCACGTCCTTCGGCGCGAAGTCGCGCACGCGGTCGCGCAGCGCGTCGAAGCCGTGCGTGTGCGCGGCGATGTACGCCGCGTCGACCAGGCCCTCCCACAGCATGGCGTGCAGCATGCCGTTGAAGAGCGCGACGTCGGTGCCGGGCAGGATCTGCAGGTGCAGGTCGGCGGCCTCGGCGGTCTCGGTGCGGCGCGGATCGACGACGACGATCTTCAGCGCCGGCTTCGCGCGCTTCGCATCCTCGATGCGGCGGAACAGGATGGGATGCGCGAAGGCCGCGTTCGAGCCGGCGATGAACAGCGTGGCGGCGTGCGCGATGTCGTCGTAGCACGCGGGCGGCGCGTCGGCGCCCAGCGTGGCCTTGTAGCCCGCCACCGCGCTGCTCATGCACAGGCGCGAATTGGTGTCGACGTTGTTCGTGCCGATCAGGCCCTTGGCCAGCTTGTTGAAGACGTAGTAGTCCTCCGTGAGCAGCTGGCCGGAGATGTAGAAGCCGACGGCGTCGGGCCCGTGCTGCTGCACGATGCGATGGAAGCGGTCGGCCGCCATGTCGAGCGCGGCGTTCCACGACAGCGGCTGCGGCGCGTCGGCGCGGCTCGGCCGGCGCATCGGCTGCAGCAGCCGCGCCTGCAGCGTCACCGGCTGCGCCGCGGTGAGGTGCAGGGTGCTGCCCTTGGTGCACAGGCGCCCGAAGTTGGCGGGGTGGTCCGGATCGCCGCGCACGCCGGTGATCTGCGCGCCGCTCGATTCGATGATCACGCCGCAGCCGACACCGCAGTACGGGCAGGTGGACTTCGTTTCCACGGTCAGGCGGCGGCGCGCGCCTCGTCCAGCGCGATGCTGTTCAGCTCCTCGAGGTCGAGGTGCACCAGCCCGTTCTCGACCTTCACGCTGAAGCGCGGCGTGCAGCCCGCATCCGGCGCCTTCGCGCAGCCGTCGTCGAGCCCGATGGTCCAGTTGTGCAGCGGGCAGGCGACGCTCTCGCCGAACACGATGCCCTGGCTCAGCGGCCCGCCCTTGTGCGGGCAGCGGTCGAGCAGCGCGAACACCTTGTCCTGGGCGTTGCGGAAGACGGCGACGTCGGTGCCGCACTGGCGCGCCACGCGGCGCGCGCCGAGCACCGGGATGTCCTCCACGTGGCAGATGGCTTTCCAGACGTGCTTCATGCGACCCCCACCGGAATGAACTGGCGCGTATCGACCGTCGCCTTGTCGTGCTCGAACCACGGATCGGGCTCGCCGTCGAGCGAGAACTGCAGGCGCTCCCACAGCGCCTTGCGGCCGGCGTGGTCGTCGAGGATGCGCTTCTTCACGTGGTCCAGGCCCACGCGGCCGACGTAGTGGACGGTGCGCTCGAGGTACCAGCCCTCCTCGCGGTAGAGCTGCAGGAACGCGCCGCTGTACTCGAGCACTTCCGCCGCCGTCTTCACCTTGCAGAGGAACTGCGCCACCTCGGTCTTGATGCCGCCGTTGCCCGCCACGTGGATCTCCCAGCCCGAGTCGACGCCGATCACGCCGACGTCCTTGATGCCCGACTCCGCGCAGTTGCGCGGGCAGCCGGACACCGCGAGCTTCACCTTGTGCGGCGCGTACATGCGCCAGAGCGCGCGCTCGAGGTCCTTGCCCATCTGGGTGGAGTCCTGCGTGCCGAAGCGGCACCATTCGGAGCCCACGCACGTCTTCACCGTGCGCAGCGCCTTGGCGTAGGCGTGGCCCGAGGGCATGCCGATGTCGCGCCACACGCCGACCAGGTCCTCCTTCTTCACGCCGAGCAGGTCGATGCGCTGGCCGCCCGTCACCTTCACGGTCGGGATGCGGTACTTGTCGACCGCGTCGGCGATGCGCCGCAGCTCGTCGGCCGTCGTCTCGCCGCCCCACATGCGCGGCACCACCGAGTACGTGCCGTCCTTCTGGATGTTGGCGTGGCTGCGCTCGTTGATGAAGCGCGACTGCGGATCGTCCTTCGCCTCCTTCGGCCAGGTGCTGAGCAGGTAGTAGTTGATCGCCGGGCGGCAGCTCGCGCAGCCGTTGGGCGTGCGCCATTCGAGCGCGCGGTACACGCCGTCGATGGTGAGCAGCCGGCTGCCGTCGGCGAGCGGCCGGCGGATCGCCTGGCGCACCTCCTCGTGGCTGAAGTCGGTGCAGCCGCACATCGCCTTCTTCTTCGGCGTGGCGCTGTAGTCGCCGCCGGCGGTGGCCATCAGGATCTGCTCGACCAGGCCGGTGCACGAGCCGCACGAACCGCTCGCCTTGGTGTGCTTGCGCACCTCGTCGAGGGTGAACAGGCCCTTGTCCTTGATCGCCTTGCAGATCGCGCCCTTGGTGACGCCGTTGCAGCCGCACACCTCGTCGGTGTCGGCCATCGCGGCGGCCTTGTGGTGCCCTTCGTGGCCCGTGTCGCCGATGTTCGACTCGCCGAACATGAGCTTGTCGCGGATGTCGTGCACGCTGCGGCCCTCGCGCAGCAGCTTGAAGTACCACGAGCCGTCCACGGTGTCGCCGTACAGGCACGCGCCCACCAGCTTGTCGTCGCGGATCACCAGCTTCTTGTAGACGCCGCCGTAGGGATCGCTCATCACGATCTCCTCGCAGTCCTTGCCGCCCATGAAGTCGCCGGCGGAGAACAGGTCGATGCCCGTGACCTTCAGCTTCGTGCTCGTCTGGCTGCCGGTATAGCGGCCGATGCCGAACTGCGCGAGGTGGGTGGCGCACACCTTGCCCTGCTCGAACAGCGGCGCCACCAGTCCGTAGGCGATGCCGCGGTGCGCGGCGCATTCGCCCACCGAGTAGATGCGCGGGTCGGTGATGGTCTGCATCGTGTCCGTCACCACGATGCCCCGGTTGCAGTGCAGGCCGACCTTCTCCGCGAGCTCGGTGTTGGGGCGGATGCCCGCGGCCATGACGACGAGGTCGGCCGGGATCTCGGTGCCGTCCTTGAACTGCACCGCCATGACCCGTCCGTCCTTGCCGCCCACGAGCGCCTGCGTCTGCGCGCCGATCATGAACTTCAGGCCGCGCTCCTCGAGCGACTTCTGCAGCAGCTTGCCGGCCGCGTCGTCGAGCTGGCGCTCCATCAGCCACGGCATGATGTGCACGACGGTCACCTGCATGCCGCGGCGCATCAGGCCGTTGGCCGCTTCCAGTCCCAGCAGGCCGCCGCCGATCACCACCGCGTGCTTGTACTTCTGCGCGGCCTCGATCATCGTGTTGGTGTCGGCGATGTCGCGGTACGCGATCACGCCCTCGAGCTCCTTGCCCGGGACCGGAAGGACGAAGGGATTCGAGCCGGTGGCCAGCAGCAGGCGGTCATAGGGGGCCTCGGTGCCGTCGGCCGCGCGTACGATGCGGCGCTTGCGATCGATGTCGACCACCTTCTTGCCCAGCTCGAGCCGGATGCCGTGCTCCTCGTACCACGAGAGCGGATTCAGCACGATCTCGTCGAGCGTCTGCTCGCCGGCGAGCACCGGCGAGAGCAGGATGCGGTTGTAGTTGGGATGGGGCTCGGCGCCGAACACCGTGATGTCGTAGAGGTCGGGCGCGATCTTCAGCAGCTCTTCGAGGGTGCGCACGCCGGCCATGCCGTTGCCCACCATCACCAGGTTCATTCTCTTCATGGTTCGCTCCGCATGTCGCGTCGGGATAGCAAGGGCGGTGCCAGAACGGCGGGCAGGCCGCCGTGCAACGCCTCGGGGGAAGTGACGGGCCGATGAGCTTCGACGTCGAGATCGGCCACGCCAGCGCGAAGGGGCCGCGCGAGGTCAACGAGGACTTCGCCGGGTCGGTGCAGCCGCCGCCCCACGACGAAGCGCGCGGCCTGGTCGCCGCCATCGCGGACGGCGTGTCCACCGGCGGCCGCGGCCAGGAGGCCGCGCAGACCACGGTGATGAGCCTGGTCGAGGACTACTTCGCCTGCCCCGACACCTGGGACACCACCGTCGTGCTCGACCGCCTCATCGGCGCGCAGAACGCCTGGCTCGCGGACCACAACCGCCGGCGCCAGGGTGCCGGGCGCGACGGCATGGCGGCGATGACCACCGTGACGGCGCTCGTACTGCGCGGCCATGCGTACACGCTGGCCCACGTGGGGGACACGCGCGCCTGGCTGCTGCGCGACGGCGAGCTCGTGCAGCTCACGCAGGACCACGCCTTCGAGCATCCGGACCAGTCGAGCCGGCTCACGCGCGCCGTGGGCCTGGACGACCGCGTGCGCATCGATTTCCTGCAGGGCGAGCTGCAGCTCGGCGACCTGTTCGTGCTCACCAGCGACGGCGTGCACGGCGTGCTCAAGCGCCGCCGCCTCGCGGCGCTGGCGCGCGAGGGCACGCCCGACGAGGCGAGCCGCGCCATCGTCGACGCCGCGCTGGCCGCCGGCAGCCGCGACAACGCCACGGCGCTGGTGCTGCGCGTGCGCGGGCTGGCCGCTGGCCGCCTGGAAGACAGCCTGCTCGAGGTGCGGCAGCTTCCCGTTCCGCCGCGCCTGCGCATCGGCGACCGGCTCGACGCCTACACGATCACCGCCGAGATCGCCAACACGGGCGTGCACCGCCTCTACCAGGCGCGCGAGGCAGGCACGCAGGCGCTGGTCGCGCTGAAGACGCTGCACGAGTCGCGCGCGAGCGATCGCGAGGAGCGCGCGATGCTGGCGCACGAGGCCTGGCTCGGCAGCCGCATCGCGCCGGATTCCGGCCGGCACGGCGACGCGGCGTTCGTGCAGGTGCGCGAACCGCGCCAGCCGAGCGCCTTCTACACCGTGTTCGACTGGCACGCCGGCCGCACGCTCGAGCAGCTGCTGGCCGACGGCCGCCGCTTCGCCGTGCCCGAGATCGTGGCCGGCGCGCTCGCGGCCGCGCGCGCGCTCGGCCGGCTGCACCGGCACGGCGTCGTCCACCGCGACATCAAGCCCGCGAACCTGCACCTGGGCGACGACGGCCAGTGGCGCCTGCTCGATCTCGGCGTGGCGATCTCCGGCCGCGAGCCCCGGTCCCTGCGCACCCTGCATGCCGGCACGCCGAGCTACATGAACCCCGAGCAGTGGAGCGGCGACGAGCCCGTGCCCGCCGATGCGGCGAGCGACGTCTACGCGCTCGGCGTCACGCTGTACCAGTGGCTCACCGGCAAGCTGCCGTACGGCGAGATCGAGCCGTACCAGCGCGGCCGCTTCCGGCGCGATCCCAAGCCGCCGTCGCGGCTGCGCCCCGACGTGCCGATCTGGCTGGACCACGTCGCGCTGAAGGCGGTCGCGCTCGACGCGCGCCAGCGCTTCGAGACCGCCGAGGAGATGGTGCTCGCGCTGGAGCGCGGCGCGTCGCGCCCGCTCGCCGCGCCGGGCAGCACGCCGCTCGCGGCGCGCGACCCCGCGGCCTTGTGGAAGATCGGGCTCGGCGTGTCGCTGCTGTTCAACGCGCTGCTCGTCTACTGGCTGCTCTTCCTGCCGCGCTGATGCGCGCTTCGCCGCCGCGCTGCGAGAGGGCTTCATCGTCAGGCGCCCTCGCGCAGCCCGGGTGCGATGCGGCCGGCGCGGCTCGGGGCCGGCGCCTCGTGCGCCACCGCGCGCGCCTTGCCGCCTTTTTCCGCCCACGTCCGCGTCCAGCGGATCTGCACCACGCGCAGCATCGCGAGCATCGCGAGCGCCAGCAGCGCGAACGAGACGAAGCCCCACAGGTACGTGCCCGCGAGCTGCTTCGACTGGCCCATGGCATTGGGCAGGAAGCCGCCGCCCAGGGCGCCGACTTCGCCGATCATCGAGCCGGCCACCGCGGTGGTGAGCGGCCAGCGCAGCGGCACGAGCTGGAACAGCGCGCCGTTGCCCGCGCCGAGCGCGGCGAAGCACAGCATGAACAGCAGGGTGGTGACCGCCACCGAGCTCGACGCGAAGCCGCAGGCCATCAGCGTCGCGGCCACCAGCACGAGCACGCCGGAGAGCGTCGCGATGCCGCCGATGCGGTCGGAGATGTAGCCGCCGACGACGCGCACCGCCGAGCCCATCAGCGTGGCGAGCATGGTGAGCTGGCCGGCCTCCACCTTGGTGACGCGGAACTGGTCGTGGAAGTACGTCGGCAGGAAGCTCGCGAGCCCGATGAAGCCGCCGAAGGTGACGATGTAGATGAGGCTGAAGGCCCAGCCGTCCTTCTCGAACAGGCATGCGACGTGTTCGCGCAGCGTCTGCTCCTCGCGGTCCGGCGGCTCCTTGGCGGCGAGCCACATCACGGCCATCGGCAGCAGCATGGTGCAGGCGGCGAGCCCGTACACGGCCGGCCAGCCGAAGTGCGTCGCCAGGGGCGGGGCGAACAGCACGGCGAGCACCGTGCCGGAGTTGCCCGCGCCCGCGATGCCCATCGCCAGGCCCTTGTACTTCGCGGGATACCAGCCGGAGCCGAGCGACAGCGCGACGCCGAAGCTCGCGCCCGCGATGCCGAGCAGCACGCCCATCGCGAGCACGCCGTCGTAGCTGTCGACTGCCAGGAAGCCGTAGATCAGCGCCATCACGATCAGCGCCATCTCGACCATCGCGGCGTTCTTGCGGCCGATGTACTGCGACAGCACGCCGAGCGGAAAGCGCATCAGCGCGCCGGCGAGGATGGGCACCGACACCATGAAGCCCTTCTGGGCCGGCGTGAGGTGGAAGCTCTCGCTGATGAACGGCGCCATCGCGCCGTTGAGCACCCAGATCGCGAAGCAGAAGTCGAAGTAGAGGAACGCGGCGAAAAGCGTCGGCCAATGGCCCGCGCGGGCGAAGGTCTTGAGGCTGGACATGGATCATGGTCTCCGGCAGGGGCTTCGGCGGCGAGACCGAAGGGAGGCACATGACGTGCTCGACAGCGTCGCGAGCATGAGCCGCCGTGCGGGGCGGTCGGGGTGCAGCGTCGCACCCGGCCTCCGTTTTGCAAGGGCCATGCCACGAACGGCCGGGCGCCCTTGCGCCCGGCCGCCGCTGCCCCGGCGCAAACTCCCCGCTTCCCTCGTACGCTTGCCCCTGACATGACTTCGTGCCTGCTGCTGGACCCCTCTGCCTCGCCCGCGCCGTCGCTGGCCGACGACCTGGAGCGCTGCGGCATTCACGTCCTTGGTGCGGTGCAGCGCGGCAAGTTGGTGCAGGAGGCGGTGCGCCTGGTGCCCGACGTGGTGGTGGCCTGCGCGGCCGTCGTCGACGACGCGACCCTCGAGGCGCTCTCGCGGCTGCAGGCGACCGCCCCGTGCCCGGTGGTCCTGTTCACCGGCGACCCGGACGTCGACAGGATGACCCGCGCGCTCGATTGCGGCGTCCATGCCTACGTGGTCAACGGCTTTGCGCCGGCGCGGCTGCGCGCGCTGGTGCACCTCGCGCAGGCCCGCTTCGCCCACGAGCGTCGCCTGCGCAGCGAACTGGCCGAGCTGTCGAGCCGCTTCGAGGAGCGCAAGGTGGTCGACCGCGCCAAGGGCATCCTCATGCGTGCGCGCCAGCTCTCGGAGGACGAGGCGTTCCGCGTGCTGCGCACGGCGTCGATGCGCAGCAACCAGCGCGTCGGGCAGGTGTCGCAGCAGCTCATCGCCTCGGCCGGGCTTGCCGAGGCGGTCAACCGGGCGGGTCAGTGCCGCATGCTGTCGCAGCGCATCGTCAAGCTGCACGCCTTGCGCGTGGCCGGCGTGGACGATGCGCTGCGGCCGCTGCTGCAGGCGTCGTGCGCGCGGGTGGACGAGAACCTCGCGACGCTGTCGCGCGGGGTGTCCCGGGCCACCTACGGGGACCTGATCGAGGGCGTGGCGGCGCCGTGGGCCGCCCTGCGCGATGCGCTGGCGGCGCCGCCCGAGCCCGCCCGGCTGGCGGAGGTCGACGCCGCCGCCGAGCGCATGCTGCTGCAGGCCGAGCGGCTGGCGGGCGTGCTGCAGGCGGCGTCGGCGCACGCGCCGCTGCAGGTCATCAACGTGTGCGGGCGCCAGCGCATGCTCTCGCAGCGGGTCGCCACGCAGGCGCTGCTCTCGGTGCTGCTGCGCGGGGAGGCGGCCGCGACCGCGAGCGCGCGCGCCGACCAGGCGACCGAGGAGTTCGGCGACGCCCTCGGCTACCTCTGCGCCGTGCCGCTCACGACGCCGGAGATCCGCGCGTCCCTCGACGACGCCGGCCGGCTGGGCGCGGCCATGGTGCAGGCTCGCGCGCGGGTCGGCGCGCGCGACGGCCAGCGCGCGCTGGGCGAGGCGAGCGAGGAGCTGCTGGCGCTGTTCGAGGACCTCACGGAACGCTACGAGCGCAGCATGCAGGTGCTCATGGGCTGAGCGCCGGCGCGCTCACGTGCGCGCGCTGCACGCCCGCGGTGGTGCACCGGTGCACGGCCGGAGACTATGATGGCTGCGCCATGACGGAGCGCCTCGCCTCTCCCGCCCCCGACCTCGCCGACCGAGCGCGCGAGCTGGCCGCAGCGCACGGCCTGTGCGACGGCGCGCTGGGCGCCGTCCTGCTCGCCCTGGTCGACCGGCTCGAGGCGCCGTTCTCGATCAAGGAGATCTCGAGCGGCCGCTACGTGTACGTCAACGCCTACATGGCGGCGCTCGTGGGGCGCTCGCCGGAGCAGTTGCTCGGCCAGACCGACGCCGAGCTGCTCGGCCCGCCGTTCGCCGCGGGCCTCGCCAAGGCCGACCTGTCGGCCGCCGCACAGTGGCAGGCGCCGGCGCACACCACCGAGCAGCGCATCGAGCGCGACCGCCGCAAGCGCGAGTTCGACATCACCCGGGTGGCCTTGTGCACGGCCGACGGCAGCGCGCCGCGGCACCTGTGCAGCGTGTGGATCGAGACCACGGCCGGGCAGCAACGCGAGGCGCAGCTCGCCAAGGCCCTGCAGCAGCTCGAGCAGCAGCACGCCGCGATCGAAGCCCTGCGGCGCGAGTCGCAGGACCATGCCCTGCGCGACAACGTCACGGGGCTGTACCAGCGCGTCCATTTCGAGGACCAGCTGCGCCGCGAGGTCGACCTGTCGTCGCGCGAGCACCGCGAGTTCGCGCTGGTGTCGATTGCGCTGGACCCGTTGCCCGACGGCGTGCGCGCGCTGGGCGCGCCGGCGCGCGAGCGCGTGCTCGAGGCGCTGGGCCGGCTGCTGCGCGGCAACACGCGGGCGATGGACGCGTCGTGCCGGCTCGACGAGGATCGCTTCGCGATCCTGCTTTCGGGCGTGGGCCTCGCAACCGCCCATTCGCGCATGGAAGGCCTGCGCCGCCAGTGCGCCACGCAGATCGTGGTGCTCGACGGCAAGGAGCTCAGCTTCACGGTGTCCATGGGCGTCGCCAGCTTTCCGCACACCGCGCATTCCCAGGACGCGCTGCTCGCGGCCGCCGCGGAGGCGCTCGAGGAGGCGCAGCGGCGCGGGGGCAACCACGTCACGCTCGCGAGCATCCGCTTCGACGCGTCCTGACCTCGGAGCCTGTGAACGATCCGCCTGCGAACGGTCGGCTCGGCTCCGAGTGTGCCGACTCCGCGGCTCGAAGGATGCGGTCGCTCCGTCGGCTCAGCCCGTCAGGGCCTTGAACAGCATGTACGCCGCGAGCACGTACAGCATGCCCGCGAACACCCGCTTCAGCTGGGTGACGTTCATCGCGTGCGCCACCTTCGCGCCGAGCGGCGCCCAGGCCACGCTGGCGGTGGCGACGACGGCGAGGGCGGGCAGCCAGAGGTAACCCAGGCTGCCCGGGAGCGTGCGCTCCAGCGACCAGCCGCCGATCACGTAGCCCACGGTGTTGGCGAGCGCGATCGGGAAGCCGAGCGCGGCGCTGGTGGCCACCGCGTTGTGCATCGGCACGTTGCACCACGTCATGAACGGCACCGAGATGAAGCCGCCGCCCGCGCCCACCAGGCCGGAGACGAAGCCGATCACGCCGCCCGCGGCGAAACGGCCCGCCGGGCCCGGCACCTGCCGGCTGGGGTGCGGCCGCTTGTTGAGCAGCATCTGCGTCGCCGAGAAGCCGACGAACAGGGCGAACAGGAACGCGAGCGTGGTGCCCTTGAGCAGCGCGAACACGCCGGCGCCCGAGACCAGCCCGCCCGCGACGATGCCGGGGGCCAGCGTGCGCACCAGCTCCCAGCGCACCGCGCCGCGCTTGTGGTGCGCGCGCACGCTGGAGACGGACGTGAAGAGGATGGTCGCCATGGACGTCGCGATGGCCATCTTCACCGAGAGCACGGCGGGCACGCCGTGCTGCGACAGGATGAGCGTCGTGAACGGCACCATCAGCATGCC
>Ga0075429_100003894_pt1 | contig 12748 bp, 9 predicted proteins | sample RhiMetdeltSRZDD3_FD_75295 | JGI IMG/M metagenome (GOLD analysis project Ga0075429, IMG submission 75295) | Populus rhizosphere microbial communities from Tennessee, USA - Rhizosphere MetaG P. deltoides SRZDD3 | ecosystem: Host-associated > Plants > Roots > Rhizosphere > Soil | place: USA...
GTACAGATCTTCTCCGTTACAATCAGTGTCCGCATCCGCGCTTCCTCCTACCTAATCCGCAATGGGCTGGTGGATTGCGGACCAACGGATGAGCCATCTCTGCTTCGTGACACTCACGCGTATTTGCGAACAGTCGAACAACGCAAACGGCGGGAGCGGGGAGATTAGCCGGCTACTCAATTTTTCAGACAAGGCTGATGGGGACACTTATCGAGGAGAGTGAATGACCGATATCGGCTCGCGTTTGCAGACTAATTGATAGAGTGTCTTCTTGGCGCATATCTCCAGGCCGCGAGAGAGCCTATGTTTCCCATAACATTTTCGGACAAGCTTGCTGAATTGTCGAATAAAGATGATCAACTTGGTCTTTCGATACCACTGCTAAAGCGCCGGCCTTCACAAAGGCATCGGTAATGAATGTATCCGGCGCCATTGAAATCCCGATAATGGCTATCTCTTGCCAGGATTCCTTCATAATACGCGCAGCCTCAATGCCGTTCATCCTTGGCATGTAGAAGTCCATAAGCACGACATGAGGCTGATAAAGAGGAACTAATTCTATTGCCTGCTTGCCATCGCAGGCCTCTCCCACGACATGGACGTTATCATAACTCGTGAGCATACGGCGTAGAGCGATGCGGATTGGCACATGATCATCGACAAGCAGGATGCGACATTTTGACATGGCGCTAGCCTCTTACTTATCTGTAATACAGCAAGCATATGTCGCATTCCATTAGTAATATTCCCAGCAGTCATTAGAGTGTTGCCTACAAGAAGTGGGTACGCATATTTCCTACAGCCGCGTTTACATTCCAGGGTGCAAGGGGCAAGGGTACGCACGCCATCGCGTCGAACACAAGAACGATAAAATAATGTTCAGATCGACCAAACTCAAGTAGGATAGGACTCGGTGTTCTAGACCTGCTGGAGTTTTACTATGCCAAGTCTCCATGTAGTTGCTGATGACGAGGTATTGCCCTCCAAGAGTTCCACAGGAGCGTTTCCGGCTAAGTTGGTCGTGCAATGGTGCGTCGGTATCTTTGCCGCCTTCACCCTGGGAACCTGGCTGGTCTGGTGGTCTGCCGTTGTGCAGCGAACGTTTACGACTGAAGATATCCGGTCAGCCTGTCAGCGAGTGATGCCGGAGTCGGTCGAACGTTGCATTGATACGGTGACCATCCAGCGAGGAGGCGCAAGACGATGATGCTGCGGTCGCGCCTGGCCGCAGGCCTCCTTGCTTTGCTGTCGCTTATGGCGGGAGCGACTCATCTCTGCGCTCAGGATGGTGGGAGTCAGCAGCGTTCAAGGGTCGAGGTCGGTCTCGGTGGGTGGGTGATCACGCAGGGAGAGACCAAGTGGGCTCACAATGCCTCGACCATTGCCGGTCTGGGAAATCCAACATCGAAGCTCACTTATAAGGATACTGGAACGAACATCGTCGAAGGCACGGTCCGTTTTTGGGTCACGCCATCATGGTTCGGCCGTTTGACTGCCGGCTATGGCGCTGTCGGAGGAGGACGTCTCACGGACGATGATTATTTGTCCGTTGATGGTGGAGCGCCGTCCTCCCGGACATTCAGCGATATCAAGGGCGACAGCACGTGGTATCTGAACGCCGACGTCGGCCGGCGCGTCGTAGAATTTCCTCAATCGCGCGGCTGGTTAGACCTTTTCGCTGGATATCAATACTGGTATCAGCGCTATAGCGCCAACGGTCTTGGCCAGGCGAGTTGTTCGACTGCCGGTCAAACGCTCGATCTTGATCCGGGTAGCCCCGGAAGCCAAACGCTCTGCAGCCCCACTACCACCGTGAGCAGTTCTATTCAAGCCATCACCAACACGACTCAGTGGCACTCCATCAAGATAGGAGCATCGACTGAGTATCGCTTCACGCGCCGATTGAGTGTCCTGGGGACGGTGGCTTTGATCCCTGTGAGCATTGTCGATAACACCGATGTGCACCATCTGCGCCCGGACCTGAAGCAAAATCCAAGCATCTCCATGGTGGGTTATGGAATTGGTGCTGATGTGGATGTAGGTGCTCGTTACATGTTTTTCAGAAACTTTTATGCGAATGTCGGCTATCGCCTCTGGTGGAACCGCACTGTCGACGGAACCGTCACTTTTCACAATGCCATTGGCGGCTCCGACGAGTTTCCTCTCACGGAGCTTCAAAGCTTCCGTCACGGTGTGACGTTCGGAATAAGCTACTCCTTCTAAGCTCGTTACGCCTTGACTCATGCAGAGTCACCTTGGCATCGCGCTCCCCTGAAACAACTCTCGGCTGGAGATTGGTGGCAGCTACTCAGCGGCGTCTGCCGGAGGGCATCGTTTCGTCTTCGTAGCGGGCGAAGAGTCGTTTTGCTTCAGGATGCAAATGCACAGGATGGCCGTAGGGTATTCCGGCGGTGCGGAAGAGTGGCGTGAGTTTGCCATCTGGGTGCAGATACCCGGCACGCAACGGCACCGTCCGTTTACTGTGCTTGATCAAGTGACAAGGAGTGGAACGGATGGACGTGAGCCAGTCCGCAATGTCGTGCGGATTACCGATTGAGGCGGAGAGAAGCAACAGTCTTGCCTGGGTCGGACAAAAGATGATGGTCTCTTCCCAGACGACTCCGCGTTCCGGGTCGGCCAGATATTGGGATTCATCCAGGATGACCAATCCGAGCGTATCGAGCCGCACGTCGATCTCTCCGCCCGCCGCGTCGTAGAGTAAATTGCGCAGAATCTCGGTGGTCATGATCAAAAGCGGAGCCTGCCCGTTATCGCGACGATCCCCCGTCAAGATGCCGACTCTTTCTGCTCCAAAGACGCGGCAAAATTCAGTGTACTTGGTGTTCGAGAGCGCTTTCAGCGGTGACGTATAAATGACAGTGCGGTTTTCGTCCATGGCACGCCGTGCCGCTTCAACCGCAACATACGTTTTCCCGCTACCTGTCGGCACGCTGACGATCACGTCTCCGCTTTGCAGTTTGGCCAGCGCCTCTTCCTGCCAGGGGTCGGGAACGAACGGTTGAGGTGGAGGGACGCCGATTCCTTCGAGCCAGGCGGCTAACGACGCCGCAGGCTCGTGATGCTCCGGCTCATGCTGCGCTACATGAGGCCGTCGCCCGGGCTGAGCTGCCTTTGGACGTTCGGATAGTTGTTGTCGAGCAGGTTGGATCGCAGGCTTCGCTTCACGCTCGCTAATCAGCGACAGCAAGTCCGATTCAAAGCCTGCCCGGTTTTCTGCCGAATGACGAAGCAGGAGCTCGATCAGTCGGCGCTTGCCCGCTCGAAAATGCCGGTGCACCCTGCCGCGCGCAAGACGGTGCAGAAGGCCAAGCGACTGTTGGACAAGGAGACGTTCGAGTTCGTCGGTGGTCATGGCTTCAGTGTGGTCCCGGTCGATCGAGGGCACGAACGGTAAAGTGCGAGATGCCTGCGTCTTCTGGTACAGCTGTTGCCGTCACGGCAATTCCTCCAGGACTCCTCGGCGCAAAATGGCAATCGCTTGGGATGCGCAGTCCGCTAATGCCGGGTGCGTGTCCCTCAGGGTGTGTAGTTGTGAAAGAAACTCGAGCGTGCGTGCAAGCAGTCGATAAATATCGCCCTCGGCCATCGTGGTCTTCTTGCAGAGACCGATCCACGTAAGGGATGGGTTACCGATCCATTGCTCGGTAACCGCAGCAATGTCGGCCCTGAGAAGCGGCGGGTCTTCATAAGGTGAAAGCGATTCCGCCAGTTTTCGCACCTGTGCGAGCAGCGAAGCGAGGCCGGTGCTGATGCGGGGGAACGCCCCGGGCCGGTCATCGTCGTGCGCGATGCTCGACATGACGGCGGCCAGGAGGGCCGGAGAGGCTCCGGTGAAGGCCTCAGCCCGGACGAGTTCGGTAATCAGAAGCGAATGGTCGATGCGAATGAGCCTGGCCCATTCACCGGTATCGGTCAAGTGGGCAGTGGGCGACAGATAACCGAACCGCTGCAACGCATCGATTTTTTCCTGAAAGCGATGCCACAGGCTGGTTCGGAGCGCTTGAATCGCTTTCATATGACGGTGCTGTTCCTGACGTAGTTTCGAAGCGTGGGCATGATCCTTCTGACAGGCGGAGCGGGACGGACAGGTGGGGCACGAGAAATCGCCCAATGTTTGCACGATGGAATCCGGAATCAGCTCTTCTTTCGGAACCAGAATGGGAAGCACCGGAAGCCGCGGCGGCAGCTCTTGCAGATCGCGAAGCATGGATTCGATGCTCTCCGGCGTGCACCAGGGGTAGACCGGAGCTTCGGCGCAATCCAGCATGTGGTCGAATATCTCGGTGACGATCGCAGCAGGGCATTCGGTGATAGCACCGCCGGAACGCAGCAGCGTGACCATGGGACTCTTCTGTCCCTTGCTCCGGTATTGCCGAAGCACCACACCCCGGCTCTTGGAGAGGCCTGCGACGCGTCCAGGCGTGAGGAAATGAAAACGCGCGGCAACCTCCGGCGGTTCATGCCTTCTGGCGGGCGTGCGATGAGCGCGCTGCCGGCGAACATGATCGAAGAGCTGCCACTGCGAGATCCAGTCCGTGCAGACACGGGGTCCGTACGGCTCCAACTGCCGGTGCAACTCGTCGAGCTTCCTTTCGAGCACTTCTGCTCGTTGGTTCAGTTGAAATTGCGCGAAGCTTTTGGCAAGGATCGGCTGAATCTGATCGAGCGGGTGGGCTTTCAGGAGATTCAATACCATGGGATAGCTGATGACAAACTGGCTGTTGATGGCTTCCGGGTGTCCCACAAGCCCTTTGGTCAGGACGTTCAGATCGATATAAGGGGAGGGCGTCACAATGGCAAAGCCGACCAAGTCCTTTCCTCTGCGGCCGGCACGTCCGGCGATCTGCTGTACCTCTCCAATAGTCAAGTCGGTGAAGTCCTTCGCCTTGCGAATGCTGGATTGCGTGATGACAACCGTCCGGGCAGGAAAATCGACCCCGGCCGCCAGCGTGGTGGTCGCGAAGACCGCATCCAGACAGCCGCTCCGCATCAATTCCTCGACGGCAATCTTCCAGGAGGGCAGGTGCCCTGCATGATGTGCCGCGACGCCGATCCGCTGCACCGTGGGAATCAAGGGATGCTCGGCAATGCTCGGATATTGGTCGATGACGTCTTTCAAGACCTTCCCGATCATCTCCTGTCGCGCCGGCGGCAAAAAGGACTGCGTGTGATCGAAGGACTCCATCGCCTCGTCGCAGGCGCGTCGCGACGTCAGGAACACGATGGCAGGGGTGAGGTGTTTCTGTCGTAGGGCGGTGATCAGATCAACCGGATGAATCGAGGGAGGCATTCAGTTTCATACCTTTTGAAATGACCACGATACCGGAGTCGGTCACATGAAAGCGTTGGGCATCGGCAGCGCGGTCGTAGCCGATTTCAGTCTTGGGCGGGATGTCAACGTCCTTATCGATGATGGCGCGCCTGATCCGGCAGTGTTCACCGATCACCACATTCTCCATGATCACGGATTCTCGCACGTCCGCGTGATCCTGGACACGCACGTTGGGCGACAGCACGCTGGTTTGCACCCTGCCTCCTGAAATAATGCAGCCTCCGCAGACAATCGAATCTAAGGCGACCCCCATGCGCCCTCCCTGGTAATCCTGGGCGAACACAAACTTCGCCGGAGGAAACTGTCCCTGGTAAGTGCGAATGGGCCATTGCTGGTCGTAGAGGTTGAATAATGGGTCCACCGCCACGAGATCGAGATTGGCCTCCCAGTAGGCATCGAGGGTTCCGATGTCTCTCCAGTATTTGACGGCCTTTTTATTGGCATCTTGAAAGTTATAGGCGTACACACGGCGGGAGCCGATCATCCGGGGTATGATATTTCTGCCGAAATCGTGCGCCGTATTTTCCTGCGCATCGGCGATCAGTTCCTCGCGCAAACTCTTGGCCCGGAAGAGATAGATGCCCATGGATGCAAAGGCTTTGGACGGATCACCGGGAATGTGATTCGCCTTCGCCGGTTTTTCATTAAATTCCCTGACGCTGAAGTCTTCATCGACGCTCATGATGCCGAATCGCTTCGACTCCTCGATCGGGATATCGAGGGCACCCACGACCACGTCGGCGCCTTTCGCAACCAGCCAGTGGAACATTTCCATGTAATCCATCTTGTAAATGTGATCGCCGGCAAGAACCAGGACGTATTCCGGTTGATCCGAATCCAACAGGAATAGATTCTGATACACCGCATCGGCGGTGCCGCGATACCATTCCTCGCTGATCCGTTGTTGGGGTGGAATCGAAGCAATGTATTCTCCGAGCTCGGCGTTATAGATGTCCCAACCCGTGCGGATGTGGCGATCGAGCGAGTGCGATTTGTATTGAATCAAGACAGCGACTTTGCGAAGGCCGGAGTTAAGGCAATTGCTCAAAGTAAAGTCGATGATGCGGTACTTCCCGCCAAAGGGCACGGCAGGCTTGGCTCGATGCTCGGTGAGCGGGTGCAACCGTTCGCCCCGCCCTCCGGCAAGCACCATCGTAAAAAGATTCTGCATTGCGCCGATTGTAGCAGGAACCCTCAGCAAATAGAAAGAAAGCGAATCCGTTGACTTCCGGGATGGGGCAGTTGATACTACGACCACGAATGCGCGTTCGTCGTGATGGTGGGCTGAAGGGGTGGATATGAAAGAAGACGTGCTGGTGTCGTCACTCGCAAAGAAATCAGCCCTACTCGCAAAGAGAAAGGCGGTGGCCGGGGACCAAGATACCCTGCGGTGGCGTTTAGAACATCTCGAATCGCAAATGCAAAAGCTCTCTCAACTCGTTCGAGACCATGCCGAGGACGTCGACCGGCTCGTCCGCATCGTCGCCGAGGACCGCAACGCAATCCGCCAGCAGTTGCTACGCAAACACCACCAGCAGGTTAGAGTGCGGAAGCACTTGCGCGCGTCCGATTCCAAGACGGCTGACTACTAGTTCCCGGCACCTCTCACACTCCCTGTGTTTTCGCTCCATCCAGTCTGTTTGAGTCCCGCCTATGAAGTCAGCCGATTCGACTAAGTGCTGATTTATTCAGAGAATATTTGCATCAGTTGTAGGACACTGTATAATGCAGATGTTCTTTGCCAACCTTGAGGTGGCTTTCTTAATCGCCTCGATGCGCAGTGGTTGTCTGTGAGGACCGTACGTGTTTCCGCAACATAGGCGATGCGGAGTTATCACGATCTCGTTGTTCTTGGGCATCGCTACCATCTCCCTCCCGCAGGCGTGGTCGGCTACTTCCTCTGTTCATCAGGCAACTGAACCGCGCTCGCCGACGTCCACACGGCTGAACCTGAATGACGCGCTGGCCTTGTTTCTGCAGCAAAATCTCGATGTGTTGATTGCAAAATACGGCATTGAATACAGCAAGGGTCAACAGATCACAGCGAGGCTGTTTCCCAACCCCGTCATGTCGATCGGTACGCTCAGTTCCTATACCCAGGGGAGGACCCTGTCTACAGGCGGTCAACTCTTCTTTCAAGCTCAACAGTTGTTTGAATTAGCCGGTAAACGAGGGTATCGCATCGAGAGCGCAGGATTCGGAGCGCAGTCTGCAGAAGCCGCGTTCGAAGATGCGGTCCGTCAGTTGGGCTTCACAGTAAAAGACAGTTACTACCGGGTTCAGTTGGCTCAACGGCGGCTCGCTTTGGCAGAAGAAAACCGTGATCGTTTTTCCCGCATCCTCGAGATCAACACAATCCGGTTCAAGAAGGGCTATATCGCCGAAGTGGATTTGATTCGGATCAGGTTGCAGATGGTCGATTTCCAATCGCAGGTGATCCAATCCTTGCAGGAGGCGGAATCGGCTCGCGGCGATCTGCGACAACTCTTGCGCCTCTCTCCGGCGACCACCGTCGAGTTAACGACGGATTTGGAATTCCGCCGCATCGATCCGGAAATTGCAAAACTGCGGGTCGCGGCGATCGACGTGCGTCCAGACCTGCGTTCCAAGCGCTTTACCTACTCCCAACGGGAAGCCGATCTCCGACTGGCCCAAGCCTATCGTGTGCCCGATGTGACGGTGGGAGCCGGTTACGCCATCCAAGGCTCACTCGGTCCTGATAATCCGCAGCAGTGGGCGCTCAACCTCGGATTGCCCGTGCCGCTGTTCAACCGAAATCAAGGCGGGATCAGACAGGCGGAAGTCGCGGTTCAGACGGCGGAAGCCGACTTGAATAAGAGTGTGAACGTAGTTGAGAATGAAGTGGAAGTCGCTTACAGGAATCTACTGCAGAGCCGGCGGCTGGTCGAAGCGTACGTGGGCGGAGTATTAGAAGATGCGCGCGCCACCTTCACGATCGTGGAACGGGCCTATGAACGGGGCGGTGCTACCATTCTCGATCTGCTCGATGCCGCACGGACGTCGCGAACTATTCAACAAAACTATATCGAAGCGTTGTTCAATTATCAGCGGAACGTCCTTCAGTTGGAATCAGCGGTCGGCCAAGAGATCGCATCATGACTGCACAAGGTAGGACTGAACCTGAGGGCTCGATGGATCAGCCTTTGGAAGAGGCGTGGGTCCGCATCCTTTCGCTCAAGGGCGCCCACGTCGCCTGCGTCCTGGCGATCATCGCTCTGGTTGGCTGCGGAAAGGGAGATCAGCCGGCCAACTCTGACGCCGCCACTCCTCCGCACGCGAAATCGGGTGCCGCTCCCTACGAGGGTGTCTCGCGCGTGGAAACCGGCATCGTGGATTACAGCGGATCGCAGCAGGATCTTGCCCTATCCGGCAAGATGGCTTATGGGGAAGATCGCTATTCGAAAATTTCCTCGCCGCTGCAGGGTCGGGTGGTCGAAGTCCGTGCCCATCTGGGCGATCGCGTGAAGGCCGGAGCGGTTCTTCTGGTGGTCGACAGTCCGGACATCGCGCAGGCCTACTCGGAATTCGTGAAGGAAGACTCTGAGCTACAGTATGCCACCCGTTCGCACGAGCTGGCGAAAGATCTGTACTCGAATAAGGCACTTCCGCTCAAGGATCTGAAGCAGGCCGAAAATGAATTGGTGAAGGCCAGGGCCGAGTTCCGTCGGGCGAAGGAACGCTTGTTGTCCTTGCGTATTCCGGCCGAAGAAGTGAATAAGCCTCTCGACAAACAACAGATCACCTCCCGTTTCGAGATGAAAAGCCCTTTGACGGGAATCGTCGTCGAACGCATGGTGACACCCGGGCAGTCGGTTGGAGGGGACGCCAACCAGGTGTTGTTTACTGTTGCCGATCTTGACATGCTGCAAGTCGTGGCTGATGTCTATGAACGCGACCTGGCTCTAGTCAAGGAGGGGCAGTTTGCCAAGGTCAAAGTCGAGGCGTACCCCGATGTCGACTTTCCCGCCACCGTGGCGGCGGTTGGCGACGTGGTCGATCCGGCCAGCCGGACGATCAAGCTACGGGCCTGGGTGAACAATCCGGATCATCGTTTGAAGCCGGAAATGTTCGCCCGGTTGCACATTCAGGTTGGCGACTCGACGCGCATCCTCGTCGTACCGAAAGAAGCTGTCTTGGAGTCCGACGGCAAACAATTTGTCTTCGTCGTTGAGGAGGCTAACCGCTACATCAAGCGGGAGGTCAAGGTGGCCAACTTTACGCCCGACCAGATGCGCGTCCTCGACGGATTGACACCTGGTCAACGGATCGTGACCAAGGGCGCCGTATTGATCAAAGGCCAAGAAGTCAAAGGCGGCTGACGGAGTGTCTCCTTCCTATCGCTGTAATCCCCCGGGTCCGATGAGTTGATGATCGCGCGTCTCGTCGAGATATCTCTCGTCCAGCGTGTTTTGCTCTGCGCCTTAGGGCTTACGCTTCTGTTTGGCGGGCTGTACTCTTTCCATTTACTCGACATCGTCGCGTATCCCGATCCATCGCCGCCGATGGTGGAATTAATCACGCAGAACCCCGGATGGTCGGCGGAGGAAATCGAACGGCAAATCACGATTCCGATGGAGGTGGCGCTGACCGGCATGCCCGGTCTGACCGACATCCGCTCGCTCTCCATCTTCGGTTTGAGCGACATCAAGGTCTACTTCGACTTCGGCACCGATATTTTCCGTGACCGTCAAGAAGTACTCAACCGCCTTGCTTCTGTCGACTTTCCTGTCGGCGTTCAACCGGTGCTTTCACCCTGGTGGGCCATCGCCGAAATCTATCGGTATGAGCTCACGGGCGATCCGGGCGTGAATCTGACCGAACTCAAGACCATCCAGGATTGGCAGGTGCGGCGGGCGTTCCGGCGCATCCCCGGCGTCATTGACGTCACCGCCTTCGGTGGCACGACGAAAGAATTCCACGTGGATATCGACCCGGGAAGATTGATCAGCTATGGCGTGAGCCTCTCCCAAGTCATGACTGCCTTACAGAACAGCAATGCAAACGTCGGAGGGAACTATCTCACGTTGGGAGCCCAGAACTACAACGTGCGGGGGGTCGGTCTGATCAACAGCATTGAAGACATTGAAAACGTGATGGTGGCGCAAAAGGACGGCACGCCGATATATGTCAAAACGCTCGGCCAGGTCAAAGTGGGCAGCCGTATCCGTCTGGGAAAAGTCGGCATCGACGAGCGGGATGACGTCGTGGAAGGCGTCGTGCTGCTCCAACGCGGCTACAAGGCCCTCCCGGTGCTCGACAAAGTCCGTGAGAAGATGGATGAGCTCAATGAGTGGAAATTACCTGCAGGGGTCAAGATCCGGACGTTTTATGATCGAACGACGCTGATCCATACGACCGTCGAAACAGTCACGGACATCATGATCAGCGGGATGGTGTTGGTCTTCGTGCTGCTGTATGCGTTTTTGGGCAATCTCCGGGCGGCCGGCATTGTCGCGCTCACCATCCCTCTGTCGCTTCTCTTTACCTTTGCGATGATGGTGCTGGTGGGCCAGTCGGCGAACCTGATTTCCCTCGGCTCGATCGATTTCGGCATCATCGTGGACGCGACACTCATCATGGTCGAGAGCATCTTCTTCCACTTAGCTCATGCGAAGACGCCAGGCCTGACCGTGCACCAGCAAATCGTGCGCGCGGCACGCCAGGTCGGGCAGCCCATATTCTATTCGACGGCCATCATTGTGGTGGCCTTCATTCCACTGTTCACGATGACCGGGGTGCCGGGGAAAATTTTTGCCCCCATGTCTATTACCTATGGCTTTGCCTTGCTCGGCGCGCTGTTAATGGCCTTTACGCTTGCCCCCGTGCTGTGCTCCTTCCTGTTGATGGGGCCGATCAGAGAGCACGATACGATCGTCGTCAAGCCGCTGAGAAAGCTGTATCAACACACGCTCGAGTGGGCGCTCGATCACCGGAAAGTAGTCGTTGCCCTGGCCGCCTCCCTCCTCGTCGTGACCCTCGTGGCGCTGCAGTTTCTTGGCGGTGAATTCATGCCTGCGTTAGAAGAAGGCAATCTCTGGGTGCGCGCCACCATGCCGGTCGATATCTCGTTCGACCAGGCGGCCCGGCTCACCAGCGACATCAGGGGAATGTTCCGGGAGTCTCCGGAAGTGACGACGGTCGTCTCTCAACTCGGACGGCCCGATGACGGCACCGACCCCACGAGTTTTTTTAACGCGGAATTCCTTGCCAACCTGAAGCCTCAAGCGCAGTGGCGCAGAGGGCTGGGCAAGGATGACCTGGTTGAAGAGATCGAGAGTCGGCTCAAGACGATCCCAGGGGTGATCTTTAATTTTTCTCAGGTCATTCAGGACAACGTCGAAGAGGCGATGTCCGGCGTCAAAGGTGAAAACTCGATCAAGCTGTTCGGGGCGGATTTGAAAACGATGGAAACGCTGGCCGGGGACATCGAAAAGGCCATGCATCAGGTGCGAGGGGTCAAAGACTTGGGCATTTTCCGCCTGCTCGGTCAACCCAATTTATTGATTAAGGTCGATCGGCAGGCGAGCGCCCGCTACGGCTTACAGGTGGCCGATGTCAATGCCGTTGTGCAAGCGGCAATCGGAGGTCAGGCCGTGACGCAGGTGTACGAAGGCGAGCGCTTGTTTGATCTCGTCGTTCGATTTCTCCCCGAATATCGGCAGGACGTCGAGGCCATCAGCAACATTTTGGTGAGTACACCGGACGGCGCCCGCATTCCCTTAAAGCAGGTCGCCACGATCGCCAGTCAAACCGGAGCCTTTATCATTTATCGCGAAAACAACGAGCGGTATATCCCGATCAAATTCAGCGTTCGAGACCGGGATCTGGAAAGTACCGTCGAGGAAGCCCAGGCGCTTCTTGCGAAGCGCATTACGCTGCCTGAGCGGTATCGCATGGAGTGGGCCGGCCAGTATGATCAATTGAAGGATGAGCAAAAGCGGCTGGCTAAAATCGTGCCGCTGAGCCTCTTGTTGATCCTCTTCTTGCTCTACATTACCTTCGACTCGCTCAAGAATGCCCTGTTGGTTCTGTCTGCGGTGCCCTTTGCCTTGATCGGAGGCGTCATCGCGCTGGTCGCGACTCACACGAACTTTAGCATTTCGGCGGCGGTGGGTATTATTTCCACCTTGGGGGTAGCAATCCTGGGCGGGGTCTTACTGATCTCACGCATAGAAGACGGCCGGATGGCGGGACTGAACCTTCGCGAGGCCATCATCCAGGCGGCTGCCGTACAAATGAGACCGATTCTGATGGCCACGATCGGCGCGGCGATCGGACTGCTGCCCGCAGCCGTGGCGACGGGTATCGGTTCTCAGGCCCAAAAGCCTCTGGCCAGGGTGGTCGTCGGTGGGATGCTCACAGCCGCCTTCTTGA
>Ga0075429_100003897_pt1 | contig 12747 bp, 10 predicted proteins | sample RhiMetdeltSRZDD3_FD_75295 | JGI IMG/M metagenome (GOLD analysis project Ga0075429, IMG submission 75295) | Populus rhizosphere microbial communities from Tennessee, USA - Rhizosphere MetaG P. deltoides SRZDD3 | ecosystem: Host-associated > Plants > Roots > Rhizosphere > Soil | place: USA...
CGATGCCGGCCTCGCGCACGACGCCGACGATGAGCGCGCCGAGCAGCGCGCCCTCGAGGCTGCCGAGGCCGCCCACCACGACCACGATGAACGACAGGATGAGCGCATCGACGCCCATGCCGAGCACGGCCGACTGGCTGGGGACGATGATGGCCCCTGCCAGCCCCGCCATCAGGCAGCCCAGCGTGAACGCCTGGACGTACACGCGGTTCACGTTGACGCCGAGGGCGGCCGACATGCGCATGTCCTGCGACGTGGCGCGCAGGACGACGCCGAAGCGCGTCTTGTAGATGAACGCCCACAGGAAGGCGGCGGCCAGACCACCCACCGCGATGACGAGGAAGTTGTAGGTGGGGTAGATGACCTCGCCGACGGTCACGCTGCCGAAGTTCTCGAACAGCGCGCTCGCCGACAACGGATACGGCCCCCAGATGAAGCGGATGACGTCGTCGATGATCATCAGCAGCCCGAACGTCACCAGCAGCTGATACTCCTCGGCGCGCTTGTAGAATCGTCGCAGCAGCGTCGGCTCGAGCACGGCACCGACGGCGGCCGCCGCCACCGCCCCGGCGGGCAGGACCAGCAGCAGCAGCGCGGTCGACGGCGCGCTCGTCCCGCCGCCGGTGACCAGGGCGGTGACACTGCCGACCGCCCACGCGCTCACGTAGGCGCCGAAGGCATAGAGGTTACCGTGGGCCAGATTGACGATGCGCATGACGCCGTAGATCAGGCTGAGCCCGCCGGCGATGAGGAACAGCACCGAGGCGTACAGAAGGGCGTTCAGCAGATGGATGGCGAGGATGTCCATCAGTCGCCCACGCGGTACGGCACGACCTTCACCTCCGGCTGCACGAGGTTTCCGTCGATCGACAGCGCGAGCACCACGCGGTGCGAGCCCGGTTGCAAGCGCGGCGGCTCGATCACGACGCGCGCCCCGTCGAGGGTGCGCGACATCCCTGCCGCCAGGACCTCGTCGGCCGCGTCGACGACGAGCCAGTGCGCCGTCAACGGCTCGCGCGTCTTCTCACCGGGGGGCTGCGGTCGGAACGGCTCGCGCACGATCTTATACGAGCGCCCGGCTTTGTCCACGCGCTCCACGTCGGCCTGGATGGCCAGCCGCTCGCCCTGCTGCTCCACCGCGCGGACGAACGCGCGCAGCGGGATGGGGTACTGATCGAAGGAGCCGACACCGAGCGCGTAGGAGAAGTCACGGAAGACCGGCAGGGTCACGCCGTCCGCCGTGACCTTGCCGAGCATGTAGGGCCCGGCCGTCGGCAAGAAGTGCCCGTGACGGCGCGCGAACGCGCGCAGGGCCGCCCACCGCTCCCGCGCCTCGGCCGTGCTCACGAGGCCGCGCAGTGGCTCGGGGATCCACGCTGCGCGCTCGAGCTCGCCGGCGAGGCGCGACAGCGTCGCGAGCTGCTTCGGATCGCGCACCAGATCGAGCCACGGCACCCCGCGCCGCCGCGCGGCCTCCTGCGAGAAGCCAGCGAGACCACGGGATACGGCCGCCTCCATGAGCGCGGTGACGTGCCACGGCACCGGACTCCATGGCGGCGCGATCGCCACCGCCGTGCGCGGATCCACGGCGGTTTTGAGGTAGACCTCCACCTCGGGCACGTCGTAGCGCACCTGCAGGTCGCCGAGGTCCTTGACCTCCTTGTCGACCTTCGCCACGCGCACGGCCGCGACGAGGCGCCGCGCCCGCGCGCTCGCGCGCTCAATGACCGGATCATGCTCGCGACGGGCGCCCTCGGCCCCCCAGCGGGCGACGAAAGCATAGGGATAGAGCACGTCGGCCACCGTCAGCGGTCGTTCGTCGTGCGACTTCGAGAGCAGGACGCGGTAGAGCACCTTCGTGCGGGCCGGCGTGGCGGCGCCGATGGCGCGCAGGGTCGCCGGCCCCAGCGCGTCGGCGGGCGCCTCGCTGACCGCCGTCGTCGACACCGGCCGCACCCGGTTCGGAACGAAGCGCGCGCTGTCCGGATCGAGCAGCAGCGCGGGGTCGCCGACGGCGGCCCAGACGAGCTGCCCGGGGACGTCGCCGAATCCGCCGACGGGATTCCAGGCGGCCACCGGCCGCGCGGAGACCGCGACCTTGAGCCAGCCGTTCCACGGAAAATCCTTCAGCTTCACCGTGCGAACGAAAATCGGTGAGGCGAGGCCCGCGTGCGAGTCGGCAGCGACGTTCTCGACGCCCTCGTTGTAGGCGTCGTTGAGCCGCTCGTGACGCACGGTGTAGCCGAGGACCACGCGCTCGCACGAGGCCGCGAGCCGGGTCACGAGACGGCGCTCGAGCGCCACCCGCTCGGTGGTCGTCTGCCAGGCGTTCTCGGTCCGCCGGCGAAAGAGGTCGTCCGCCGCGGCCCGCGCCGCCGGCGATTGCAGCAGCCAGGCGTGATACCAGCCTTCCTTGAGCCACTGAGGATCCGTCCAGCCGTTCACGCGGGTCTCGACCGGAGCGAGCAGGCCCGCCAGCTCGACCTCCTCGACGATCGCCTCGGCATCGGCGCCCGCCGCGGGCACGCCCGCGCCCGCGAGCGCTCGGCCGAGGGCGCCACGCCCGCGCACGCGTGGCAGACGGACCGGCCGAGGCTCGCGCGTCTTCTGCGCAAGGTCGTGGTGCAGCACGTAGTCCTCGTGATATGGCGTCACCGCGTACGGGTGACTGACGAACCCTGCGTGATTCCCCAGCGCGCGCGCCAGCGCCGCAGCAGCGCCGCACCGCGCCTCCGCGTCGGCAAAGGCGCCGCCGGGCCGGTCGAACGTCAACACCACCCAGCCGCGCAGCGACTCGATCGTCCGCGTGGCCGGCGCCGCGCCCCCCTCGAGCGGGTCGCCGCCGACATACGCGTGCACCTCGTTCTTCCGAAAGAGCGCCGCCGCCGTGGCCGCCGCCGGCACGAATCGCACGGAGATCTCCTGCGGATAGAACGACGGATAAAACGTCAGCTCGTGCCCCGCGTGCGCCGCGACGGTCAGGAGCAGCGCAGCGGCGAGCCCGGCGGCGATCTTCACGCCAGTGAGGCGGCGGAGGGAGCCGGCGAGGCTCCCTCCGCGCTGTATCAGACTTTTGCGCTCGGCCAGGTCTTGTCGATCCAGGTGTACGTCGAGGTCGGCTCGCCCTTCGGCCAGCCGGGCGGCGCCGTGATCGACCGGATCGGAATGGTGATGATGCGCGCCGGGTCGAGGATCGGGAACGGATACTCCGAGGTGTTCTTGCTGAAGCCGATGATGGCGTCCTTGTAGCCCTGGTGATTATCCGGCCGGATGTAGATGTAGCCGGCGGGACCGGCCATCATGAGCCCCTCGAGCATCGTGATGATGGCGTCGTCGTCGGGCCAGCCACCGACCAGCTTGTTGGCCTTCTCGATGGCCGTCTTCAGCATGTACGTCGTGGTGTAGCCGCCTTCCGCCTGGAAGTTCGGATACTCGTTGAAGCGCTTGTGGTAGCGCTCGACGAAGGTCTTGTTGTACGGCCACCGGTCGCCGCCGGGGTACGTGAAGTGATAGTTCGAGTGCACGCCGGCGATGACGCCTTCGGGATGATCCTTGCCGAGCGCGTGCGGTGCGACGCCGAGGGCCAGCGTGGTGGCGAACTTCGCTTTCTCGAACATGCCGTACCGCAGTGCCTGCTTGTACATGGCGACATAATCGCCGCCCCACACGGAGGACACGACGATGTCGGGCTTGGCGGCGATGGCCTTGGTGATGTGCGACGAGAAATCGGTGGTGCCGAGCTTCGGCCAGCCCTCGGAGACGACCTGCGCCTGCGGCATCAGCTTCTTCAGCACGATGCTGACGTGATCGAAGGCGTTGCGTCCGTACGAGTAGTCGGGATGGATGTGCGCGATGCGCTTGGCCTTCGGCCACGTCTGCACGATGGCCAGCGCCGTGGTGACACCGTCGGCCGACTGGATGTTCGTGGTGCGGAAGACATAGTGCGGGTTCGGCACGGCCTTGTCGAAGAGGAAGTCCGTGCAGCCGTCGACGAACATCGTGAGCAGCTTCAGCTCCTCGGCCACGGGGCCGAGCGCCGGCGTGTTGCCGGACGACGTGATGCCACAGAAGAAGTCGATCTTCTCGGAGAGTCGCAGCCGGCGCATCTCCTTGACGTTGGCGTCGGTGCCGGCGGCCTCATCGGCCTTGAGCAGCTCGATCTTCCGCTTCCCCAGCAGGCCGCCGGCGCCGTTGATCTCCTCGGCCGCCAGCTGTTGGCCCTTGAACATCGCCTCGCCGAGCACGGCGGCGGGGCCGGTGAAGAAGGTCATGTGGCCGATCTTGTACGGCGTGTCCGGAATGGTGCCCTTCGGAGTTCCTTGCGCGTGCGCGATCCCGACGGTCGGCAGGCCGGGGACGGCCGCGAGCGATGCCCCGACCGTCACGCCGAGGCCGGTCAGAAAGTCTCGCCGATTCACTTCCGCCATGTGTGGCCTCCGTTCGTCAGTAGGAGCTTCGAGTTGGCTCTGCGTCTAACACGTGGTCAGACCACTGTCAAGGCGGAGCCACTATAATGGTCGCCGTGAGCGCCATGACACGCGCGATCGCGCGGGCGCTGCGCTGCCGGTGGCGCGCGGCGTCGCTGGCGGCGCTCGCCGTGCTGGCGCTCGATATCGCGCTCCCGCCGCTCGTGCTCTCGGTCGTGCGCGGGCCGTGGACGTACTTCACCTTCAATCCCTGGTTGGCGCGCGCGCCCGAGTATCTCGTCTCCGATCGGCCCTGGACCGAGAAGCTCGACTTCCTCTCGCGCGTCGCGCTGGTCTGGGTCTCGGCCGACGGGCCCTACGGGCAGCCGGAGTGGGGCTTCGCTGTCGACGGCGCCGACCTCGCGCGGTTCGTCGTGACGGCGGCGCTCGTCGCCACCTTCGTGGCGCTGTGGCTCGAGCGCGGCGCCGCCGGTGCGCCCGTACCGGCCGCGCGCGGAGGCACCACGGTAGGCGCGATCGCCAGCGTGCTGGGACTCTCCACGGGCCCGTGCAGCGTGGTCGGCTGCGGCGCGCCGGTGCTGCCGGTGGTCGGTCTCGCGTTCGCGGGACTCTCGAGCACGACGCTGGCGCTGCTGTCGCAGGTGTCGCGCGTGTCCGCCATCGTCGTGATGGTGACCTTGCTGGTGGCGGTGGCGTGGCTGGGACGGCAGGCGGGCAGACGCCCGGCCGCATCTCTCGGGCATTCTGTCGTCGCGCATACGGACGATGACCCGAACGAACGACGGGACAGCACCGCCGCGGCAATGCTTCCGCAGAGTCCGCCGAATGGCATCGCCGATGCTTACCGGCCTCGGCGTGCGTCACTCGATCGCGTCATGAGGTCCGCCTCGAGAATTCTACGGCCTTTCACTCGAACCACGGCGCGAGGCCGACCCGGCCGCGGGGCCGGCAGCTCGCGCGCGAATGAGGAGCATCACGATGCCGACTGAAGTGCATATCGGTGAAGCACTCCGAGCGCAGATGGCCGGCTCCGTCCTGTCGTCTTCGGACGCCGGTTACGACGAAGCCCGGCGCGTGCACAACGGCCTGATCGACCGGCGGCCCGCCCTCGTCGCCCGCTGCCACGGGACCGCGGACGTGCAGACCGCCATCCGGTTCGGCCGCGAGCGCGGCCTGGAGATCGCTGTCCGTGGCGGCGCGCACAACGTCGCCGGCAATGCCACCTGCGACGGTGGCCTCGTGATCGATCTGTCTCCGATGCGAGCCGTACACGTCGACGTCCGCGGACGCCGCGCGCGGGCACAGGGCGGCGCGACGTGGGGAAACTACAACGGCGAGACGCAGCTTCACGGGCTCGCGAGCACGGGCGGCGTCGTATCGACGACCGGGGTCGGCGGGCTCACGCTCGGTGGCGGCCTCGGCTGGCTGATGGGCAAGCACGGCCTCGCGGTCGACAGCCTCCGCGCCGTGGAACTCGTGACGGCGAACGGCGACATCGTCCGGGCGAGCGCCGAGGAGCATCCGGATCTCTTCTGGGCCCTCCGCGGCGGGGGCGGCAACTTCGGCGTTGCCACATGGCTCGAGTTCGAGGTGTACCCGGTGGGCCCGACAGTAACCGGGGGGCTCGTCGCCCATCCGTTTGCCGCCGCCCGCGACGTGCTGCGATTCTATCGTGAGTTCACGGCTTCCCTGCCCGACGAGCTGACGGCGTTTGCGGGAGTCCTGCATGCGCCGGACGGCTCGGGGACAAAGCTGGCCGCGATCATCGTGTGTCACGCGGGCGGCCTGGAGGCCGGCGCGAAGGCGGTGGCGCCCGTCAAGGCCTTCGGCGCTCCCGTGATGGACGTGATCGGACCGATGCCCTACACGGCGGTGAACACGCTATTCGACGCGGGATTCCCGCGCGGCGCGCTCAACTACTGGAAGTCGAACTTCCTGGCCGGGCTCGAGGACAAGGCCATCGACACGATCATCGAGCGGTTCGGCGACACGCCCTCCACGATGAACGCCCTCCTGCTCGAGCATTTCCACGGTGCGGCGACCCGTGTCGCGTCCACGGAGACAGCGTTTCCGCATCGGAGTGTGGGCTACAACTTCCTGACGGTCGCGGAATGGGTCAACGCCGACGCCACCGCCGCCAACGTCAGATGGGCGCGAGACACCTATGCCGCGATGACGCCGCAATTCGCCGCGGGCCGGTACGTCAACTATCTGAACGCGGACGAGCTCGCCGAGGGCAGCGCAGTGGCGGCCGCATTCGGACCGAACCGGAAGCGATTACAAGAGGTCAAGCGACGATACGATCCCGAGAACGTCTTTCATCTGAACCAGAACATCAAGCCGTGATCCCACGCGCGGTTTCACCCTCGCGGTGGCCGGCGAACATCGGCAACGATCAGCTCGCAGGCCAGGATCTCGAGGACATCAGCGAGCTTCTGGAGGGCCACAACCAGGCTGGTCGTGGCATCACCGAGCTGTTCTGCGGGGCTGACGGGCTTGTCCATTTGATGTCGTACCGCGCTATGCAGCAAGAAGGCTGGCGGCGGCAGACCCGCTGCCGCACGGTGCTACGGCCCGGACGAAAATCGACCGAGCCCCGGATGACCCGAGGCTCCTCAAACGCTGTCAGCGTCCGGGGGCCTGACGCTGCCGGGCTCTGAAAAGAGCGCACCAGCCACCGCCTGTATACGGTGCGAGTGGCTGGTTGCGAAATGGATAGGACGATCTATACCGTTCGTGGGAGTGAAGGCCTCGGAAGAGCGACTTCTTCCGAGGCCTCCGCTCCTCCTATGACTTGCTGAGCGAGGCGACGATCGCCCGGCAGAATGCCGGGAGATCGTTCGGGTTTCGAGAGGTGATGAGATTGCCGTCCACGACGACCTCCGCGTCCTGCCAGTCGGCGCCGGCCGCCACGAGATCGTCCTTGATCGAGAAGAAGGACGTGGCCTTGCGTCCCTTCAGGATGCCGGCCGAGACCAGCATCCAGCCGGCGTGGCAGATGGCCGCGACGACCTTGCCCTGCTGAGTCGCCTCGCGCACGAGCGCGACCATCGCCGGGTGGCGGCGCATCATGTCCGGCGCGTAGCCGCCCGGCACGATCACGGCGTCGAACTCCACGGCCTTGACCTGCTCGGCCTGCACGTCGACGTTCACCGGATAGCCGTGCTTGGAGGTGTACGATTTTGCGCCGCCGGCGCCGACCACCTTCACCTCGGCGCCTTCCTCGCGCAGACGGTAGTACGGCACCCAGAGTTCCATCTCCTGGTACATGTTCTCGGCCAGGATCGCCACACGCTTGCCCTGGAGCTTCATGCGCCCTCCTTCAGGATTTTCGCGACGTCTTGGAGAAGAATGTCCCGACGAGCGGCCGCAGGCCGCGACCGCCGCATTCGGGACAGGCCGCGCCACCCTTGTCGTGCTCGCTCATCGACATCGCCAGCGTGACCTCTTTGTTGCAACGATCGCAGAAGTATTCGTACTGGGGCATGACCGGTTCTCCCCACCAGCAGGACGGTTTCGACACGAACGTCAACGAGCCGATTCTACCGCCGTCGTGTTCGAGGGCAACCGCCACGCCCGCTCAGGGCTGCACGGCGCCGACGAGCCAGCGCGCCGTGCGCAGCAGGCGCGCGTCGCCGTGTCGAGCGGCGACGAGCTGGACGCCGAGCGGCAGATCGTTGGCCCCGCGCATCAGCGGCAGCGTCACCGCCGGCAGGCCGCACATCGTCCACGGGCTGCAGAACATCGGATCGCCGGTGGACCCGAGCCCGGCCGGCGCGGTGCCGGTGGCCGGCGGGGTGAGGATCGCGTCGAAGCGCTGCTCGAAGAGCTCGGTGAAGCTCGCCTGGAGCAGCACCACACCGCGCAGCGCGGCGAGATAGTCGGCGCCGGACCGTTGACGTCCGCGCTCGATGCGGTCACGCAGGCGCGGCGACAGCCGCTCGCGCCCCTTGTCCCACTCGCGGGCGAAGCTGTCGGCCATCTCGACTTCCATGATGGTAGCCTGCCACTCCCACGCCTCCTCGAGCGAAGGGAACTCCACCTCTTCGACCTGCGCACCCAGCCGCTCGGCCAGGTCGCCGAATGCCTCGCGGGCGTCGCTGTCGACGCGGTCCCAGCGCGGCGTCTTCACGAACGCCAGCATCGGCGTGAGCGGCGGCTCCTCGGCGAGCACCGCGCGGTACGGGACGCGGGCCCGCGGCCGGGAGTCCGGATCCCGGTCGTCGTAGGCGACCGTCTGCTCGAGGCCGAGGGCCAGGTCGTCGAGAGAGCGCGCGAACAATCCCACGTGATCGAGCGAGCGCGCCAGCCGCCACATGCCGTGACGCGGAATCAGCCCGTGGGTCGGCTTCACCGCGTACACGCCGCAGTAGGCGCCGGGACGGATGACGGATCCGCCGGTCTGACTTCCGAGGGCGAGCGGGACCATGCCGGCGGCCACCGCCGCCGCCGAGCCGCTCGACGAGCCGCCCGGCGTATGGGCGGCGTTGTGCGGATTGCGCGTCTTGCCGGAGGCGCCGCTGGCGAACTCGGTCGTGACCGTCTTGCCCATGATCACGGCGCCGGCGGCGCGCAGCAGCGCCACCACGCTGGCGTCTCGAGACGGCGTGCGCCCCGCATGCAGCGGCGAGCCGTTCTCCGTCGGCATGTCGGCCGTGTCGATGATGTCCTTGATCCCGACCGGCACCCCGTGCAGCGGCCCGAGCGGGTTGCCGTCACGCTTCCACCGGTCGGCCTCGCGCGCCTGGAACAGCGCGTGCTCGGGATCGAGGAACGCCCATGCTTGCACGTCTGCATCCACCTCGCGCACCCGCGCCAGGCACGCCTCGACCAGCTGCTCCGACGAGATGGCGTTTTCCCGGATCAGCCGGGCCGCATCGACCGCCGACACGGCGTAGAGGTTGGTCAGGTCCATGCCCCGTAGGCTCGCCAACTTTGTGGTATTTTGCAACAACCTGACGGGGCTTCCCCACTCTGGGGGCAGGAGGAGTGCGCCACAGTGCTCCGCTTCGTCCTTTCCCGTTTCGGACAGACGGTCGCCGTGCTGTTCATGGCGTCGGTGATGATCTTCGCCATCATGCGGCTCATCCCCGGTGACCCGGTGCTCATGATGCTCGGCGACGACTTCACGCAGGACGCCTACCAGCGCATGCGAACCAAGCTCGGCCTCGACCGCTCCATCGTCGTCCAGTACGTGCTGTGGCTCGGGAACGTGCTGCGCGGTGATTTCGGAGATTCGCTCCTGCAGCACGAGCGCGTGAGCATCCTGGTCTGGGACGCGCTGGTGCCGACGTTCGTGCTCGTCCTCGCGAGCCTGGTGGTGGGCATGCTCATCTCGGTGCCGTCGGGCATCGTGGCCGCCATGCGGAAGGACAGCGCGTGGGACTACGGCTCGATGGGCTTCGCCATCTTCGTGTATTCCATGCCCGCCTTCTGGAAGGGCATCCTCCTCATCTGGATCTTCAGCGTCTACCTCGGATGGTTTCCCGCCATGGGCTACGTCGCGCCATGGAAGGACTTCGCGGACGCGGTGTGGAAGCTCGTCCTCCCCGCGCTCACCCTCGGCACGTTCTTCTCCGGCCTCGTCGCGCGTATCATCCGCTCGAGCCTGCTCGAGGTGCTCGGCGCCGACTACATCAAGGCGGCCCGCGCCAAGGGCGTCCGGCAGGCGGCGCTCGTCTACCGTCATGCGCTCTCGAATGCCCTCATCCCGGTCGTCACGGTGATCGGGTTGCAGTTCGGCGCGCTCCTCGGGGGCGCCGTGCTCACCGAGACCGTCTTCTCCATTCCGGGAATGGGTCGCCTCACCGTGAACGCGATTCTCAACCGCGACTACGCCGTCGTGCAGGGCACCATCCTGGCCGGCGTACTGATGGTGGTGCTGGTGAACCTCGCCGTCGACCTCACCTATGCGTTTCTGAACCCGAAGATCCGGGTGGCCTGACGCGGCATGGCGCGCCAGCTCGACGTCGAGGGGGGATTCGCGCCGCAGGCGACGACGGCGGAGCCGACGTTGGCCACGGGCGGACTGCGCCGGTGGTGGCGACGTTTCGCGCGCAATCGCGGCGCCGTCTTTGGCCTCGGCGTCCTCCTCCTCATCGTCGTGATGAGCGTCTTCGCCCCCGTCCTCGCGCCGCACGATCCACTGGCCCAGGGCGTCGGGCCGCCGCTCCAGCGCCCCTCACTCGACCACTGGGCCGGCACGGACTCCTTCGGACGGGATCTGCTCTCGCGCATCATCTACGGCGCCCGGATCGCCCTCGTGGTCGGCGTCGTCTCGGTGGCGCTGGCCATGGCCATCGGGGTGAGTCTTGGGCTGGCCGCCGGCTACTATGGCGGCTGGCTCGACATCGTCGTGATGCGGGCCATGGACGCGCTCTTCGCGTTTCCGATCATCATCCTGGCCATCGCGATGATGGCGATCATGGGCTTCGGCGTGGTCAACGTCATCATCGCGGTCGCCGTGGGATTCATCGCGCCGTTTGCCCGTGTCACTCGCGCGGACGTGCTGGCCGTCAAGGAGGAGCCGTACGTCGAGGCAGCGCGACTGGCGGGTGTCTCCGGCCCGGCCATCATCGTGCGCCACGTCCTGCCCAACGTGCTGGCGCCGATCATCGTACAGGCGGCGCTCCGCGTGTCGGGGGCCATCATCACCGAGGCCGGCCTGTCGTTCCTCGGCCTCGGGCCGCCGCCGCCGACTCCCGTCTGGGGCTCGATGATCGCCGAGGGCCGGAACTTCATCGTGATGGCACCGCACGTCTCCACGTTCCCGGGCATCGCACTGATGCTCGCGATCATCGGGCTCAATCTGCTCGGGGACGGACTGCGCGACACCCTGGACCCGAGACTCCGGCGATGACCGACGCGCCGCTGCTCGACGTGCGTGGCCTTACCGTGGAGTTCGAGACGGACGGCGAGCGCCTGCGCGCGGTCGACGAGGTCTCCTTCGCCGTCCGGGGTGGCGAGATCGTCGGCCTCGTGGGCGAGTCCGGTGCGGGCAAGTCCCTCACGTCGGAGGCGATCCTGGGGCTCATCCCCTGTCCGCCCGGCCGCGTCACCGGCGAAGTGCGCCTTCGCGAGCGGAACCTCCTTGCGCTCGACGAGGCGGCGCTCGCGCGCATCCGGGGCAAGGACATCGCGATGATCTTCCAGAACCCGACGGCCTCACTGAATCCAGTGTTCCGCGTCGGTGACCAGCTCCACGAGGCGATGGCTTTGCACCTCGCCGAGCCGCGACCGACGCTGCGGGCGCGGGCAGTGGAGATCCTCACGCGCGTCGGGATTCCTTCGGCGGCGACGCGGATGCGCGATTACCCTCACCAGTTCAGCGGCGGGATGGCGCAGCGGGTGATGATCGGCATGGGGATGTCGTGCGTGCCCAGCCTGCTCATCGCCGACGAGCCGACCACGGCGCTCGACGTGACCATCCAGGCGCAGGTGCTCGCGCTCATCCGCCGCCTCGCGCGGGAGAGCGGCACCGCCGTGCTTCTCGTGTCGCACGATCTCGGGATCATCTCCCAGATGTGTGACCGTGTACTCGTCATGTATGCCGGTCGCGTGGTGGAGGAGGCGTCCATCGCGACCGTATTCCGGGCGCCCGCGCATCCGTACACGCGCGCGCTCATCGATTGCCTGCCGCGCACGGAGGCGACCGCGCAACTGGGCACAATCGTCGGGGTGATGCCCGGACTTCGCGCCCTGCCGCCCGGATGCCGCTTCCATCCGCGCTGCCCCATTGCGGAGCCTCGCTGCACGAAGGAGACGCCGGCCCTTCGCGCGCTGGGCTCCGGCCACCGCGTCGCCTGTCACCTTGCGAGCAACGGCGCGCCATGACCGCCCTCCTCGAGGTCGAGAACCTCACGAAACACTTCACGGTCGGGGACGGTCTCGTCAACCGGCTGGCCGGCCGGCGCTCGACCGTCGTCCGCGCCGTCGACGGCGTGTCGTTCGCCATCGCGCCGGCGGAGACGCTCGGGCTCGTCGGCGAGAGCGGCTGCGGCAAGACGACCACCGGACGTCTCGTGCTCCGCGCCGTCGAGCCGACGGCCGGGCGCATCCGGTTCGACGGCGAGGACATCACCGCGCTGCGCGAGCGTGCGCTGCTGCCATTCCGGCGCAGGGCGCAGATCGTGTTTCAGGACCCGTACACGTCGCTGAACCCGCGCATGCCCGTCGGTCGCATCGTCGGTGAGCCGATCATGGTCCACCGCCTGGCGGCGCGGGGCGCGGTGCCGGAGCGTGTGACGGCGCTGCTCGAGATGGTCGGCCTTCAGCGCGAGCACGCGGGGCGTTATCCCCACGAGCTGTCGGGCGGCCAGCG
>Ga0075429_100003898_pt1 | contig 12745 bp, 13 predicted proteins | sample RhiMetdeltSRZDD3_FD_75295 | JGI IMG/M metagenome (GOLD analysis project Ga0075429, IMG submission 75295) | Populus rhizosphere microbial communities from Tennessee, USA - Rhizosphere MetaG P. deltoides SRZDD3 | ecosystem: Host-associated > Plants > Roots > Rhizosphere > Soil | place: USA...
GGTTGGCGTCCCTGCAGGGTGATCCATCGGCGCCCGGCGACCAGGCCGACATCGGCATGCGCGTGCAGGTCTCGGACGTGCGCGTGCAAGGCACTCTGGGCGACTACGCCGGAGAGGTCGAGGCACGGGCGACAGCGCGCCTCACCGACCGCGGGAGCGGTGGCCCCGCAACGGCGGGTGACGTCTTCTTCCCAATCCATACGCAATGCACCGCGACGGCGGCTGCGGACGTCGGTTCCACGTGCTCGCTCAACACGACGCTCGACGCGCTCATTCCCGATGCGATCTCCGAGGGACAGCGCACCGTGCTGGGGCTCACGCAGATCCAGGTCTACGACGGCGGCGCCGACGGCGACACGGCCACGCAGCCCAACTCCGTGTTCCTGCGGCAGGGCGTCTTCGTCCCGTAGCGGGATTTCCAGGGGAAAGGTAAGCGCGCACTCGTCACCTTTTCCTTGCTGACGGCCCGTCCGTGGTGTTTCATAGCGCCGTATGTCACTAGCGACCGTTGCCGATGCCGATCTGGTCGCCCGCTGCCGGAAGGGCGACCAGCAGGCGTGGAACGAGCTGGTCAATCGCTTCTCCCGCTACGTGTACGCGATCACGACGCGCGTGTACCGGTTGCAGGACGACGACGCCGAGGATGTGTTCCAGGACGTCTTCACCCGCACGTGGCAGCACCTCGACGACCTGCGCGACGACACTGCGGTGCGCCCCTGGATCGGGACCCTCACGCGGCGGCTGTGCGTGGACCGGCTGCGCTCCTCCGCGCGTGAGGTGCCGGCCGAGGCTCCGATCGAGATCGAGGACCCCAACGACGAGCTGGCGCAGATCGACGAGGCCCTGATGGTGCACGAGGCGCTGAAGGAGCTGCCCGAGCACTGTGCCGAGATCCTGGACCGGTTTTTCGCTCAGGACCAGAGCTATCAGGTGATCGGCGAGGCCCTGGAGCTGCCTCCGGGGACCATTGCCAGCCGCATCTCCCGCTGCCTGCGGAAGATGAGAACTCAACTCGAGGGAAGAAAACCGCGCTTCGAGCCGTCCGGTGGTCGAGGTGAATAGGAAATGACCATCGAGAGATACGACGAGGAACGCTTGGCTGCGCTGCTGAAGATGCTGCCTCCCGCCCCCGCAGGGTGGGTCAAGGCCGCCCAGGAGCTACCGCAGGCCCGGATGGAGATCGACCAGATCGCCCAGCGGGCAGAGGAAGACGCGGAGTTCAGGGCCGCTGCGATCGCGAATCTCGAAGTGGCGCTGGAGCAGGCCGGCTACGACGTGGACCCGAGCCTGCTGCCGGAGCTGCGCGAGCGCCTGTCCGCCTCCTAGCGGAACTCCAGCGCGGCTGAACAGCCGCCTGCGGCGAACGCAAAAGCACCTGCGTGCCGGGAATCGCTCCCATAGACTGATCTCGTGGGAGGCTGCGGGAGATGCGGTAAGCCGAACCCTCCCGATGCGGCTTTCTGCATGGCATGCGGAGCGCGGCTCGGAGGGATATCGAGCTCCGACGAGCGCAAGCCGGTGACGATCCTGTTCACGGACGTCGCGGGCTCGACAGCGCTCGGCGAGAGGCTCGAGCCGGAGGCGGTCCGGCGTGTGATGCTGCGCTACTTCGAGTCGGCCTCGGCCGTCGTCGAGCGCCACGGCGGCACGGTCGAGAAGTTCATCGGAGACGCCGTGATGGCCGTCTTCGGAGTTCCGACCGCGCTCGAGGACCACGCCGGGCGCGCGGTGCGGGCGGCGCTCGAGCTGCAGGAGGAGCTGGAGCGGCTGAACCGGGAGCTGCAGCGGCAATGGGGCGTCCAGATCGCGATCCGCACGGGCCTGAACAGCGGCGAGGTCGTGGCCGGCGACGCATCCGCCGGCCAGGCGCTGGTGACGGGCGACGCGGTCAACGTGGCGGCGCGCCTGCAGCAGGCCGCAGCGGCCGGCGAGACCCTGATCGGCGAGGCCACACGCCTCCTGGTCGGCGAAGGGCTCGAGGCCGAGGCGGTCGAGCCCCTGTCGGTCCGCGGCAAGTCCGAGCCTCTGACGGCGTGGCGGCTGGTCGGCACCCGCGAGCTGTCGGGCGCGAGCCTGAGCCCGCTGATGGGACGCGAGCGGGAGCTGCGCCGGCTGCGGGAGGCCTACGAGCGGGTCGCCTACGAGCGCAGCCCCCAGCGGGTGGTCCTGACCGGGCCGCCCGGCATCGGGAAGTCGCGGCTTGCGCAGGAGGTGGGCGACATGCTGGCGGGCCGCGCGGCAGTGCTCGTGGGCCGCTGCCTCCCGTACGGGGAGGGGATCACCTTCTGGGCGCTGGCCGAGATCGTGCGCCAGCTGGCCGGCGAGGCGGACCCGCGCACGGCGCTGGAAGGCGCGCTCGCGGACGATCCTCGTGCCGCGGTGGTTGCCGACCGCGTGCTCCAGGCGGCGGGCCTGGAGGAGGCGACCGCCGCGCGCGAGGACCTGACCGTGGCCGTGCGCGACCTCTTCGCGGCGCTGGCCCGCGAGCGCCCCGTCGTGCTCGTGTTCGAGGATCTTCACTGGGCCGAGCCCGCGCTGCTCGACCTGATCGAGCACCTGCTCGAACACACTGCGGACGCGCCGTTGATGCTCGTCTGCCTGGCGCGCCGGGAGCTGATCGACCAGCGGCCGCGCTGGGCGCGCGAGACCCATGACTCATCCCTGCTCGAGCTCGGGCCGCTCTCGACGGCCGAGACCCGCGGGCTGATCCGCCAGCTCCTGCCGGCGGACGTGGCCTCGGAAGAGGTGCGCGAGCAGCTCATGACCCGCGCCGAGGGCAACCCGCTCTTCCTTCAGCAGATGATCGCGTTCCTGCGCGAGAGCGGCGACTCCGACGTCACGGTCCCGCCCACCATCCACGCGCTGCTCGCCGCGCGCCTCGACCGCCTCAGCGTGTCCGAACGCCGGGCGATCGGCGCGGCGTCCGTAATCGGCCGCGAGTTCTGGGCCGAGGCGGTCGCGGCGCTGGCGGTGGATGTCGAGTGCACGCCGACGCTGGAGACGCTGGCGCGCAAGCAGTTCGTGGCGCCCGAGCAGTCGGCGCTCGAAGGCGAGACCGGCTACGCCTTCAGCCACATCCTCGTGCGCGACGCCGCCTACGAGTCGATCACGAAGGAGGACCGCGCGCAGTTGCACGAGCGGCTCGCGGACTGGCTCGAGCAGCGCCACGCCGACCGCATGATCGAGATCGAGGCGATCCTCGGCCATCACCTGGAGCGCGCCTATCGCTATCGCTCGGACCTGGGCGTCGTCGACGAGCACTCCTTCGCGCTCGGGCAGCGCGCGGCGGGACGGCTTGCGTCGGCCGGCCGGAGGGCTGCGCGTGCGCGCGAGGACACGGCCGCAGTGGGACTGCTGGAGCGCGCGGGTGCGCTCCTGCCGGCGACGGCCCGCGGGCGGCTGGCGCTGCTGCCCGCGATCGGCGAGTCGCTCGAGGGCACCGCGAACCACACGAAGGCCGGCGAGATCTACGAAGAGGCCCTGGAACGCGCGGAGGCGGCCGGCGACCGGCACGTCGAAGGGCTTGCGCGGTTGGGACGCGCGCACGTCTGGTTCGTCGCCCACCCCGAGGTGCCGGCCAGCCGGCTGATCGACGAGACCGAGCATGCGATCCGCCTGCTCGAGCGCACGGACGAGGAGCGCGGGCTGGCCGACGCGTGGCGCCTGCTGGGTGAGTCGCGCATGTACGAAGGCCGGGCCAGCGAGGGGCAGCAGGCACTCGAGCGCGCGCTGCAGCACGCCGATCCCGACCGCTTCGCGCGCGACTGGAACGCGATCTCCTTCGCGATGGGGATGTGCCTGCTCGACGGCCCGGCGCACCTCCAGCGCGCAGTCGAGTTTGCGCAGGAGCACCTCACCGCCGCGCGCGATCGCAGCATGCGGGCGATGGAGGCCGACATGCTGCACGTGCTCGGCGTCGCGCTCGGCCGCCAGGGCAGCTTCGAGGGGGCGCGGGCCGTCCTGTCGGAGTCGACCGCGATCAGCGAGGACATGGGCCTGCTCTACATGTCCCAGTGGTCCCGGCGCAGCCGCGGGCGCATGGAGCTGGCGGCGGGTGACCCCGTGGCAGCGGAGCGCCTGCTGCGCGAGAGCTGGGAGGTGCTCGCCCAGATGGGACTGCAGAGCTCGCTCGGCGAGACCGCGGTGCCGCTCGCGGAGGCCCTCTACGCGCAGGGCCGCTACGAGGAGGCCGACTCGACCTTGAAGGCGCTGAAGGAGGAGTGGGCCAGCGACGACGCCAGCGTCAACGCCCCGCGACTGGCGGTCCGCGCGAAGCTGCTGGCCGCGGACGGGTGGATCCGCCTGGCGGAGGAGACGGCGGACCGCGCGCTGCGCGTGGTGCGCCCGATGGACTGGCTCTGCCTCCAGGTCGACGCGCTCCTCGCCCATGCCGAGGTGATGGACGCCGCCGGCCGCCACGGCGATGCGCTCGCCAGCGCGGAGGAGGCGCTGCGGATCGCCGGGACGAAGGGCTACGAGGCAGCCGCGATCAGCGCGCGGGCACTCGGGCGCGCGGCGGAGCCCGCCCGCTCGGCGCGCGACGGGGAGCCCCGGGCTTGACCCGCGACTATCTCGACCTGCCCCTGCAGGAGTTCCTGTCCGAGGTGGCCACGCCCGAGCCGATGCCCGGCGCGGGCTATTGCGCCGCGGTCTCGCTCTCCATGGCCGCCGGCCTCGTCGCGATGGCCGCCGGCGCCTCGCGCGGCGAGTGGGCCGAGGCAAAGGGCGCGGCCGCCCAGGCCAACACCCTCCGTGAACGCGTCGCGCCGCTGGCGCAGCGCAACGTGGACGCCTACGCGAGCGCCATCGCGCGGCTGCGCGCCGCGGAGTTTGCACCCAAGCCCGAGCCCGGCAGCGACCCGAGCCAGGACCTCGGCGCGCTGCTCGAGCGCGCCGCCCAGATCCCGCTCGAGATCGCGCAGGCGGCGGTCGACGTCGCATCCCTGGCCGCGGTCGTGGCCGAGCGCGGCGACCAGGCGCTGCGCCCGGATGCGGTGGCGGCCGCGCTGCTCGCGCAGGGCGTCGCCCGCGCCGCGGCGACCCTCGTGGAGGTCAACCTCGGCACGACCGACTCCGACCCCCGCGTCGTCAGCGTGCGCAACCTCGCCGGCTCCGCCAACGCGGCGGCCGAGCGGGCCCTCTCCACGCTGGCCTGATTCGAGCCACGATGGTCGATCGGTGGTCTGTATGACCCCCTATCCACCACGGTGCGCGATTCGGCCCGGGAGGGAAGAAGACCCGGAGCTCCCCCGTCTGGTGGTCGTGATCAACGACCCCACGGAGGACACCATGGGTTACCGCCACTAGATACGGACAGAGACTTGAAATCGAAAGGGGGCCGACGCGGGCCCCTCTTTCGTTCCGCCGTGGTGCGTTCGTTGCAGAAGGAAGATCGGTGGAAGATCGGTGCCCGCCCCCGCGTCCTGTGGTCGTAATCGTCCGTCCGCTTCGGCTCTCGAGGGGGGTGTATGTCCATGGGCTACCGCCACTAGCAGTACCTCAAAAGCGGAATAGCGGGTGATGCGCTCTCACCTGACGGCCTGTCGCCAGGTCCCCGCGCGTCACGCGGCCGCGATCGGCCCCGGCGCCTCCGTGTCCGGGGCCGGTCTTCGTTCCGGGCGCGGCTACCGCTCGCGCGGCTCGCCTTCGGACTCGGCGCCGGGCTTGCGGACGCCGGGACCGATCGCATCGACCTCGCCGTTGCGCCCGCCGTCGACATCCACGGGCGGAGCTTCGTCCCGCCCCAGGACTCCGGCGCCGCTGGGCCAGGGCACCGCCCGGCCGGTGGTCCAGGCCGGCGGCATCCCGCGCGGCCAGCGGCCGAGGAACATGACGCCCAGGGCGACCAGCCACAGCGGCAGCACGAGCAGGCCGAAGCCGAGCACCAACGCCGGGCCCAGCGCGATGCCCAGCACACCCATGAAGCGCGTCAGCAGCCCGATGCGCATCGCGTCCAGCGATCCCTTCACGAGCCAGAAGCCGAGCGCCAGCACTCCTGTCAGGCCCAGCGCGTTCGCGACGTCCAGGGCGGGAGTGTCGAGGAGGTCGTCGGCCGCCCGCTCCGTGCGCACGGCGCTGCCGGCGAAGTCGTCGGCGAGGATCGTGTACGTGATCGCCCGCAGGAGAGTGCTGGCCGCGAACGCCGCGGGCCCGTACACGCCCACCACCAGCACGAGCGCCGGCTGGTCCGGGTTGCGCGCCTTGGCGGCCCGATAGAGGTACACCGCGACGATTGCGAGCAGCAGGATCCCGAACGCCTGGAGGGTCGACGCCGCGAGGTACTCCGTGCCGTGATCGTCGAAGTAGCGCAGCACGGCGGCGTCCTCGTCGTCCCCGTCGGGAGCGTCGGCGTTGACCGCCTGGTACCAGATCGCCCCCGCCACGAAGGCGATGCCGGCGACGAAGGCGGCAGCGGCCGCGAAGAGGCCGCGCCTGCGTTCCTCGGAAAGCTGCTCGGGCGTCATCGTGCGCGGGGCTACCGCTCGGTCGGCTGCTCTTCCTCGGACATGGGCCGGACGGGATACCACTCGTGGTCCTCCGGCGCGACGATCCGGGAGATCCGGTCACCGACCGCGAGCACGAGCGTCAAGGCGGGCGCCATCATGGCGATGACGGTCTCGGCGCGCTCGCGGTTGCGCTCCTGGGCAGGGGTGAGAGGAGCCATGCCGCGTGATTCTAAGGAGGTGACGGCGGCGCCGTTCGCCGGGCCGGCTCCAAACGTGGTACCTATTCACCGTGCTGCTCCGCGACATCATGACCGAGGAGGTCGTGACGGCCTCACCGGCCACGCCGGTACACCAGGTTGCGGAGCTGATGCGCGACCGCAACGTCGGGTCGGTCGTGCTCGCCGACGGCGAGGGCAGGCCGGTGGGCATGGTCACCGACCGCGACCTGACGATCACCGTCCTCGCGGGCCGCAGCGACACCGGCGCCCGCGCGGAGGAGTGCGCGACGGCGCCCGTCGTCACCGGCGAGGCCGACATGGCACTCGAGGAGGCGGCCGGCCTGATGGTCGGCCACCGCATCCGCCGGCTGCCGGTGATGGAGGGCGACGCGCTGGTCGGCATCGTGACCCTCGACGACATCGCAGTGCGAACGGGGAACCTCGAGGTCGCCCGCCAGATGACCGCGGACGTGGCCAGAGCCGTGTTCCCCGAGTTCTACTTCCACCAGCGCGGCGGCTGAGCCGCCCGCATAGCCGCTAGGCGGGGCTTGCCGCCGGCACCGGCTGCATGCGGTAGCCGCGCCCGATGCCCAGCACCTCCGCCAGGCGCCGCGGCTCGACGCCGAGGCTGACGGCGTCCCGCGTGCCCGCAGGCGTGACCATCGGGACCTCCATCAGCTCCGCCTCCTCCCACGTCGCGAACACCCCGGGGCCGAACATCCGCTCCAGCACCCGCAGGCTGCGCCGCACCATCCACAGCGGCACGTGCACGAGCGGCCGCTCCCGGTCCCAGACTGAGAGGGCGCGGCGCACGATGTCCTCGTAGGTGAGCACCTCCGGGCCGGCGAGCTCGAGTCGCCGGGCGCCGCCGGGTGCGCCTTCACGCAGCACCCTGTGCGCGCAGGCCGCCACGTCCTCGGCCCAGATCGGCTGGTAGGCCGCGCGCCCGCCGCCGGCGACCGGCATCACCGGCAGGAGCGACATGCGCCGCAACAGGGTCACCCACCGGTCGCCGGGGTCGTACACGATCGAGGGGGACAACACGGTCGCATCGAGAGGCGAGTCCATCACGGCCTGCTCGGCGAGAGCCTTCGCGCGGAAGAAGCGGGTGCGGGAGCTGGGGGTCGCGCCCATCGCCCCGAAGAAGACGAACCGCTCGACGCCGGCCCCCTCCGCGAGCCGCAGCAGGCGGGCGGTGGCGACGCCGTTCAGCTCTTCGATGCTCCCCGCCGGCTGGTCCCGGATGGTCGCGGCCAGGTGCACGACCTCGCGGGCCCCGCGGACGAGCTGGCGCAGCGCCACCGGGTTCGACAAGTCCCCGAGCGTTATCTGGACCCGGACACGGTCAGGCCCGAGACGCCTGGGATCCCGCACCAGCACCCGGACCTGCTCGCCCTGGGCCAGCAGCCGGGTGAGGAGCGCCGAGCCCACGACCCCCGTGGCTCCGGTCAATACGATCAATTCGACATCCTGTCCACCATCGCCGATAGTTGCGAATGACTCTAGGCCCTACTTTCGCCCGGTCACTGAATTCGCAAGAATATGCGCCCGTCCAACCGGCGGCAGTCCCCCCCAGTACTTCGAAAGAGAGCACATGACCTACGTCATCGCCGAGCCATGCATCGGCACCAAGGACAACTCCTGCGTGGAGGTCTGTCCAGTCGATTGCATTCACCCCACGCCCGACGAGCCGGACTACGAGTCGGTCGAGATGCTCCACATCGACCCCGAGGAGTGCATCGACTGCGACGCATGCGTCGAGGCATGCCCGGTCGACGCCTGCTTCGCCGAGGACCAGCTGCCCTCGGAGTGGGACAAGTACATCCAGATCAACGCCCAGTACTTCGCCAACCGCAGCGGCTAGACAGGCCCGGCAGCGCGGGCGCTAAAGCGCTCGCGCAATTCCGCCGACTCATCTATCGTGGGTTACCGCTCCGTTAATCCTCGACACGACTCGACGGAATGAGTGACTTGGCCATCCAGCTGGCGCGCCGCTTCCGGGCCCGCCACCTCTTCTTCGTCCTCGCGGCTGTGATCGCATCGTTCGCGGTCCTCGACCAGGTCTACCGGCACGCGCTCGACTCGCTGATCGCGTTCGAGCTCGAGGACTCCGATCCGGCCGTGCGCAACAGCTTCCCGGCGGTCGTGATCGCCTGCTTCCTGATCGGCGCCGGCGCGCTTGCCTTCGCCGTCCAGCGGGTGAAGCCCGCGTCCGGCGTGGCCTGGTGGCGGCTCGCGGGCGTGGTCATGCTCTTCCTGGCGATCGAGGAGTTCCTCGGGTTCCACACCTGGGTCCAGCGGCACGCGGACGTGAGCTGGAACGTCGCCTACCTTCCGTTCCTGGCGCTCGCGACCGTGGTCTGGGTCGAGGTCGCGCGCCACATGGGCGAGCACCGCATGGCGCGGCTGACCTTCGCCGCGGGAGTCGCGGGCTGGCTCGTGGCGGGCCTGTTCGACGCAGCCCGCACGGGCCGCGCGAGCGCGCTGCCCGGGGGCGAGCTGATCGAGATGACCGCCGCCGCACTGATGCTCCTCGGCATCTACCAGTACGCCCGCGCCGTGTCGCTCGCGAGCTCGCCGGCCGGCGACCACCGCGAGCAGGCGATGGCGATCGCGACCAGCGCCGTTTCGGGGGTCGACGTGAAGAAGGTCCTGATCGGCATCGCGGGGCTGATGGTCGTGTTCGGCATCCTCGGCTCGATCGTCTATCCCGGCGGCGGTGCGCTGCGCGCCTTCGACCTGAACAAGGAGCAGACCTTCCCCGCCACCTTCTCGGGCTTCCTGCTGCTCGGCGCCGGCGCCCTGGCACTGCTCAACGGCGTCGTGCGCTGCGAGAACCCCGCCGACCGGCTCTGGTGGATCGTCCTCGCAGGTGTCTTCGGATTCCTCGGGATCGACGAGATGACCGCCCTCCACGAGGCGGTGCAGGACCGGGTCCACGTGTGGGGCCAGGCCACGCTGATCCCGATCGTCATCGCCGGCGGCGTCGCCTGGTGGATCACGGTGAAGCGGCTCGGAGCGGGCTCCCTCGCCGGGCGCCTGCTGATCCTGGCGGCTGTGACCTGGGCCGTGTCCCAGGGGATCGACGCCGCGCTCAACGAGCACTACGGGTGGACGATCGTGCCGGAGGAGCTCCTCGAGATGGCCGGCTCCACGATGTTCGGCCTGGCGATGCTGGTGGCTGCGCGCGACGTGGTCGGCAGCAGGTCCCCGGCGGAGCACCGCGCCGCGCGCGTGGAGCTGAACCCGCCCCACCGCACGCTCCAACCGGCCCGCTGAAAGCCGTGCGGCGCGAGCCGCCTCGCGCGGTGCCACCATACGCCCTCGGATGACCCGCCGCCGGATTCTCGTGGGCCTCGCACTCTTCGCGGCGGCAGGACTCGTCGCGGTCGGCGCGACCCGGCTCGCGGGAGACGACGACGACTCGCAGGCCCAGCCGCGCAAGGTCGCCGCGCTCTCCGACAACAAGCGCACGGCAACCGTGTGGGCGGTCGGCGACGGCGCAGACGGAGGGGACCGGGCCCGCCGCGTGGCGCGGGTGATCGAGCGCTCGCGGCCGGACCGGGTGCTCTACCTGGGCGACGTCTACGACCAGGGCACGGCGGAGGAGTTCGACCGCAACTACCGCCCCGTCTACGGCCGCCTTGCCGGGATCACCGCTCCCACGCCCGGCAACCACGACTGGCCCCGTCACGAGGAGGGTTACGACCCTTACTGGAGGAAGGCCAACCCCAGGCTCCCCCGCAACCGGCACTGGTACAGCTTCAAGACCGCGGGCTGGGAGTTCCTCAGCCTCAACAGCCAGGAGGAGCATGCGGAGGGCACGCCCCAGCAGCGCTGGGCCGAACGCGCGGTGAGCGAGCGGGGAACGTGCCGCATCGCCTTCTGGCACCGGCCGTTCCTGAACGCCGGGCGCCACGGCGACCAGCCCGACGTGGAGCCGCTGTGGAACACGGTCCGCGACCACGCCGTCCTGGTGATCGGAGGGCACGACCACAACCTGCAGCACTTCAAGCGCAGCGAGGGGCTCGTGCAGCTGGTCTCCGGCGCCGGCGGGCACGAGTTCTACTCGAGCAACCAGGACGACCCGCGGCTCGCATGGGACGAGGACGACGAGGCGGGCGCAGTGCGGCTCGACCTGCGCCGCGGCCTGGCGCGGTTCCGTTTCGTGAACGAAGACGGCAGGACGCTGCACCGCGGCCGGGTGCGCTGCCGGCCTCTTACTGGATAACGGGCAGCTCTTTTCCGCCGAAGCCCGGCGCGGCGGCCATCGCCGGCATCTGCACGACCGGCAGCTCGCGGGGCGTCGCGGCCACGATGCCGCGCGCGAGGTGAAGCAGCGCCTGGGCCGCGGGCGCGTCCGGGTCCTCGGCCACGAGCGGAACGCCCGCGTCCGCCTGCGCGCGCAACTCCTCCTGGAGCGGCACCTTGCCGAGCAGCGGCGAACCGATCTCGTCCGCGAGCTGCTGGCCGCCACCCTCGCCGAAGATGGTGTGCCGCGTGCCGTCGGGGGTCGTGAAGCCGGACATGTTCTCCACCACGCCCAGGATCTCGAGGTCGAACTTCCGCGCCATCTCGGCGGCCCGGTGCGCGACCCGCTGCGCTGCGGGCTGAGGCGTGGTCACGAGCAGGATCTTCGCCTGCGGCAGCAGCTGGGCCAGCGTCATCGAGACGTCACCGGTGCCGGGCGGCAGGTCGATCAGCAGGTAGTCCAGCTCTCCCCAGTCCACGTCCTCGAGGAACTGCTGGATCGCCTTGTGCAGCATCGGCCCGCGCCACACGACGGCTGCGTCCTCTTCCACGAAGAACCCGATCGACATCACCTTCACACCGCCGGCGGAGTCGAGCGGCAGGATCTTGCGCTGCTCGGAGACGCGCGGCTTGCCGTGCACGCCCAGCATGCGCGGCAGGCTGTAGCCCCACACGTCGGCGTCGAGCGCACCCGCGGTGTGTCCCTCCAGCGCCAGCGCGGCGGCGAGGTTGGCGGTCACGGTCGACTTGCCCACGCCGCCCTTGCCCGACGCAACGCAGATCACGTTGCGGACCTTGGCCAAGGCCCCCTGCGGCAGCCGGTTGCGGCCGAGCTTCTGCTGGAGCTGGCCCTTCTCCTCGGCGCTCAGGACGTCGAAGGAGACGGCCACCGAGGTGACGCCCTCGAGCGCGATGACCTGCTCCCTGACCGCGTTCTCGAAGTGGCTGCGGATCGGGCAGCCCGGCGTGGTCAGTGAAACCATCACGCTGACGGCCCCCTGCGGGTCGATCTCGATGGAGCGGACCATGTCCAGCTCCACGATCGACCGCCGCAGCTCGGGGTCGATGACCGTCCGCAGGGCTTCAGTTATCTGTTCTCTGGTGGGCATCCTGGGTACAGAGTCCAATAGGCAGACATCAACTCTAGCGGGAGGTCAGAAAGTGGCCGTAAGCACGAGATCAGGGGAGAGCAGCGTTTTCTCCGAGGAGAACTCGGCGAAGCGCGAGCAGCTCATAGAGATGCTGAAGAAGGCGTACTGGATGGAGATCGAGACCGTGATGAGCTACATCGCGAACACGATCAACCCGGACGGCATCCGGGCGCGCGAGGTGGTCGAGAACCTGGAGCAGGACATCCAGGAGGAGCTCGGGCACGCGCAGCAGTTCGGCACGCGGATCAAGGAGCTGTACGGAGTCGTGCCGGGCAGCCTCGAGTTCACGGCTGAGCAGACATACCTCCAGCCGCCCGCCGAGCAGACCGACATCGTCCACGTCATCCGCGGCGTGATCGAGGCGGAGAACGGCGCGATCGCCCACTACCAGGAGGTCATCGACTTCTGCGACGGGTTCGACTTCGTCACCCAGGACATGGTGATCGACATCCTGCGCGACGAGCAGGGCCACAAGCGGCTGTTCGAAGGGTTCCTGCGCGAGTACGAAGCGGAGGGACGGGCGTAGGGCGCTGCCGCGGGTCCGGTCGGCGGCGCGTCGTAGGGCGCTGCGGCGAGTCCGGGCCTCGGCGGCGCGAGCGAGGTGATTGCACGTGAGGTCGTAGTACGACCACATTCGCTGTCACCTCGATCTCCCGGCCAAAAAGACCGACGGGCCCCG
>Ga0075429_100003902_pt1 | contig 12741 bp, 13 predicted proteins | sample RhiMetdeltSRZDD3_FD_75295 | JGI IMG/M metagenome (GOLD analysis project Ga0075429, IMG submission 75295) | Populus rhizosphere microbial communities from Tennessee, USA - Rhizosphere MetaG P. deltoides SRZDD3 | ecosystem: Host-associated > Plants > Roots > Rhizosphere > Soil | place: USA...
CTGGCCGTGATCGGCGGCCCCTGGGCTGGGGTGGCATTGATGGTGAAGCTGATCTGTCCGGTTGGCAGGTCGAGGTTGGCGGCGTAGTGGCCGGCGGTGAGCAGTTGCAGCTCGATGGTCTGTCGGTTCCCTAACGGGTTGGTCATGGTGGCGTTGGCCCCGTCGATGGGTTGCTCGCTGCCGCTCTTGGTGAAGAAGGTGAAGTGGACGGTGTTGGGGCCGAGCCGGCCGGGGTCCACATAGGCCTGGACGCTGCCGCCGTTGGGGGCGGTGATGGTGTACAGGTCGGGCTGGCCGGGGGCCTTGGACACGCTGACCTTTGGCTCGGCGGTCCGGGTGCGCAGCTGGAGGGGGACGGTGACCGCGGCGCCTTGGCCTTGGACCAGGGCGGTGATGGTCCAGCGGCCGTCGATCGACAGTTGGCTGCCGGTGGCCTGCCAGGTGCCGTCGGTGGCTCGGGTCAGTTCCAGGGTGGAGCCGCTGATCTCGGGCCGGTCGGGCAGGCTAAAGCGCAGGGCGACGCGTTGGGCGGGGTAGGGCTGGCCGCTGTCGTAGTCGGTAACCTTGGCCGTGAACTGGTTGGGGCCGGCGGTACCTGGGGTGGCGGTGAGGACCAAGCGGACCGAGGTGGTGACGTCGCTGCCTTGGACCTGGACGTTGGCCGGTGGGCTGGGTCGAGCGGTGGCAGTGGCTAGGGCGAACTTGCCCGGGGGGAGTTGGGTCAACAAGGCCGCGGCCAACAGGACCGCGGCGACCAGCCCGATCTCAGCGGTGACGCTGCGGCGCAGGGCGCCAAGGCGACCCTGCGGCCCGGCCAGGGCGGGTAGCAGCCGGTAGCGGTTGCGGGCCGCCAGGACCAGCAGACCGGCAAACAGCAGCAGCTTCAAGTCCAGGACCCGGCCAAAGCCGGTGCGGGTCAGGCCCGACCAGCCGCCGGCCAGGTCCAGGGCCCGGCTCAGCCCGGTGGCGGCGAGCACCCCGACCACGGGGAGGGCCAGGCGGGAGAACCGGATCACCGCCTGCACCCGGTCCGGGGTCGCAGCGGCCGTGGTCGTGCCGGCTCGGTTTGTGTGGTAGGGGCGGTTGAGGAGGCCGGCCAGCAGCCAGACCAGCCCGCCGGCCCAGACGGCGGCGGCGAGCAGGTGCAGCCATTGGGCCAGCAGGTTGATCGGGCGCAGCGTGGACGGGGCGGCGGCATGGCCGGCCAGGACCTGCAGGCCCATGGCAGCGGCCGCGGTCAGCCCGACCGCGGCCAGCCAGCCCCGGCCGACCCCGCCGGATGGACGACCATGACTGTTCTCCGCCATGACCGCGGGGTCCGGGCCGTCGTCGGGCTGGCGGATCCGGGCGGCCAGCAGCCCCGCGGCCATAGCACTGGCCAGCACGCCGGCGGCCAACCAGGCCAGGTTCCGGCCAGTATCGGAGGCCACCAGGTCGGCCAGCGACGCCCCGACGGCGGCCCGCTCGGCGGCCACCCTAGCCACCAACCCGACCACGGCCAGGCCGGCCCCGACCACCAGCAGCGGCCGGGCAGCGGGCGGGAGCCGCCGGTCGTAGACGGCCAGGCCGGTGGCGGCCGCGCCCACCAGCAGGGCCAGCCCGCAGTACAGCAGCCACCGCCCGGCGGTGGCCAGCGGCGACGGTGGAGGCGTGGTGGCCGCCGGGACCGAGGTCCCCTGCGGGCCGCCGGTGGGGGCGGCTACCCCGACCCCGAAGGCGAAGCTGCCGCCGCTGACATGGCCGTCGTCCCGGGACACGGTCCGCCAGGCCACCGTGTAGGTCCCATCGCCCAGCGCACCAAGGGGCACCTGGAGCTGGAAGGGCTGGCCGGCCACCGGAGCGGCCTTGCCGGCCTGGACCGGCCGGCCGTCGGCGTCCAGTACCTGGACCGTGGACAGCCGCGGCTCTGGGCGTTCGGTGAAGGTCAGGGTGACCTGCCGGGGTGCCCGATCGAGCGATGCCCCGTCGGCTGGATCCGAGGACCGCAACACGGCGTGCGCCGGCGCCGCCGTCCCACTGGCCAGCAGCCACAGGCCAGCCAGCAGGACGACGGCGACCAGGCGCCGTATCCCTGTCAACGTGCCACACCACCACTCTGGCCGAGCTCATCAGCTCCAGGCTCGGCACACCAGGGTTGCTAGCTGCGTTGGACCGTGGCGGATTCGCTGTCACGAGCCGCCGTCGGCGTCGAGGATCGGCGGCCCCGGGCCAGGGCGACGATGGCCGCGATCAGGCCTAGGGCGCCCACGACCAGGCCGATGATGGCCAGGGTGCGGGCCGAGGCGGCGGCGTCCTTGGCCTGATCGCGCTCGGCGGCTAGGGCGGCGTCGACCCGAGCCGTCTCGCGGTCGGCCCGGGTGGCCAGCTGGCCGCCGGTGGGCTGCTTGACCGGGTACTGGATCTCGGCCGGGTCCTTGGCCTCGTCGAAGGTGGTCGGCCCGGACTTGAAGGTCTGGTCGATCTTCTGACCCTTGATGGTGCCGGTGAAATGGAAACTGTAGGCACCTGGGGTGGTCGGGATGAACCAGGCCCGGTAATCACCTGGGGTGCCGAACTCACCCACCTCGAAGTTGGGCTCCATCGACAGCTGGAGCGGCTCGGCCGACCCGGTGGTGACCGCGACCTTGAGGGTGTCGGTGAGGTCGGTGACCGGCTTGTCCTTGGCGTCGCTGAGCAGCAGGATGACGCTGTTCTTCTCGCCGGCGTAGGTGGGTTCGTCGCCGAAGCCGACCACAAAGTGGTACTTGCCGACCGTCCGCTCCTCGTGCGCGGCGGCCGGGCCGGCCAGCAGGGGAATCAGCAGGCCGGCCATGGTCGCGGCGACCAGGGCGGCCAGGATGCGTCGTTTCATGACAGCTCCTTGATGGGAGATCCTCTCGCGATCGTCGGCGGGCCGGCAGCTGGCCGTGACGACCGTCCAGCGGCCTGACCGGCAACGCCGGCCACACGCACCCTTGTCGGTGCAGGAGGCCGGGCGGTCGTGCCGACTTACCAGGCGAGCAAGGAGCGAGGCGGGGCGCGGCTTCCCAGACCGGCGGCCAACAACCGGCTCGGCCAGGCAACCACCAGATCGACCACTGGCAGGCCAGTGGGCTCGACCCGGCGTGGCCGCGGGCGCAGCGCCCGACCCACCGCCTCGGCGACCCGGCCAACCACAGTGAGCAGCACGGCCAGGACTAGCGCGATCGCCATCTGGACGACCACGCCGGTGACCAGCAGCCGCAGGTTCAGCAGGGCATGGGCGGGGATGCCGACCTCGAGGCGCTCCAGGGTCTCTTGGACCAGGTAGATGGCGACCTGGAACCCGGCCAGCTGGGCGGCGACCCGCCCCAGGCGCTCACCCGGTTGGGGGCGGCTGGCCAGCAGGCCGGCCTGGACCCGCCGCCACAGGGTGGTGGCCAGCGAGGCGAGACCGAGCACCGAGGCGGCCGCAATGGCCGCGGTCCAATAGGCGTGGCCAGTGGCGCCCAGCAGGGCCACCCGGACCGTCGGGGAGGGCACGGCCAGGACATAGGCCACCATGTGACCGACCACCGCCCCGGCCACCGCCACCCCGGTCAGCGGCAGCCGATGAGCAACCCGACGCCAACGCATGCCCAGAGCATAAGTGGTCAGTGGCCGCTGGTCACGAGCCGAACGATCTGCCCGACCTCGCCAGCGTCGACCAGCCAAGGCCGGTTGATCGGCCCGGCGCCGCGTCCGCTGGCGCCCCAACGGTCGAGGCACCAGCTAGCGTCTACCCACTGGACATGAACGACGCCTTGTGCGCGGTCACCTCCAGCTCATCGACCAGCACGCTGGCCCGCGGTGACCCCCGGGGCAGCACCACCTCAAAGGCGAGGGTGCCGCCGGGTCGATGGGCCAAGTCGGTGACCTCGACCCGCTGCCAGTCCCCGGACTCCAGCACCGCCCCCACCGAGTCGGTGGCGTACCGCCGACCGCCTACCACCTCCAGCAGGTTCACCTCCACCAGGGTGCCCGGCCGGTCGGCCCGCACCCAGACACTGGCGTCATAGCTCTTGCCCGGCTTGCAGCGCAGCGCCGCCGGGAGCGCCATCCCCTGATCGGCGAGCCCAGACCCAGTGAACCGGGCCGCCCACCGCCCCCGGCGTGCTCCCGGGTCCCGCTGGATCCTGGCTGTACCGATCGGTCGCCAACCGGCCAGATCCGCCTCAAAGCCGTCCTGGACCACCGAGGCGGGGTTGCTCGTCCTGGGCTTGACCTGCACGGTGGAGGTCGGCGCGGCTGCGGTGCTGGGGGCAGCCGACGGCGGATCGGTGGCCGATGGAGCCTCATGGGAGCTGGGACGGGTGAACATCGAGCTGACCACCACCCCAGCGGTGAGCACGATCGCCACCGCCGCCAGGATCAACTCGGCGACATAGCGCTCACGGGCGTCCAACCTAGACCGCCGGGGAAATGCCAGGTGCCGAGGTGGATGCCGAAGCAGGACCCGTCCCATCCTGTCCCCAGCCTGCCCGCGGCCACCAACGACCCACTAACCAGCGACGGTAGGATCACCCCCCCGCCGCCTTGGCGTGGCCAACCGGGCGCGAGCCACGCATGCCGCCGTCGATGCATGATCCGGAGATAGAGCTTGCGGGTGGTGTCGCTGCTGCCGTCGGCCACCGAGATCGTCTGCGCCCTCGGGGCCAGCCAGGAGCTCGTCGGGGTCTCCCACGAGTGCGACCACCCGCCCCCAGGTGGCCGAGCTGCTGGCCGTCACCCGCTCCCGGCTCCAGGGGGCCGGGACCAGCGGGGAGCTGGCCCGGTCGGTGCGGGAGCTGCTGCGGGCCGCCCTGGCCATCTACGACCTGGACATCGACCGGCTGGCCGCCCGCGACCCGGAGCTGGTCATCACCCAGGACCTGTGCCAGGTCTGCGCGGTCTCCTACGGCGCCGTCTGCGCCGCCGTCGACCGCCTGGCCGGCCGCGAAGTGGCCGTGGTCAGCCTCCACCCGCGGCGGCTGGAGGACATCTGGGGCGACATCGACCGGGTCGCGGCCGCCCTGGGCCGCCGGGCCGACGGCCAGGCGCTGCTGGCCGGGTTGCGGGGTCGGCTGGCGCAAGTCGAGCGGCAGGCGACCGCCGCCGGCGCCCGGCCGCGGGTGGTCAGCATCGAGTGGCTGGACCCGGTCATGCTCGGCGGCACCTGGATGCCCGAGCTGATCGCCGCCGCCGGTGGGCTGCCGCTGGGGGTGGCGGCGGGGGAGCGGGCGCCCACCCTGGACCTGGCCGCCCTGGGGCGCCTGGAGCCCGAGGTGGTGGTGGTCAAGCCATGCGGCTATCCGGTCGAGCGGACCCTGGCCGAGCTGGAGCTCCTCCCCCGGGCGCTGCCGTGGACGGCCTGGCCGGCGGTGCGGGCCGGGCGGGTGTTCGTGGCCGACGGCAATGCCTACTTCAACCGCTCCGGGCCCCGGATCGTCGACTCGGCCGAGTTGCTGGCCGCCTGCCTGCACCCGCGGCGGTTCGACGGCCACCTGGACCGTTACCGGGAGGCGGTCCGCCGGGTCGACGCCGACCTCGAGGTCCACGACTGGGCGTAGGTATCTCCCTTGCGGCCGCAGCGATACGCCCCTTGCCCGCTGAGGCTTGGATCACCTGGAGCCAACTGCCTAGGGCAGCCTAGCTTGTGCTCACTTGCCGCTGCTGGCGGCGTTCACGGCGGCCTGGAGTCCCTGGGCGGTGAGGGCGCTGTCGACCTGGCGGCCGTTGACCAGCACCGTCGGAGTCTGGACGACCCCTTGCTGGGAGGACTGGTCGGTGACCTGGCGGATCCAGTTGTCGTAGGTGCCGTCCCGGACCTTCTGCTGGAACTGGGGGCTGGTCAGCCCGACCTGGCGGCCGAGGGCCAGCAGGCGGTCGCTAGTCAGGGCGCCGGAGTTCTCCGGGGCTTGGTCGGCGAACAACAGGTCGTGGTAGGCCCAGAACTTGCCCGCGTCCCCGGCGGCCTCGGCGGCGTTGGCCGCGGCTAGCGACTCGGGGCCGATGAAGGCGATCGGGTGGTACTCAAAGCGGATGCGGTCCTGGTCGACCAGCTGGCGCACGGTCGGGTAGACGGTGCGCTCCCACTCGCCGCAGACCGGGCACTGGAAGTCGCCGTACTCCTCGACCAGCACCGGCGCCGCCGGGCGGCCGAGCAGCTCGCCGTTGTTGGGGCCGAGGGCATGGGCCGGGACGGCCTGGGTGGCGCGGCTGTTGGAGCGGGCCGACTGGAAGGCGATGCCAGCGATCACCGCCACCACCAGCAGGACGATCGGCCCCCAGAGCTGGAGAGGGGATCGTCCCCGCCGGCCGCGGGCCGCGGCGCCGCGCCGACGGCTCGCCGGAGGCCGTTTGGAGCTGGTCGGCCGCTTCCGGCCTCCGGTGGTCGGGGACGGGCGGTTGCGGGCGTTACGGATGCTCATGGTTCCTCCGAGCCGAGCCGGCGGTCCAGGGCCAGCCGGCTCTGCGGCCGCCAGGCCAGCAGCGCCGCGACCGCCAGCAGCGCGGCGTCGCGGACCAGCTCACCCAGGTAGTCACCGGCGTCGACGCCGGTGGCGGGGCCACCGCCGCCGAAGCAGCCGCAGTGGATCTGCAGGCCGCGGGCCCAGGCGGCAGCGATCGCGACCATGAACAGCCCCAGCAGCACCGCCGACCCGGCGGCGGCCAGGCGGGTCGCCAGCCCGGTCGCCAGCAGCAGCGCCAGGGTGAGCTCGGCGAAGGGCAGGCCCCAGGCGACCGGGCGCACCAGGGCCTCGGGGAGCAGCTGGTAGGCCCGCACGGCCCGCACGGCCGAGTCGGGGTCGCTGATCTTGGCCAGCGCGGCCCAGGCCCACACCGCGGCCAGCAGCAGCCTGGCCCCGGTGGCCGCCCACAGCCGCCACTCCCGGCCGCGACCGCCCAGCCGTGCAGGCTCGCCGAGCACGCCCATCGGGGCGGCCTCGTCATGACCCAGGTGCTGGTGGTCCGAGCGGCGGTCCATATCGTCCATGGTGCACCCGCCGGGCCGAAAGGCTCGTCGGTTGGGAGGTGACCTTTAGCGGGCCTGACCGGGAACCGCTGTGCTGGCCAATGGTGCTGCCGGGCCGTCGTCGCGGAGCTGGTTGGTGAGGTCGGCGCGGGCCCGTGCGACCCGGGAACGAATGGTCCCCACCGGGCAGCCGCACACCTCGGCAGCCTCCGCATACGACAGGCCCAGCAGCTGAGTGACCACGAAGGCGGCACGGCGCTGGGGATCCAGTCCGGCGAGCAACTGGATGAGCAGCACGGCATCGGCCGGGTCAGGAAGGACCTGGTGGTCGCCGGCGGCCATCTCGATCGATGTGACGACCTGCCGGAGGCGGCGGCGGATGGCCTGAGCGCAGGTCCGACGGGCGATCGCCAATAGCCAGGTCCGGGCGCTGGCCTCCCCGCGCCAGCCGGGCAAGGCGGTCCAGGCCCGCAGGTACACCTCCTGGGTCAAGTCGTCAGCGGCCTGGCGGTCGACCAGGTACGCACACAGCCGCCACACCTCGGCCTGGCTGCCTCGAATGAACCCCGCCAAGGCCAGGCGGTCGCCACCCTGGGCGGCGCGAAGCAGTCGGGTGAGCTCGTCCATACCCAGCCAATCTGTGAGCTATGGGAACTCTACTGCGGGTTGGGCGCACTACCTAGGCATGAACTGTGAAGCCTGCCGGGAGGCGATCTCGGCCCTGTTGGACAACGAAGACCCCGGGATCGACTCCGCCCTGGTCCAGGCCCACCTGGCCGGCTGCGCGGCCTGCCAGGCCGACACGACCCAGGCCAGCCGCCTGCAAGGATGGCTGCGGCGGCGGCCGGCCGAGCCGGTCCCCGACCTGACCCCGGCCATCCTGGCCCGCATCGGACCAACCGAGCCCGGCCCGCGCCAGGGTACCCAGCGTGAGGTTCGGATCGCCCTGGCCGTGCTGGCCGGGCTGGTGGCGGTCCTGCCGTTGCCGGCGCCGCTGTTGGCCGAGGAGGCTGGCGCGCCGCTGCATGTGGCTCGTGAGCTCGGCGCCTTCCAGGTCGCCCTGGCCGTCGGGCTGCTGCTGGTCGCCTGGCAGCCCCGGCGCAGGGTCCAGCTGCTGCCGGTGCTGGCGGTGCTCAGCGTGTGCCCGGCGGTGATCGCGGCCCTGGACGTGGCCGGGGGACGCACCCCGGCGTCGGCCGAGGGGCATCACCTGGTCCAGCTGGCCGGCTTGGGACTGGTGTGGCTGCTCGCCCATCCCCCGGGCCGGGCCCGGCCGGTGGCCGGCCCATGAACCTGGGGAGGCGACGCGGCCAGACAGGACGCGGCGGCACCGCCACCCTGGTGGTCATGGCGGTGCTCCTGCTAGCCGCCTGCTCGTCGTCCTCCGCCTCCTCGGCCCCCACCGCCACCCGAGCGGCCACGCCGGCGCGGCTGGAGATCCTCGCCCCCCGCGCGGGCGCGGTGGTCGGACCGAACCCGACGCTGCGGCTCAAGCTGTCGGGAGCCCGGCTGGCCACGGCCGCGGTCAGCGGCGCCAACGCCCCCGCCGATGAGGGCTTCGTGCACGTCTATGTGGACGACAAGCTGGTCTCGGTCCTCTACAGCCTCACCCAGAAGCTGCCCACCCTGGACGCCGGCCCCCATACCGTCCGGGTGGACTTCGTCGCCGTTGACCACACGCCCTTCGCCAACAAGGTGACCGACAGCACCCGGTTCTCGGTCAGGCCATGAGCGCCTCGGGTCGAGTTGGCATCGTCCTGGTCATGGCCGGGCTCCTGCTCGCGATCGGGGCCGCCCCGGCGGCCGCCCACGCCGTCGGCGGCGCCCAGGCAAGCAACTACCAGACCCGCATCCTCAGCGTCCAACCAGTGGTGCCCGGGCTGACGGTGGAGGTGGCCGACGCCGGGGCCCGGCTGCGGATCCGCAACCACACCGGCCGGGAGGTGATGGTGCTCGGCTACGCCGGCGAGCCGTATCTGCGCGTCGGCCCCGCCGGGGTGTTCGAGAACCGCCGCTCCCCGGCCACCTACCTCAACCGGGCCCGCCTCAACCCAGCCCCGCCCCCGCCCGACGCCAGCGCCGACGCGCCGCCGCTGTGGCGCCGCATCGGCGACGGCGACACCGTCACCTGGCACGACCACCGCGCCCACTGGATGGGCGCCACCGACCCACCCGAGGTCAAGGCCGCCCCCAACCGCACCCAGGTGGTCGTGCCCGGCTGGCAGGCCGAGCTCCGGGTCGGCAACCAGCCGGTCCGGGTCTCCGGCGACCTGCGCTGGGTTCCCGGTCCCAGCCCCTGGCCCTGGGTCGCCGTCGCCGTGGCCTGGCTGCTCCTGGTCGTGGTGGCCAGCCGGCAACGGGCCTGGCCGCAGCTGCTGGCCCTCCTCACTGGGCTGCTGATCGCCGTCGACGTCGTCCACACGGTGGGCATCTGGACCGGGAGCAGCGCCTCGACTGCCGCCAAGGCCTACGCCAGTCTGGGCTCTTGGGCCGGCTGGGTCCTGGGTGCGCTGGCCATTCATCGGCTGCTCGGCCCGCATCCTCGGCGGGCCAGCATCTACCTGGCCCTGGGGGCCCTGCTCATGGCCGACGTGGGCGGGATCGGCGACCTGGGCAGCCTGTACCGCTCCCAGCTCGCGGTCGCCTTCCCCGACCCGGTGACCAGGGCCCTGGTCGCCACCACCCTCGGGCTCGGCGTCGGCCTGGTCATCAGCGGGCTGCGCCTTGCCCGACCCCGTTCCCGCCGCCGGCCCCGACCCGCCAGCAAGAACCAGCTGGCCGAGGGAGCAGGCGCGGAGGCCTGAGGGTAGTCTCACGGTGGCGTGGGCGCCTGCAGGGGTGCGAGCCTCGGCCAGAACCGGCTGATGGTCGTGGCGTGAAAGCCGAGCGCGTGGGCGACGGGTGCAGGGGCGCGCGGGGACCAAGGAGGATTGCAAGCACCATGGCACGGTCGAGCGGGAACCCCTTCTTCGCCAACTTCAGCACCTACGAAGCGCCGTTCCCGACAAAGGTCCGCCTCGCGCTGGCCAACAGCTGGAGGAAGGTACGCACCCGATCCGACTGCTGTGGGAACTACGGTGAGCCGGGCTGCTGACAGCCGGCCGAGGGGCCCCGTGAGGGTCCCAACGACCACGAACACCCACACCCTCATGGCGAGCAGGGCTGATGTGCTGAGACGTTGTTTCGCTCCTTTGGGGTTGGTCTGGCAGGCTCCGGGGCCATGACGAAGCTTGCTGACGACCTCGTATCGGACCAGCTGTGGTCGCTGGTCGAGCCCTTGCTGCCGGTGCCGCCACGGCCGCCCTATGGCGGCCGGCATCGCACCATCTCGGATCGGGCCTGCTTGGCCGCGATCGTCTTCATGGCCCGCACGTCTACTCCGTGGCGGCTGCTGCCCGCCCGCGAGCTGGGCTGCGGCTCGCCGTCGACCTGCTGGCGGCGGCTGACCGAGTGGGCCGACGCCGGGGTGTTCGATGCCCTGCACCTTCGGGTCTTGGACCGCCTTGGTGCACAGGGCCAGCTGGACTGGGAGCGGGTGAGCGTGGACTCGGCCAGCGTGCGCGCCAAGCGTGGGGGGACCACGTGGGCGCAAATCCCGTCGATCGTGGCACGCCTGGGTCCAAGCTGCAGCTGGTCTGCGACGGCGGCGGGCTGCCCCTGACGCGGTGGTGACCGCGGCCAACGTCAACGACACCACCGTGTTCCGGGCCGTCGTGGACGACGTGCCGCCGATCCGCACGCCGGCGGGCCGGCGGGCCGGCGCACCCGACCCGCCAAGGTTCACGCTGACAAGGGCGATGACAGCCGGGTCAACCGGGCCTACCTACGGCGGCGTGGGATCAAGTCGCGGATCGCTCGGCGTGAGGTCGAGTCGTCAACCCGGCTTGGAAGGTCGAGCGGTCGCTGTCGTGGTTGAGCTGCTTCAGGCGGCTACAGGTGCGTTGGGACCGGGACTCGGGCCGCTGGTTCGCGTTTGTGTTGGTGGCGTGCGTGCTGGTCTGCTGCAACCGGGTACTGGTACCCAACGAGCGAGACGACCCCGTGCGGCGCGCCTGACCGACGTCCGGACCCCCTTCCGGTGCCGGCTCGCCATCCGGGGTGCTGGACGCCGACCGGCCGCCGCGTTGGGCGGTTGCGTTGACGGTCAGCGGCCCGCTGCCGCCTTCCAGACCTGATCGACGGTGGCCAGGACGGCTTCGGGCTGGGTCACCTGGAGATTGTGGCCGCCCCCTCTGGCCCAGACAAACCGGCCGGCCTGGCCGACCTTGGCCAGCTCCTGGTCGGTCGCGGCCAGCAGTCGCAGATACCGGGCGCAGTCCTTGGGGTTCTGCAGCGGGGGCGGGAGGTCCTCGCAGACCGCGTCGAACATCACCACGTAGGGAAGGTCAGCTGGCAGCGGGTCGGTGAGCATGCTCTCGCTGGTGCTGAGGTTGATGCCTTCGGCGTTGTTGCCCTGGGGAAACGGCAGCTCAAATTCCTGGATCTCGGCCTCGCTCTCGATCGTGCGCGCCCGCTTGAGCCAGGTCTGGTACGGCGGGCCAGGGTTGATGGCGACGAACCCGGCGACCTGGTCCGGGTGGGCCTGGGCGTAGAGGAACACCACCTCGGCGCCGAAGGAGTGGCCGACCAGGACGTATGGAGGCTTGTTCACCGCAGCCAGGAACGCATGCAGGTCGCTGACGACCTCGCTGACGGGACGGGGCCGGCCCGCGGGGTCGCTCGCACCTTTGCCGGCACGGTCGTAGGAGCAGACCTGGGTGCGCTTGGCCAGGTGGTCCTCGACCACCAGCAGCGAGTCTCTGCGCGCGCCCATCCCCACTTCCAGCACGACCGTGGGCGCATCGGTCCTGGGGCCGACACATTGGCCCACCACCGCCCGCCCCGACACGGTCGCCCTGACCTCGCGAGCCCCCGACCCGGAGGTGGTGGCTGGCGCTTGGGCTGCTGCTGTGGAGGACGGCGCCGAGCGATCGGTCCGGCCGCCGCCGCAGCCGGCCACGGCCAGCGCCACGGTGAGGATGGCGACCGAGACGACCTGCCAGCCCCTGACCCTTGCTCCTACCGCCATCACCACCACGCCGTGCACTCGCCGGCGACTTCGCCGCCTGAGCCGCCTGGAGCTGACCCCGCCAGCCCAAGCTGCTCGACCTGCTTGCGCCGACGGCAGCCCGCCCGATTGCCAGCGGCCCAGCTTGCCCACCACGACCACGGCAACCCGAGACTCTCGCGCCGCGTCGCCAAGCTCCAGATGGCCGATGCCCAGCCGATCCTGCGCCCGCGGTGCTGTGCTGTCTACACCTCAAATCAGCGTCGCATTGACCGGAATTGCCTACGTCGTGGCCGTCTCAGAGCTACTGACAACACCCTGGATGGGGCTGGGCCGCCCGTTCGCGTTGGCACTGCGGCATGAGCGCTGCGCCGGTTCACCCGGCTTACAACAACCCAAAGGAGCGAAACGACGTCTAAGCCGCGCGGCGGCGGCGGTCTCCGCCCAGGCGACCCCGATCGGGTTCGCAATCGCGTGGTCGCGGGCCAAGTCCAACTCAGGCCCGAGGGCCCCCAACACCATAAAGGCCGCCGTCGCCGCCCCAGCCAGCCGGGCGATCGGCCGCCAGCGGGACGAGAGCAGCCGGCCGGTCGGGAACAGCAAGGGAGTGAAGATCAGCGCCAGGGCGATGGCGGGGACCCACGGCCACGACCCGGTCGGCACCGGAGGGGCCGGCCGGTCGTGGTCCAGCTCGCCGGCCATCGTCGAGATGTCCATCCCTTCGGGCCGCTCGATGTGAAGG
>Ga0075429_100003903_pt1 | contig 12741 bp, 9 predicted proteins | sample RhiMetdeltSRZDD3_FD_75295 | JGI IMG/M metagenome (GOLD analysis project Ga0075429, IMG submission 75295) | Populus rhizosphere microbial communities from Tennessee, USA - Rhizosphere MetaG P. deltoides SRZDD3 | ecosystem: Host-associated > Plants > Roots > Rhizosphere > Soil | place: USA...
TGATGCAGACCGGTAGCTGCTATTATACCTTTCCACCCTCCAACTGCTTTGGTGCCATTGTTAAACATCCGGATTATGCCGCGAGCGCGCTGGAAAACAAAAAAAGGACGGCCCCTGGATTACGGCCGTCACATCTAAGCTGCCTTTTTCGGCCTGTGCGAGTGTTGGCTTTCCTTGCACGAATGATTCAGGCCTACCGAATCCCCGCCACCAGGATGGCAACGATACTGGCGACAAATGAGATAACCCCGCCAATCATCGCTGCGACCGTCACGGTGACAACGACCGCCAGCACACTATTCCAGGCAACCTTTGTGACCAGAAACGTGGTGGCCCGGGCGGCAAGTGTCGCAAGCAAAATGATGACAAGGCTCTGGCAGCCAAGCGAGATGCCCATGGCAGTCAATCCCTGTCTTTCACCTGCGCCATTGAGCGCGATCATTTGCAGCAAAGTGAAAAGGACGGCAAGGAGAATAAGAATTAGAACGGTCAAAATCGCGGAAATCGCGGCGGGTGATCTGCGGGTCATGGCTTTCTCCGGGAACGCATGGGTGACAGAATTATACCGTCCCTGGCTCCTGTCGCCCACCATCTTCACTGTCAGGGAGTGCCTAACTTCGAGGACACCAAGCTCATGTCACCCTGAACGACACTTGCGCCGGAACGCAGTGCAGGTGAGTGAAGGGTCTCCAGTGGTTTTGAGCCGAAAGGCTCAAAACCACTGGGATTCTTCGCTCCCTACGGTCGCTCACACTGTACCAGTGGCCTTCGGTAGAATGACATGTTGTTTTTGATTTCAGGCACTCCCCACTGTCAGATCAGATTATAGTAAAGAAGACGCTTACGATTTGCGGGTCGTAGATTTTCCCGGCATTATCCCGAAAATAAGCCAGCACATCTTCTCGTGTCCAGGCTTTGCGATACGGGCGGGTCGAGGTCAGCGCGTCCCATTGATCCACGATGGCAAAGATGCGCGCGGACAGCGGGATCGCTTCGCCCTTCAACCCCTCGGGATATCCGAGCCCATCCCAACGTTCGTGATGGCTGTAGGCAACATCGATGCACGGCTGAAGAAAGGAGACCTGCGAAAGCATTTGTTTGGCATAGGTTGGATGCTGCTGCATCAACCTTCTCTCCGCATCATTCAGGGCGCCAGGTTTGAGCAGGATTTCGTCGGGGATCGCCAGCTTTCCGATGTCGTGCAGTAAGGCGCCGCGCTTCAGGTGTTCGATCTCCTCGGCAGCCAGCCCCAACGCCGTCGCCAGTCGGCTGCTGAGATCAACCAACCGGCGGCTGTGACCCTCCGTCTCCTTGTCACGATATTCCAGAACCTTTGCCCATGCCTCCAGGGTCAAGTTATAATTTTCCCGGAGCTCCGCCTCCGACTCTTTGACTCGTTCGAGGTTTTTGTCCATGATCCCCACAATCACCCAGATAAATCCAATAACAACCAGCAATAGAATAACAATCGGCAGGAGGATCTCGAACTCCGTTGGACCAATGGTCGGCCGAATATCCCCACGGATTTCGAGATACACGATCGCCAAAAGGGATACGATCGCAGCAAGACCAAAATAGGGTGCAGCGCGCCTGCCAAAGAATAGAGTGCCGATCATGATGAAGATCGGATAGGCCAGGATTCCTGAGTCGCGAACGCCGTCCCCATCATACAAATTGACATTGATTACCATCAGGACAATGATGCTAAGGATCGAGGCAGCCAGTGTAAATTGTCCTCTGGCATTCAGCAAAAGGAGCGGAACACAGACTGCTGCCAGACCAAAGAGCGCAATCACCGAGCTCCAGGTTCTAAATTGAATATTGAGCAATCCCAGGGCGACGGAGGCACTAAGGACGATCCAGATAATGGCTGAGAGAGTGCGAACGCGCTGGTCCTTCTCGTAGAGGGTCAAGTTATCTGACATGGCATATATCCAAAAAGTGGTCAGGATAGATGAACAAGCGAAAATCCCAATTGCCCGGCGAAAAACAAGTGAGTGATGCTTTACAGATTGTTTAGTAAGGAGAACAGGTGATCAGCTCTTGCGGCTAATGAAATTATTATAGCACCCGCTCTTTGACTGAGATCAACCTCCCCCTTCGTCCAGTTGCGCGTTTGGTTATATAGTCTTATAGTTACCAGATTAGGTAGTCGGGAACCTGTCTGTCTGTTTCCTTGTATACTATAGAACGTCGGAACTACCTGTAGGAGACTAAGAATATGTGGCACGGTGGTGGCTGGTTCATGTACATGCGTTCGGGGGACGAGAAGCCCACGGTTACCCGTGATTTACTATTACGCGTCCTTTCGTATGCGCGCGGATACTGGTGGAATATCGGGGGCATGCTGGTGACGATCTTGTTGACCACAGGACTATCCCTGCTTACGCCTTTGATCTTCCGTAATATGATCGATGTGGTGATCCCTGCCAAGGATACACAACGGCTGATCTGGCTCGGACTGGCCCTGCTGGCGATCCCTGCGGTGGAGGGCGGGATCAACGTCATCCAGCGGCGGTTGAACGCGACGGTAGGCGAGGGCGTGATCTACGATCTGCGTTCTTCCCTTTTCGCCCGCCTGCAGCGGATGTCGCTGCGGTTTTTCACCAACACCAAGGTCGGGGAACTGATGAGCCGCCTCAACAATGACGTGGTGGGCGCGCAGAACGCCATCAGCAATACCATCGTTAACATCGTCACCAACCTGATTGAAACAATTGCCCTGCTGGCGGTCATGTTCGCCCTCGAGTGGCGGCTGACCATCGTGAGTGTGCTCATCCTGCCGTTGTTCATTATTGCTGCGCAGCGGCTCGGCAGGGTGCTACGGGATATCGCCCGCGAGGCCATGGACCACAATGCCAAGATGAACGCCCACATGAACGAGACGCTTAATATCGGCGGCGCGCTTTTAGTTAAGCTGTTTGGTCGTTCCCTCGAAGAGGAAAAGCGGTTTCGTGAGCGCGCCGCGAACGTGCGCGATATCGGCATCCGGCGAGCTGTAGTTGGGTCGACGTTCTTTGTCATTTTCGGACTCGTCAGCGCAATCGGCACGGCGCTGGTGTATGGGCTGGGCGGCTACTTTGTCATTACGGATGTGTTCACGGTGGGGACCATCGTTGCCTTCGGCTCCTATCTCGGTTCGCTCTACGGTTCCCTGCAGGGACTGGCAGGCGCGCCCGTGGAGTTCTCCACGTCGATGGTCAGTTTCGAGCGGGTCTTCGAGGTCATCGATCTGCCGCACGATATCGTCGAAAAAGAGAATGCGATCGTCTTGCACGATGTGAAGGGCGAGCTCGAATTCGATGACGTGACGTTCAACTATCGCGTGGACGAATCCATCCTGCTGAAGGATGTGAAGCGATATGGACGGATGGAGGATGTCGGCGCGGTCCTGTCGCTGTCGAAACCGATTAAGGATGATGAGCAAAAGACTAAGACGGCCGGGAAGAATGGTCAACCCCTGCAATTACGCCAGGGGCAAGTGTCGCCCACGGTCAGTCCTCAGGAAAATGGAAGTGACTCTGACTCAGCTGAAACTGAGTCTACATCTCAGGCGCGCGAGGTCGCCCTCGAAGGCGTCTCCTTTACCGCGCATCCCGGAAGCCTAGTCGCGCTGGTGGGTCCTTCCGGCGCAGGCAAGACCACGATGACCTATCTTATCCCACGCCTGTACGATCCAACCGAGGGCGTGATCCGCATAGACGGGCACGATTTACGCGACGTCACTCTCGACTCGTTGTCCGCCGCGATCGGCATGGTCACGCAGGAGACCTATCTCTTCCACGACACGATTCACACCAACCTGACCTACGCCAAAACGGATGCGACACAGGAGGAGATCGAATCTGCGGCGCGAGCGGCGAACATCCACAACTTCATTATGGACCTGAACGACGGCTATGACACGATCGTGGGCGAGCGCGGGTACCGCCTAAGCGGCGGCGAGAAGCAGCGTATCGCTCTGGCGCGCGTCATTCTCAAAGATCCGCGCATCCTCGTCCTTGACGAAGCTACCAGCCACCTCGACAGCGAATCAGAAGCCTTAATTCAGGAAGCATTGAAGCGCGTGATGGCAGGCCGGACCAGTATTGTTATTGCTCATCGGCTCTCAACCATACTGGCGGCAGACTTGATTTTGGTGATGGATCGGGGGAAGATCGTCGAGCGCGGCACACACAACGAATTGATGGCACAGAACGGACTGTACGCGCAGTTGTATGAAACACAGTTTCGAGGCGAGCGTGTGTAAAAAAATCTGACAGGTCTAAGAGACCTGTCAGGTCTTTAAGGGCGTAGGGTAAAATCTCTTCATGAAAACAGCGATCATCTTTTTCTTTGCTGTCCTCAGCGAAGTAACGGCTACCACTGCCCTGAAATTTTCAGAGGGGTTTACCAAACTTGTCCCCAGTATTATCGTAGTTGTGGGATATGGTTTATCGTTTTATCTGCTATCGCTCAGCCTGAAGGTGATGCCCATCGGAATTGCGTATGCCCTTTGGTCCGGAATAGGCATTGTGCTGACGGTCATCGCCGGAATGGTCCTCTGGCGCGAGCCGCTCGATTGGGCGCGCGTGGTTGGGATTGCCCTGATCATCTTCGGGATTCTGGTCATCAACCTATTTTCAAAAGTGTCCACGCATTGAAGAAAACCACAGCGGCAAGTGTTTGACCGCTTTGGAAACTTATGGTCCGCATTTCCATACATAGGTTGGTTTGCTCTCTGAATAAGGATAATCTGGAGAAGCTGGAGAAACACCTACCTGCGCACTCGTAGGCAGGAAAACAAACCACAATCCACTCAACTCTGCTTCAGCGGGAATATCAAAACGCAGCCAGGCATCCAGCTGCTGTCCCGGGAACAATGTAGAGCCCAGGTCTGTATAGTCGGTATGCTCCTGGCGATGGCCGTATATGGGCTTGAATTCAGATTCAGCGTATAGCACGCTGAAATTTTCAATCTCGGGTAAAAGGATTTCATCCACCCCAACATTTTCAAGCACCAGATGAATCCAGAGAAATTTTTGCCCCGCGGAAGGCACTCTTTGGGAGCCAAATTCATTGATGAAAGTGTCGGTGATTTCGGGCTGGTCCATACTTACTTGCAGATTCCTCCAAACCACGGGATCGCCGGGTGAGGAAGGTGTCGGGAACACCCTAGTCACTGTCGCAGTGGGCTGCGCGAGAGCTGCTGTCCCTATTGGCGTAGCAGAGGGTCCGCCCGTGGTAGAACAGGCAGTTAAAACGAACAGTCCAATGAATAGAGTGGTTGTTATTTGTTTCATGGGAATCAATAAGAAGTCCATCTAATTTTTATACGTATTAATTGTAGTCCCAGTTTCGATCTCTCATCTAATCCACACAAGAAAAGACCAGGCTCGGCAGAAACCTGGTCTTTTTGGTATCTCTACGTTCTTGGACGCCATGACATGCTCAAAATATATCCTTCCCTATTTGCACCTCACTTTTTCTCTTATACGACCTGTTTATCGATGTTATACTGTGCAAAACCAAGGGAGAGAGATGCTCGAAGTAAGACTGATCGGTAAATTTGACATCCAGTGTGACGGTAAACCCGTTGTTCTTTCCTCGCGCGCCGCTCAATCCCTATTTGCTTTTCTCATCCTGACATCAGGAACTTTGCACAGACGTGAAAGACTGGCAGGCATGCTCTGGCCAGAGGAGAGCGAGCAAAAGGCACGCACCTATCTTCGAAATGAGCTCTGGCGCATTCGCAAAGCACTTTCCTACACCTCGAAAGTTGAATATTTACTTGCTGACAACTTGACCGTTGGATTTAATCCAGATTCTCCCTACTGGCTGGATGCGGCTGCTCTGCAAAGCCTCGATGACACTGCACCAGCGGACGAGCTAATCAATGCTCTTTCCAATTATCGTGGAGAGTTGTTACCTGGCTTATACGAAGATTGGGTCGTCTACGAGCGCGAACATTTGCAGGTGCTCTTTGAGCAGAAGATTGCATGCCTGCTCCAAATGCTTGGAAAGGAGCAGCGCTGGACTGACGTTCTGGAATGGGCGGAACGCTGGATTTCTTTGGGACAGGCACCTGAAGCGGCCTATCAGGCTTTGATGGTTGCCTACGATGCACTGGGGGATCATGCCAAAGTGATTTCGACGTATGAACGGTGCAAACAGGCTTTGCGCCAGCTCGATCTTGAGCCTTCTGAAGAAACGCGTGCCCTGGCATTCAAGCGGAATTCTAAGATAAACATTCCCATCCCTCTCACCAGTTTTATTGGCCGTGAGAAGGAGCTCAAAGAAGTTGCAAGACTGTTTTCGAAATCCCGTTTGATTACCTTAACTGGCTCGGGTGGGGTCGGCAAGACACGTTTAGCAATCCAGGTAGTTGCAGAAGTATTGGATTTGTTTCCCGATGGAGTGTGGTTCCTGGACCTGGCTCCGCTCAGCGATCCGTCACTGGTTCCAAACACGCTGGTGAATCTGCTTGGACTTCGTGAATCAGGAGAAATAACTGTCACTGAGCTATTAATTAACTTCTTCCGTACTCGCACGGCTTTGATCATTTTCGATAATTGTGAACATCTGATCGAGTCTACAGCACAATTGATACATTCCTTTTTGACTTCTTGCGCTGGACTGTTTATTCTCGCCACCAGCCGCGAAGCATTTCGGATTTCCGAGGAAATTCCCTATCGCGTGCCATCACTCACCTTTCCTCGGCCTGATACTGAGTTGGCGATAAATGACCTTGCAAATATGGAGTCGGTAAGGTTATTCACCGAGCGTGCTGCGTCGATCTCTCCAGGCTTTGCATTCAACGCACAAAATGCGTCCGATATTGCGCGCATCTGTCAGCAGCTGGATGGTATCCCGTTAGCGATTGAGTTGGCAGCGGCGCGGACAAATGATCTCTCGGTACAACAAATACAAACTGGATTGGATGACAGCTTTCATCTTCTGACGCGGGTAATGCGTGCGGCTCTGCCGCGTCATCAAACCCTGCGAGCAATGATCGAGTGGAGTTATGACCTGCTGACCAAAAAAGAGCGCAGTTTGTTCAGGCGCTTAGCTGTCTTTATGGGCAGTTGGACTCTCGAAGCTGCGCAGGAAGTGTGCAGCGGTGACGGAATTGAACGAGATGATGTGCTTGACTTGCTTTCCCAGCTAGTGAATAAGTCTCTCGTGCTGGTGGATACATCAGCAGGCGAAGCACGCTATCGTAGGCTAGAGACCATTCGCCAATTTGCGCGTGAGAAGTTTTTTGAAACCGCTGAAGTGGCTCGAATACAAGAGAAGTATTTGGAGTACTTTTGGAACTTCACAGAGATCACAGAGTTTCATTTACCCGTGGGAATGGCCGTCTCACAGGCATGGTTGGACCTCCATCAGAAGCATTTGGGAATGGACAAAGCAACAATCAAGGCTTCTGTTGAGCGAAGCCTTAAGGAATTCCAGAAACTCGGTGATTCGGGGGCCGAATCGATCATCCTACTTTGGCTTGCCTACCTGTTTATCGATGCAGGACCAGGAACACGAGAAGAACGGCTTGAGGCGATGCTACGTGCTGTTGCGCGTGCACGTGACTCGGAATACCGCGAACAAATCGCTATTTCCCTCGTGGGAATGGCTGAAGTTTCGATGGGCTGTCGCCAATGGGAGGAGGCGGAAAGGATTTTGCAGGAAGCCGAACAGCTTTACGCAGGAATTGATCAGCCTCAAGTATTCGCACCATTCTTGCGTGCTCGGATATTCTTGGTGGGTGGAGATCTTGCGAAAGCCAGGGCCAATGCAAACCTGGCAATTGAGTATTCGAATCAAATCGGTGAGAGGCTTCAAAAATGCCAGACCATTTCTCTCTTGGCCCTCATTGCAGAGGCCGAAAATGATTTTCAAAGTGCTCTCCGGTTCGCGCAACAAGGGTTGGAACTGGCGAAGGAGATGAGAATACCACAGGAAATTGCGTGGAATGGTCTCCTTGTAGGAATATTCAATTATCGGCTGGCAAAGATCGAGGATGCTCTGCCATACGTGCGTGATAGTTTGGAGCACGTGCACACAGGCCCGGTAGGTGACAACATGGTTGTCAATATTTTTGTTCATCTTGCAGGGCTGCTAATAGAAATGAAGCCGCGCGCTGCCGTTCAACTTCTAGCCTTTACCGAAGCCTTGCAGCGATCGTCTGAAATTTACGCCGTCAACATGCTCGATAAACCGTATTTTGACCGCTTCCTCTCCGCCGCGCGTGCAAGACTAAGCGAAAACGAGTTCACGCTCGCCTGGGAGGCCGGATGTCAGATGAGCCTGGATGAAACAATCACCTATGCATCGAAAGTACTGTAATGAGCGATTACCCTGGTAAATTCATACAAGGAGAGGAATGCTTGAAGTAAGACTGATCGGTAAATTTGAGATCCAGTGCGACAGTCAACCCGTTATCCTTTCCTCGCGCGCGGCGCAATCCCTCTTTGCTTATCTCATCCTGACTGCTGGAACCCTACACCGGCGTGAAAAATTGGCGGGCATGCTCTGGCCGGAGGAGAGCGAACAAAAGGCGCGCACCTTTCTTCGAAATGAGCTCTGGCGCATTCGCAAAGCCCTTTCCCATTCATCAAGCGTCGAATATTTACTTGCCGATAACTTGACGGTTGGGTTTAATCCATCTTCTGCCTATTGGCTGGATGTTGCCGAACTTAAAAATCTGAGTGACACTGCCTCAGCAGAAGAATTGATAGAGGTTCTCTCCAGTTATCAAGGAGAATTACTGCCAGGTTTCTACGAAGATTGGATTGTCTTAGAACGTGTGCATTTGCAGGTGTTTTTTGAACAGAAGATTGCATGCCTGCTTGAAATGCTTGGAAAGGAGCAGCGCTGGACTGACGTTCTGGAATGGGCGGAACGCTGGATTTCCCTGGGACAGGGACCTGAAGCGGCCTATCAGGCTTTGATGGTTGCCTATGATGCCCTGGGGGATCATGCGAAAGTGGTTTCGACGTATGAACGGTGCAAACAGGCATTGCAGCAACTCGACCTCGAACCTTCTGAGGCGACACGCGCCCTCGCGTTCAAGCGAAATCCCAAGATAAACATCCCGATTCCTCTCACCAGTTTTATTGGGCGTGAGAAGGAACTCAAAGAAGTTGCAGGACTGTTTTCGAAATCCCGTTTGATTACCTTAACTGGCTCGGGTGGGGTCGGCAAGACACGTTTAGCAATCCAGGTAGTTGCAGAAGTATTGGATTTATTTCCCGATGGAGTATGGTTTCTTGACTTAGCTCCACTCAACGATCCAGCGCTTGTGTCAAACACGCTTGCGAATCTAATTGGTCTACGTGAATCCGGAGAATCAGTACTTACTGATCTTTTGATTAGTTATTTCCGCTCTCGCACGGCGCTGATCATTTTCGATAATTGTGAACATCTGATCGAGGGCTGTTCACAACTCATAAATTCATTGTTGAGCTCCTGTGAAAAGTTGTCGATTCTTGCTACCAGTCGCGAGACACTGCGAGTTTCAGGTGAAGTCCCTTATCGTGTTCCATCGCTCGAGATCCCCAGAACTGATGTTGAATTACTCACTGATGAGCTCTCAAAAATAGAGTCTGTAAAGTTATTTACAGAGCGTGCCGCGGTGGGCTCACCAGGATTTGTGGCAAACAAGAAAAATGTTCTTGCTATTGCTCAAATCTGCCAGCGGCTGGATGGAATCCCCCTTGCGGTTGAATTAGCTGCGGCGCGAGTCAATCTATTGACAGTTGAGCAAATCTTGCAACATCTCGATAATCGCTTCAACCTGCTAACGAATGGTTTACGCTCTGTATTACCGCGCCATCAGACGTTGCGCGCGGTGATTGATTGGTCGTATGACTTACTTTCTCAAAATGAAAGAGTCCTTCTGCACAGGCTGACTGTTTTCTCAGGCAGCTGTACTCTCGAAGCTGCTGAGCAAGTATGCGCGGACGTCGGACAAAATGTCATTTCATCTGATAACGTCCTAGATTTACTGACGCATTTGGTAGAAAAATCCTTATTAGCCGTGGAAGAACATCCTAGGCATCTTCGCTATCGCATTCTCGAAACGGTGCGGCAGTATGCCAGAGAAAAACTTAGGGAGGCAGGTGAAGAGGAGCAATTCTGCAAGCGGCATTTAGATTATTTTTTGAAGCTCGCCGTGGATGAGGAACCAAATCTCTATGGCGGCAGGCAAGTGGAATGGATCGAGCGCCTGGAAGAAGAGCATAGTAATTATCAAACGGCACTGGCTTGGTCGTTGGAATATGACATGGAAGCGGGACAAGGGTTGGTGCTCGCATTGTGGTGGTCATGGGTTATCCGTGGCTACGCTGGCGAAGGTTATTCATGGATCCAGAAAGCTTTAGCCGCCCATCCAGAAATGCCGGACACAACGCGGGCAAAGTTGTTTTCTGCTGCCGGTTATATGGCGGGATATTTCGATAATAAAAGTGCGAAATCATTTAGAGAAGAGAGTGTTGCACTGTTTCGCCAACTCAACGATGATGTTGGCTTGGCTTTCTCGCTTATTTCTATGGGATATTCAGCGTATTTTCGTTTTGATTATGACCAGGCACTTGCTTTATTCGAGGAGGGCCGTAAACTTTTCGAAAAAGCAGGGAATAAATGGGGCGTCAGGATAGCTCTTGGCACGTTAGGAATGGCCAACGAAGCACAAGGTAACTTTGAAAAGGCCGAAACTCTGTACGAGAACAGCTTGACTTTGAGCCGTGAAACAGGTGATTTTGATGGTATTACGTGGGCATTATTATTGCTGGGCTCGTTAGCGGCCAATCGTGGTGAGTACTCGAAAGCAATGGGATTTCTGAGCGAAGGTTTATCATATGCAAAAATGGCAAAAAACAAAAATAATATAGGGTCCATATTAACTCAAATAGGGACGGCAACGTCTCAAACAAGTGATCTTGAACAAGCTAGAAGCGTTGTCGAAGAGAGCCTATCTATGTATCGAGAAATGGGTAATCCAATTGGAATGCTTAAATCCATTATCCTCTTAGGATACATCACCCGCCTTGATAGAGATTACGCAAAAGCAAGTTCGCTTTTTATAGATAGTTTAGAATTAGCACTTCAACTAAAGGACAAGAACAATACAGTTCTGAGTCTAATTTTTATTGGCGAACTGACGCTGGTACAAGGTCATCCTGAAGAATTTGTACGCCTGCTTGGAATGGCAGAAAGCATCCTACCCAATAATTGGAGGCAGGGAATGCCTTCCTATTTTAGAAATGATACATTGCTGGCAGTTGATTCTGCGCGCGCCACCTTGGGCGAAGAAGCATTTGCAGCAGCCTATGAGGAGGGCAAAGAGATGACTCTTGAAGAAGCCGTTGCCTACGCGTTGAAGGAACTGCAGTAGGTGTTTGAGTTCACGATCAAACCTTGGAATAAAAATCTCAAAGGGCTTATAAGATTCAAAAGATAGGCAATTCAGCCAAGATACTCACGTTATAACTGATGGCCAGTTTCATCATCGAAATGCTGGATGAAACTTCAGCTATTACCTTAACTTGACCACGCTCGTCATCATAGTTCGCATCGATCGAAAGGAGGTTCGTTTCTAGTTCGACATCAGTATGGTCATCGATCATAGCTTTTTCATGAATCTGAATTGTTGACGGGGCTCCCGAGGCAATCGCTCCGACAAACTGGCGTCTGGACATTTGTGGCCCCACGAAAAAAGTAAACGTTTCATGGCTGCAAGATCCTAGAATTGCAATACCTGCGCAAAGGATCAGATGGGTGGCGCCATCGGGACCATTCACCGCGACTTCCATTTCTTGAGTGTTAATCAAGTCTTTGCTTTCCAGTTGAGTTGACAAGAGGTTTCTCCACATCTAGCTCACTACCCGCGCATTTGTTGGATGGCATTGTAAACACGGTCACGGGTCAAGCCAGTTCCTTCCAGGAGCCGGGCAACCGGTGTATCGTGTTCACTGAAAATCGCCATGAAAATGTGTTTGGTAGAAATTAATTCATCCTTTAGCCGATTGGACTCCTCAAGGGCCAGATCGATAATTCGTACCAGACGCGGTGTGATCGAAACCTGTCCTGGGCCGACCTCAACAATTTCGCCTTGGGGGCCGGTGCGTAAGATGGTATCCAGACGTTCGGAGAGCGCGTTTGCATCTACTTTTAAGAAAGTCAGGAGTTGAGATACCATGCCTCGCGGCTGCTCCATTAAGGCAAGGAGTAGGTGTTCAGTATCGATTTGGTTATGGCTGTAACGTTGCATGATCCCAGCCGCTCGCTGAGCAACTTCTTGAGCATCCTTTGTAAACCGGTCAAAACGAATCATAATTGTTTCCATCCTTCCGCTGGTATTTCTCCACATGAATCTTCCTACCACGGACTGAGCCTAGCAGGAAAAATCCAAGATTCAGTGGTTTCAAGCGGGCTGCAAGACTATTTCTTTACAGCTTGTTCGCGTATAAAATCCTCCACGCGTGTTAACGTCATGGGGAATTCTTGGAGCATCGCAGTAGAGTCGAAAGTCTGATTCGTCGTATCGATCCAAATACTGAAAGACATCAAACGACTGATCACTGGTTGAAAAGGACGCGTGATGGGAGCCATGATCTTCATCATACCAGTCGACACATGTGTTACTTTTGGCGTTTTGACAGAAAAACGCCCGTATATCTCGGCAATCTGATTCTTCGTGACGTTATCGGGTCCGCCCATTTCGATGACACGATTCTGCAGTCTTGGGTCGGTGAGTGCGATGACAGC
>Ga0075429_100003907_pt1 | contig 12732 bp, 8 predicted proteins | sample RhiMetdeltSRZDD3_FD_75295 | JGI IMG/M metagenome (GOLD analysis project Ga0075429, IMG submission 75295) | Populus rhizosphere microbial communities from Tennessee, USA - Rhizosphere MetaG P. deltoides SRZDD3 | ecosystem: Host-associated > Plants > Roots > Rhizosphere > Soil | place: USA...
CACGATTGAGGCCCTCGTCGTGAGCCAGGCCCTGCCGGTCATTGCGATCGGCCTGATGCTGGGACTGGTGATGTCGGTCGCCCTCTCGCGATACGTGGGCGAGTACCTTTTGCGAGTCAGCCGGTTGGACGCCTGGGCGTACGGCGCGGTGGCGCTTGTCCTTGCGCTCGTCGTCGCCGTGGCCAGTTACCTTCCGGCGCGGCGCGCGGGGAGAATCGATCCGTTGATCGCGTTGAAGGGCTTGTAATCCGTGCGGATCGGTCTCAGCGACGTTCCGCTCCACTCTCTCGTAGCAGCACCACATCTGAATCACGGCGCTGACGCTGCACGGCGAGCTGCGACCCGTCAGGCGACCATCGGAAGCCCGCGATGCGCCCGCCTGCAAAGGCGGTGATGACGCGCCCGGGGGAGCCGTCCAATGGCTCGATCCGGATGTTATCCGCGTTCTTCGCGCGCAGCACCGAGGCAATGGCCAATCCGTCCGGCGTAAAACGGAGTGTTCCGCCGCCTTCGACGTCCAGCAGCCTTTGAACCGACCCGTCCGGCGAGGTGAGTACCAGCTTGCGTTCCAGCTTCCCGGCGCGCACAGTGACAGCCGCGACGAGCGCGACCCACTTCCCGTCGGGTGAGAACGCGATGTTGCTGAGCGCGGGTGTCGGCATCAAGACCACCGCCTTTCCACCACTGCGGCGGATGCTGTGGGTCTGCGTCCCCGCATGAAACGCGACCCACTGCCCATCGGGTGCGCAGGCCGGTCCCAGGGCAAGCCGAACGTCCGTGAGCTGCCGGGCCTCGGTCCCGTCCGAGTTGATCCGCCACACATTCCGATTGGTCGTGCCGTTGCGAAACGGCCAGATGAAGACAATCGAACCATCATCGCGACAGACATCCGGCATCGCGGGCGGGGAGTCTTGATCGGAGACGAACACCGATCGCTCTTGCCCCTCCACCGTGCGTATGACGAGCTCATTGCCGCGAGGGTAGAGGATGCCGCCGTTCGCGGTCCAGGCAAAGCCATCGATCGCCTGGCGCAGTTCGACGAGACGCGTGGCCGCGGGTGATGGATTGCCTGTCCCTGGCAACACGTCGATCGTCGCGGTCCTCTTGCTCAGGACGGTGGCCAGGCTGCGTCCGTCGGATGAGAGCCGCAGGTCCACGTAGTCGTTGATGTCGGTCGTAATCGTGCGAAAGGCGCCGGACGGATACGACACCGCTCCAATCTGCCGGCGTGTCAGTCCCGCGCTCCTTCTCGTGTACAGCACCAGCAGAGTGCGCTGGTCGGGCGACCAGTGAGGATTGCTGACCACGACGTCGTTGGCGGCGATCACGACGCGTTTCTGCTGCGAGTCCAGGTCAAACACTGACAGGCGGCCGAGCACGTCCTTTGTATACGACTCGGTGTACGCGATGAGTTTTCCGTCGGGCGACCAGGCCGGGGTCGACGTATATGCGCTGGCAATGGGCTCGCTGAGCAGAACCCGTTCGCCGCTGCCGTTGGCTCCGGCCACGAGGATGCTCATGGCGCCCAGGGTCGGGGAGTTGGCGCGGGCGAAGGTAATGTGGTCACCCGAGGGCGAGAAGCTGATGTTGCTGTCGACATCCTTCAACACCAGCTGCGGTGGGCCGCCGAGCACCGGGTGGCGATACAGCTTGTAGATGCCTTTGTCGATCTGATCGAGCAGACGGGAGTAGACGTAGTTGCCGTCGGGTGAGAACGCGACGCTCCCATAGGCGACCGGAGCCGGCGGTGCGATTTGCGTGTCGCTGCCGGTCGCGATGTTGCGCAACCGCAGGCTTTCCTGCCCGCCTTCCTCTGGACGCTGCACGTTGACGATGAACTTGCCGTCGGGCGAGATCGCAGAGAACACGGCTGTCCCCGTGTTGGTCGCCTGAACGACCGTGTACCGTTCGAACGCGTCCTGCCTCTGCGACGTCACCAGCCAGCGGGCGGCGGCCGCCGCAGCGAGCACGATCGCGAGCGCGGCTCCAATGAGAACGGTCCGACGGCTTCGTTGCGGCCGGGCCGTGCTGACGCCCGCTCCCTGAATCAGCCGCTTCAGATCGACGCGCAACTCCGCTGCCGACTGGTAGCGGAGGTCGCGGTTCTTCTCGAGGCACTTTGCGACGATCCGGTCGAGACCGGGAGACACGGTCCGATCGGAACCGGCGCCAGCAGGGGCACGGTTGAGGATGCCATCGAGCACGACCCCTGGTGTCGCGCCATGGAATGGATGCGTGCCGGTCGCCATTTCGTGGAGCACGATGCCGAACGAAAACAGGTCGGAGCGCGGATCCAGCTCCTGACCACGGACCTGCTCGGGGGACATGTAGGCGCCGGTGCCAATCATCTCTCCGGCGTTGGTGAGGCGCAGGACCGTCGACTGTTCGGAGGCAGATGGAGCGAGCGCTCCCGTTTTCGCAATGCCGAAGTCGAGGATCTTGGCGTGCCCGCGATTGGTCACGAAGATGTTCGCCGGCTTGATGTCGCGGTGAAGGATGCCGGCGACGTGAGCCGCGTCCAGCGCGTCGGCGATTTCGAGCGCGAGAGCGATTGCCGTCTCCGCAGGCAGGCGACCGTCAGCGATCATCCGATCCAGCGTCGCGCCCTCGAGGTACTCCATGGCGATGAAGGCGGTGCCGTCGACCTCGCCGACGTCGTAGACCGTGCAGATCCCTGGGTGGTTCAGGGCCGAAGCTGCCTGTGCCTCGCGGTGAAAGCGGCTGAGCGCGGCGGGATCGTTCGCGATGCGGTCCGAAAGCAGCTTGAGCGCGACGAACCGGTGGAGCCGGCTGTCTTCCGCCTTGTAGACGACACCCATCCCGCCACGGCCGAGCACTTCATGGAGCCGGTAGTGCGAGATGGTGCGGTCGCTCACAGATGCACGGGATTATAGCGATGAGGCGGCTTCCGTCACCCAGAGGTGAGGTGAGACGCATCCCGATGCGTCAGCGCCGACCGTCGAACTCCTCCTCTGTTCGCGGTGCGTCCGGCAGCTGCTGATCGAGCGACTCGCGATACCTGAGGCAGCCCCGAAGAAACTGAGGCCACGCCGGAACCTTCGGAACGGGATCACTGCTTTCGGGCAACAGTCCCCAAAGCTGGGGATGATGCCAGCACAACTCGTGTCCGGAACTGTCGCGGTGCGCGCGGATCCCGGCGCGCAATCGCTTCACTTCCGCCACCAGAGCTTCTCGATCGAGATCGACGAGGTCTTCGTCCATCCCGTGTTCTGAAGCAAGGTCCGTGCGCGCGTCTCCGAGCGGCTGCCCGACGGGCTACGGGCGAACACGAAGCTCACCAGGCTCACAAAGAACACGAAGACATCCAATTCTTCTTTGTGATCATGACGACTTTGTGGGCTTCGTGTCCGGCCCGTTTGCCCGTGATCAGCGGCCGTTGCGGACGCGGGATCAGCGCCCGCCGGCCTTGAACGTGACCCCGTTGAAGAGCCTCCAGTGCTCCCCCGCCTGACCGCCGATGCCGTTGAACCAGCGCGCATCAGCGCGGATGCCCCAGGTCTCGTCGACCGGGACCTTGACGCCGCCACCCGCGTTCACCGACAGCGCCATTCTTCCAAGAGTCGCGACCGTGCCGTTCGGCTGCGGCCAGGCCGTGCCGTACTCTTCGAGACCGATGCCGGCAGCCAGATAGGGTTTGATGCGGCCAAGCGACGGCAGATCGCGAACCAGGCTCAGATGGGCACTCAGAGCATTCAGCTCCTGGTGCCGGTACCCGAACTCTGCCTCCAGGCTCGTTTCTTTGTTCAGTGGAAATGCAATTGCTCCACCGATGCGTGAAGAGTAAGGCGACCCGAGCGACACGAACGGCGTGATCGTGACCGACGCCGGCGCAGCAGCGTCGGCAGTGCTCTGTGTCTGGGCTGTCGCGGAACCTGTCATGAACGCGAGCATCGCGAGGCTCGTGATGGCTGTGCAGAGGCTCTGCTTCATAAGTCGACCTCCATGCGCGTGCCGGTGATGGCCGCGTTGACTCTGTAAGACGGGCGCCTCGCGCGTTTGGCCGGGAGAGCCGCAGCGGGAACTTCCGGCTGAAAGGCATGTGAATAAATCACGCTATCACCGCCATCCGGCTGCTTTCAGTCGCAACTAGCCTGCTCGCGGCGCTGGGAGTCTGAACAGGAAAACAGGAGATCAGGAGAAAACAGGGATTTTCTCCGAGCCTCCTGTCCTCCGGTTCAACAAACAGTGTGGACTCTGAAGCCGGACCCCATGAGTTGACGGCGCAGCACAGAGCCTGCCTCGCCGAAGCGCGAAGCGCGAAGGCGGGCCCCGTGCGCACAGGTGTGACCGTCCGTCACTCCCCTGATTGCGCTATCTTCTTGAACGCAAATAACTTCGCTATGGGCTCACTCCTTGCTCTCTCCGAGGGCATGCGCACACTTGGAATGCTCCTCACCCTGCTGGCCGTGGTGCCGCAGGCGACCATTGATCAGAAGCTCGCCGCGCCGGAAGGCACGACCATCGTCGCCGCCCAGGTCACCGGGTTCGACATCGATCGACTCAGTCCCGGCCTTCGCGAGGAGATTCGCAGCCTCGCCGGCACCCCGCTCAAACAGCAACGCCTCGACGAGCTCGCCGCGCGCATCGAGGCGGAGCGTCCGCGCCACGTCGCCGCCGTGCGCACGGTCATGGAGCCGGATGGGCAGGCGCGGGTGATGTTCGTTGTCGGGCGTTCCGGCGAGTCGGATCCCGACGACAACGTCAACGCGCGCTATATCGTCGAGGAGGCAGAGCTCACCGGTGTGCCCGAGGCCGAGGTGTCGCAGGCGCTGCGCGACGAGCTGCAGGGACTCGTCGGCAAGCGGCTCGATTCCGGAGACGCCGATCGGCTGCAGGAACGGATCGAAAACGAGCTGCCGAACTACGAGGTGTCCCGGCGCATCCGCCGCGGAAGCGAGCGCGGACGGATTCGGCTCCTGTACGAAGCCCGTAAAAGGGAACTGCCGTCCTGGCTCCGTTTCGAGTCGCTTCGATCGAACGCGCTCTTTCATTCCGAGCAGGGCTGGGGAACCTACCTCGACCTCGGTATCGGCGACCGGAATATCCGTTTCACGCCGATCGTCGCCTGGGACTATGCGGACGATCTCGTCGAGGAGTACTCCGGCTACGGCCTGCGCTTCGAGACACGGAAGCTGGGGACGAGGCGCCTCGGCGCCAGCCTCGAGTACTCCTGGTTCGACACGGACTGGCGCACGCCCACGCTGGGGGCGCTGACATTCAAGCCCGAAGTCCCGCGCCCGTACACGTCGCGATCGACGATCACACCCTTGCTGAAGTTCGCCCTCAGCCCCGCTCTCAACGTCGCTGCGGGTGTGAGCATCTCGGAGCTCGAGCCGCTCTTCCCGGAGTCGGCGTCCCGGATGGCGAACGCCGCGGTCGCATCGATCGCCTTCGGCCAGCGCTGGAAGGACGGCAGCCATGCCACGCACAACGCCGAGGCCAGCTTTGGCGTGCGAGCCGGATCGCGCCAGCTCGAAAGCGATCTCGCCTATACGAGGTATCTGGGTCAGGGCTCGTATCGGTACGACCTCGGCCGGCACCACGTGCAGGCAACCGGCATGGCGGGAGCGATCACCGGTCACGCACCGCTCTTCGAACGCTTCACGCTCGGCGATTCGAGCACGCTCCGCGGCTGGGACAAGTACGCGATCGCCCCCGCCGGCGGCGATCGCGTGATCTACTCATCGATTGAATACCGCTACACCGGGCTCGCGTTGTTTCTCGACGTCGGCTCGGTCTGGGACGAGAACAGCGAGCGCAAGGTTCGCGTGTCGACGGGTTTCGGGTTCCACGCCGGGCCGGCATTCTTCGTCGTGGGCTTCCCGCTGAACACCGACAACCTGAGCGCGATCGTCACGATGGGTCTGCGGATTCCGGGGACCGGGATCCGGTGGTAACACCGGCCCGGCACGTCGTCGTGGTGCTCCTCGCCATGCTGGCCTGGCCGGCCGTGCGATCGTCGGCGCAGGGGCTGACGATCGACACCGCGGGCGACGCGCTGAAGATCCGTGCGCCCGGCTTCAGCTTCCTGAAGGGGGAGCCGCTCGCGCGATTGAAGGACGGCCGCACGGTGCGCGTGGAGCTCTCCGGGCTGGTCCTGCCAGGTCCAGGCAAGTCGCCGGCGGCAGCGGCCCGCCGCATTTTCGCGTTGAGCTACGATCTCTGGGAGGAACGATTCGCCGTGACCACGGTGGAAGCGCGACCCCAGTCCGTCTCTCATCTCGCGCAGACAGCCGTCGAGGCCTGGTGCGTCGATCACTTGACGATCCCTCTCGCCGCGCTCGGTGTGCTCGGCCGGGAGCAGCAATTCTGGATTCGGCTCGAGTACCGCTTCGTCGACAGCGACGGCGTGTCGGATCAGCCGGACCCGGGCTACACGCTGCAGGCACTCATCGACGTGTTGAGCCGGCGCCGGAAAACCGAGGCCTCGCCCCACGCGCTCGAGGCGGGTCCGTTCCGTACGCCGGCGCGCCGGTCGTCGCGGCGATGACTCTTCGGACGCGCCTGATCGCAGCCTTTCTCGCGTCGACCCTGCTGCCGCTTGCCGCCACTGTCTGGATCACGACGACGCTCCTCGATCGGAGCCTGCAGTACGCGACGACAGGCGAGCTGAATCGACTGTCCAGGACGCTCGAGAACACCGCGAAGCTGTTCTACCAGCGCGAACGTGACGCGCTCAAAGAGGACGCGCTCGCCGGGCGCGCTCGTTCAGCCACGTATCCCGTCGCAGACCAGACGCAATGGCCCGAGCCCATCCGATCGTTCTGGGAGAGTGGCGAGCCCGAGCGCTTCGGCGTGTCGGGCCTCAATGGCGAGCGGATCGACTACCTGCGGCGCGTCGACGGTCGTGACGCCCGATCGGGCGTCGAGATCTTCAGCCGGGATCTAGGCGGCGTCAGCATGGAACAGCTCTCCACCCAGGTTCGTGAAACCCGCCGCCTGGTGAACACGATGGAAACGCGCGATTTGCGGCGAGGATTCACGCTGACACTCCTGCTGTTGCTGGCTGCGGCGTGGCTCATCTCGCTGTTGCCGCTGGTGCTGATCGCCCACCGTGTGAGCCGCCCGATGCGGCAGCTCACCGCCGCGCTCACCGACTTCGCGGATGGAGACTGGTCGAAGAGACTGGACACTGACGCGCCGCGGGGCGTCACGCCGCGAGACGAGGTGGCACGAGCGGTCCAGGCATTCAACCACATGGCGGATCAGCTCGAGGAGAATCGCGAGCGGCTCGTTCACCTCACGCGCCTCGCGAGCTGGCAGTCGCTGGCCCGCAAAACGGCGCACGAGCTGAAGAACTCGCTGACCCCAATCCGGCTGACCGTCGAGGAAATGCAGGCGCGACAGCCGGCCTCCGAACGCGCGTTCATGGATCAGGCCGTGCAGATCGTGGTCAGCGAGATTGAATCGCTCGAGCGCCGCGTCCGCGCGTTCTCAGAGTTTGCGAGCGAGCCCGAGGTGCATCCCGAGGTCCTCGACGTCAACGCCGTGGTCACCGAACGCGTGGCACTCCTGCGTCCGGTGCATCCCGGCGTGACCTATCAGCTCCGCCTCGACGACGGCCGTCCGCGCGCGCATGCGGCACCGGACATGGTCAACGGTATCCTGACGAACCTGCTGCAGAACGCCGCAGAAGCCGCCGGCCCTGAGGGGGCGGTGATCGTCTTGACCCGGGGAGAGCGCGAGCGCGTGCTGATCGACGTACACGATTCAGGGCCGGGTTTGAGCGAGGCGGTCTCCGCCACGCTGTTCGAGCCCACGATTACTTTCAAGAAGCACGGGATGGGACTCGGCCTTTCAATCGCAAAGAAGAATGCCTTGCTGACCGGCGGCGACGTCACCGTCATCCCCGGCGAGCTGGGCGGCGCGGGTTTCAGGGTGTCACTACCGTCATGACGCGCAAGCGCCACATCGTCATCGTCGACGACGAGCCGAACATCGGCCGGTCGCTGCGTCTGATCCTGGAAGGCGAGGGGTACCGCGTCAGCGTGTTCGAGTCGATCGCCGCCTTCACGGCGGAGCGAACTCGCGCGATCGCTGATGTGTACCTGCTGGACGTCCGGCTTCCCGATGGCAGCGGCATCGAGCTGCTGCGGCTCGTACGGCAGTGGGACGATCGATCCGCGGCCGTGATGATCTCCGGACACGGCACCGTCGCCGATGCCGTCGAGGCGACCAGGATTGGGGCGTTCGACTTCCTGGAGAAGCCGCTGGCGCGCGACCGTGTGCTGCTGGTGGTGAAGAATGCGCTGGCCTGGTCAGACCTGCAGCGCGAGAACCAGCGCTACCGGGAACTGGTCGGGGACGCGCCGAGGATGATCGGATCGGCCGCCGCTTTTCAGCACGCGGTCCAGCAGGCCACGCAGGTGGCGCGATCAGACGTGACGGTGCTGCTGTCGGGAGAGTCCGGCACCGGCAAGGAACTGCTCGCCGCGCACATCCACCGCGAAAGCCCGTTCGGCGCGGGTCCCTTCGTCAAAGTCAACTGCGCGGCGATTCCAACCGAGCTCATCGAAAGCGAGCTCTTCGGCCACGAAAAGGGAGCGTTCACCGGCGCCGCGGCGCTCAAGCGTGGCAAGTTCGAGCTTGCCGATCGCGGCACCATTTTTCTCGACGAGATCGGTGATCTTCATGAGGCCTCCCAGGCCAAGCTGCTGCGAGTGCTGCAGGACGGGGAGATCCAGCGCGTGGGCAGCGAGCAGGCCATCAGGGTCGCGACTCGCATCATCTCGGCCACCAACCGCCGGCTCGATGAGCTCGTGGCGGACGGCCGGTTCCGGGAGGACCTCTACTATCGACTGAGCGTCGTGCCGATCCGCGTTCCTCCGCTGCGCGAACGGCTGCAGGACATCGCCGAGCTCGTGCCGTACTTCCTGTCCGAGTTCTGTGCACGCAACAACTTCCGGCCCCGCACGATCGAGCCGGAGGCCGTCGCGCTTCTCGGGCGATACGGCTGGCCGGGCAACGTCCGCGAGCTGCGGAACGTCGTCGAACGGATGGCGATTCTCACGCCGGGGGAACGGATTACGGCGGACGCGATCCCGCTCGAGGTCAGGTCGAGTCAGCCACTGCGGGCAGGATCGGGACTGCAGGATGTGCGCGACTCCGCCGAGCGGGAGCGGATCCGCCAGGCCCTCGAGCAGACGGACTGGAACGTCACGGCTGCGGCGCGGCTGCTCGAAACCGAGCGGACCGCGCTGCACAAGCGGATTCGCGCGCTTGGGGTGAAACGGTGCTAGGCTTCGACCGTGAAATCCGCTCTCCGCGGCGCAGGCGCAGCAGCCCTGACCGTATTGCTCGCATCAGCCTCCGGCAGCACCATGGCTCAGGCTCCCCCAGCCGGTGAGCATCACAAAGTCGTGGCGGCTGACGCCATTCAATGGAAGTCGCTCCGGCCGGGCGCCGAGATCGCGGTCATTTCGGGAGATCCGAACAAGGAGGGATCGCCCTTCGTGGTCCGATTCAGGTACACGGGCAAGGCGCGCATACCGCCTCACTGGCATCCGACCGACGAGCACCTGACGATCCTGACCGGAACGTTCCGGCTCGGCACGGGGGAGAGCGGCAACGAATCTGCAACGACACCGCTCGGACCTGGCGCGTATGCGTTCGTTGCAGCGAAGATGGCCCATTACGCGTGGGCCGATGATGGCACCACGATCCAGGCACACGGCATTGGCCCGTTCGTCATCAACTACGTCAACCCCGCGGACGATCCAGCCAAAGCCATTAAGAAATAGTCTCGTGGCGCTGTTTTTTTGCAGGAGTGCCAGGAGATCAGGAGGTCTGTTTTCTGAGCAGAAACTCCTGATCTCCTGATCTCATTCCCTCCTGTAGCTACCGCCACCCGGATCAGCCACGCCGCCGTCGAAGCGGCCGGTTGGTCGCAATTCTTAACAAACGTTTTACATTTTGAGGCCGTCTTTGGCCGCGCCGCGCTCAACTTCGCGACGCCGGCCGTCGTCCTAATCTCCGCGATCATCCGACGGTGAACAGGAGCGCCTGCTCCGGATGGATCGAGGAGGACGCTCGTGGAGACGTTTTGGCAGGACGCGCGGCAGGGCCTGCGCACGCTCGCACTGAATCCCGGCTTCACGGCGGTGGCCGTCGTAACGCTCGCGCTCGGAATCGGCGCCAACACCGCCATCTTCAGTGTCGTGAATGCGGTGTTGCTGCGGCCGCTGCCGTATTCGGGGGCAGATAAGCTCGTTCGAGTCTCTGAAGAGGGCGGAGCACTGCGCGCTGGTGGCGGCCGTGGCGCCGGTCCCCGCGGGGCGATCATCACCAGCGGCACATTCCAGGATTGGCGTGAGAGTACGCGCACGCTCGACGGGATCGCCGCCTACCAGCCGCGCTCGTATACGCTCACCAGTCTCACCGAGCCGATCCGTCTTCGCGGCACCGCGGTCTCGACCTCGCTCTTCCCGATGCTCCGCGTCGCCCCTCTTCAGGGCCGCTTGTTTGCGGATCACGAAGATCGGGCAGGAGCCGATCAGGTTGCGATCATCAGCGAGCAATTGTGGGCGCGCCAGTTCGGCAGAAGCCCCGACATCGCCGGGAAACCGATCGTCCTCGACGACCGGCAGTTCACCATCGTCGGCGTGCTGCCCGCCACCTTCCATTTCCCGGACCACGACAGCCAGATCTGGACGCCGATGACCGTCAACATCGGGCCGCAGCAGCCGGGGCAGGTGATCGTCATGGCTTTCAGCGCGATCGGCCGCCTCAAGGACGGCGCGACGCTGGCCCAGGCGGAGACGGAGGGCACGTCGGTTGCCGGCCGCAACCAGCCGCCTCCACCGCCAGGCGCCGATCCCTCCGTGCCAGTCACGCCTGCCACGATGCGTGTGCTGCCACTGCAGGCGGAAATGGTCGCCGGCGTGCGGCCGGCTCTGCTCGTGCTGACCGCAGCCGTCGGATTCGTGCTGCTGATCGCCACGGCCAACATCGCGAACCTCCTGCTGACCCGCGGCGCCGGGCGGCAGCGTGAGCTTGCCGTGCGAACCGCACTCGGCGCCCGGCGGTGGCGCCTGGTCCGCCAGCTTCTCACCGAGAGCATGCTGCTTGCGATCGCCGGTGGCACACTTGGCGTCGCGCTCGCGTTCGGCCTGCAGCAGGCGCTGCCCGCCATCAGCCCTGCAAACATCCCGCGCCTCGACGAAGTCGGGCTCGACGGCCGCGTGCTCGCGTTTGCGTCGCTCCTCGCGCTCGCGACAGGCCTCCTGTTCGGACTCGTGCCAGCCCTGCAGGGGTCGCGAGTCAACGTCGTATCCACGCTGAACGAAGCGGGCATTCAGCGGATGGGCGGCTTCCGCTTCCTCAAGGGCAACCGGCTGCGTGGCGTCCTCGTGATCGTCGAGGTCGCGCTGGCGACGGTGCTCCTCGCGGGTGGCACGCTGCTCGTCCGCAGCTTCATGAGGCTCATCGACGTCAACCCGGGCTACGACCCGGCCAACGTCATCACCGCGCAGGTCGGCCTGCCCGAGACGAGGTACGGCACACCCGGTCAGCAGAGCGCATTCTTCGATCAGCTCCTGCAGCGTGTGGCCGCCATTCCCGGAGTCCAGGCGGCCGGCACGACGAAGATGCTGCCGCTGCTTCCCGGCAACATGATCATCGGCTTCGGCATCGTCGGTCAGCCGCCGCCGGCGGACCCGCGCGACTTCCCCCGGGCCAGCACGCGCATCGTCAGCGCCGGGTATGCCGAGGCGATCGGCCTGAAGCTCGTCGCCGGCCGCCTGCACGGTCCACGCGACGATGGCGGGACCCCACCGGTTGTCGTGGTCAGCGAGTCGCTGGCGCGGCAGTACCTGGGAGGCGCCGACAAGGCGATCGGAACGCGGGTGCAGATGTTCGGGCCGGCGCCGCTCGAAGTCGTCGGAGTCGTTGGTGACGTCCGGCACACCGGCCTCGACTCGGAGCCGCAGCCGGAAGCGTATGTTCTGTCCAGGCAGATCCCGCCCAACGCGCGCTTCGGACGCGCCGGCGCCACAGCGCTGGTCGTCCGCTCCTCAGGCGATCCCCTCACGCTCGTCCCATTCCTCCGCCGGGCCATTCTCGAGATCGATCGGGACGTGCCGCTCGACAACGTGATGACGATGGAGGCGCGGCTATCGGCGTCGGTCGCCGGGCCACGCTTCTACGCGATGCTGCTCGGGCTCTTTGCGCTGGTGGCGCTCGTGCTCGCGGCGGTGGGCATCTACGGGGTCCTCTCCTACAACGTCTCCCAGCGTCATCGCGAGATTGGTGTTCGCATGGCGCTCGGGGCCGCCGGCCGGGACATTCTCGGGCTGGTACTCCGGCAAGGTCTCACGCTCACGCTCGCCGGCGCCGGGCTCGGGCTCGCAGGCGCGTTCGCGGCGACGAGGTTCCTGAGGACGCTGCTCTTCGGGATCACGTCCACAGACCCGATTACGTATGTGGCGATCAGCGTGTTGCTCACCGCGGTCGCACTCTTCGCGTGCTGGATCCCGGCCCGCCGTGCCATCCGCGTCGATCCGATGACGGCATTGAGATACGAGTGAGGTGAGATGGAGTCGGCGCTCAGAATTTTAAGTTGCGCGCCTGGAGGGTATCGCGGACCACCGTGGCGTACTTTCCATCTTCTATACTTTTTGCGGCCTCGGTCAGGCGCCTGGCCGCGGCAGCCCCGGTACGCTCGGCAAAGTCCGATTGGCGAAGCGATTTCCAGAACGTGTAGACGAGGCGATC